>Ga0209476_10001410_pt1 | contig 16154 bp, 14 predicted proteins | sample KloWWTrecipitate_FD_187179 | JGI IMG/M metagenome (GOLD analysis project Ga0209476, IMG submission 187179) | Active sludge microbial communities from Klosterneuburg, Austria, studying microevolution and ecology of nitrifiers - Klosterneuburg... | ecosystem: Engineered > WWTP > Aerobic digester... | reverse complement strand
GATCAGGCCGAGGCCGGTCAGGATGGACCCCATGATCGAGCCCATGCCACCGATCACCACCACGGCGAACACGACGATGATCAGGTTCGAGCCCATCAGCGGGCTGACCTGGTAGATCGGGGCGGCGAGCACGCCGGCGAAGGCCGCGAGCGCAACGCCATAGCCGTAGGTGAAGGTGATCAGCAGCGGCACGTTGATGCCGAGCGCCTGCACCATCTGCGGGTTCTCGGTGCCGGCGCGCAGGTAGGCGCCGAGCTTGGTCTTCTCGATGATGAACCAGGTCGCAAAGCACACGGTCAGCGCGGCCACTACCACCCAAGCGCGGTAAATCGGCAGGAACATGAAGCCGAGGTTCACCCCGCCCTGCAGCAACTCAGGCACCGGATAGGACTGACCGGAGATGCCGTACTGGTCACGAAACACGCCCTCGAAGATCAACGCCAGGCCGAAGGTCAGCAACAGGCCGTAAAGATGGTCGAGCTTGTACAGCTTGCGCAGCATCGTGCGCTCGATCACCACGCCCAGCGCACCGATGACGATCGGCGCGAACAGCAGGGCCACCCAGTAATTGATGCCCAGCTTGTTGAGCGCGATCCACGCCACGAAGGCGCCCATCATGTACTGGGCGCCGTGGCTGAAGTTGATGATGTTGAGCAAGCCGAAGATGATGGCCAGGCCCAGGCTCAGGATCGCGTAGAACGAACCGTTGATCAGGCCGACCAGCAACTGGCTGCCGAGAAGTGCGCCCGGGACGCCGAAAATTTCCATGTGCGACTCCCGCATGGAGGCGGCCGCGCCGCCCCCATGCGTCGTGAAGTGCGGAAGACTCCGCGATCAGATCACTTCTTGACCAGCGGGCACTTCGACTGTGCCAGCGGCTGGAAGGCCTCTTCCGCGGGAATCGTCTGGCGGATGTTGTAGTAGTCCCACGGGTACTTGGACTCGGCGGGTGTCTTCACCTGCGCCAGATACATGTCATGCACCATGCGCCCGTCCTCGCGGATGCGGCCGTTCTTGCCGAAGAAGTCCTTGATCGGGGTGGCCTTCATCTGCGCCATGACCTTGCCCGCCTCGTCAGTGCCGCTCGCCTGCACCGCGCGCAGGTAATGCAGCACCGAGGAATACTGACCCGCCTGCACCATGGTCGGCATGCGCTTCTGCTTTTCGAAGAAGCGCTTGGACCAGGCGCGGGTGCCGTCGTCGAGATCCCAGTAGAAGCCGGTGGTCAGGTACATGCCCTGGGTGGCCTGCAGCCCGAGCGAATGCACGTCGGAGATGAACATCAACAGCCCGGCGAGCGACTGCTTGGGCGTGATGCCAAACTCGGCCGCCTGCTTGATTGCGTTGGTGGTGTCGGCGCCGGCGTTGGCCAGACCGATGATCTTGGCGCCCGAGGCCTGGGCCTGGAGCAGGAAGGACGAGAAGTCCGCGGCCGGGAAGGGGTGGCGCACCGAACCAAGCACCTTGCCGCCATTGGCGATGACCACTGCGGACGAGTCCTTCTCCAGCGCCTGGCCGAAGGCATAGTCGGCGGTCAGGAAAAACCAGGTATCGCCGCCCTGCTGCGTCACCGCCTTGGCGGTGCCGTTGGCGAGCGCGTAGGTGTCGTAGGTGTAGTGCACGGTCACATCGTTGCACTGCTCGTTGGTGATCGGCGTCGAGGCCGGGCCACTCATCAGCGCGACGCGGTTCATCTCCTTGGCGATCTTCATGACCGCGAGTGCGGTCGAGGTGGTGACGAGCTCGGTGGCGGTATCGACGCCCTCGCGCTCGAACCACTCGCGCGCCTTGTTGGAGGCGATGTCGGCCTTGTTCTGGTGGTCGGCGGAGACCATCTCGACCTTGAATGCGGGCTTGGCCTCGGCGATGAAGTCGTCGATCGCCATCTGGGTGGCGAGCACCGCACCGGCGCCGGCGAGGTCGGAATAGGTGCCGGACATGTCGGTGAGCACGCCGATCTTGACCGTGTTGCCCGAGATCTGCGCATTCGCCGCGCCCGACAGCATGGCAAAGGCGGCCGCGCAGGCCAGGGTGGTGAGTTTCTTCGTCTGCATCTGGTGTGTCTCCGTCTCGTTCGTATGGTTGTTACGCAGGGACCGCGCGGCAGTACCGCTCAGACCCCCAGCGTCTGGTGCAGCCAGTCCATCTTGCCGGGCAACTCGTCGGCGTTGATGGTGGCGATGATTTCGCCGTGCTCGAGCACGTAGTGGCGGTCGGCCAGCGGGGCGGCGAAACGGAAGTTCTGCTCCACCAGCACGATGGTGAAACCGCGCGATTTCAGTTCGACGATGATCTCGCCGAGCTTCTTGACGATCACCGGTGCCAGGCCCTCGGTGATCTCGTCGAGCAGCAGCAGCTTGGCGCCGGTGCGCAGCACGCGCGCCATCGCCAGCATCTGCTGTTCACCGCCCGAGAGCTTGGAGCCCGGGCTCGTGCGGCGCTCGTAGAGGTTCGGGAACATCTGGTAGATCTCGTCCACCGACAGCGCCCCGCTCGCCACCTGCGGCGGCAGCATCAGGTTCTCCTCGGTGCTGAGCGACGCGAAGATGGCGCGCTCCTCGGGCACGTAACCGATGCCGTAGCGCGCCATGCGGTGCGTGGGCTGGTCGATCACCTCGCGGCCATTGACCATGATCGAGCCGGTGCGCTTGCCCACCAGGCCGAGCACCGACTTGAGCGTGGTCGAACGCCCCGAGCCGTTGCGCCCGAGCAGCGTCACGCATTCGCCGCGCGCGACCTTGAGGTCGATGCCGTGGAGGATGTGCGACTCGCCGTAGAAGGCGTGCAGGTCGTGGATCCGGAGCATCTCCGGATGAGGGGTGAAGGCACTGGTCATGGTGTCGGTCGCGGGGAATCAGTGGTGGGCGTCGCTCATGTCGTCGGAACCGACATAGGCCTCGAGCACCTTGGGGTTCTTCGACACTTCGGCGTAGGTGCCCTCGGCGAGCACGCTGCCGCGGGTGAGCACGGTGATGCGGTCGCACAGGTTGGCGACCACCGACAGGTTGTGCTCGACCATCAGGATCGTGCGGTTGGCCGACACCTTGCGGATCAGGTCGACCACGCGGGCAATGTCCTCGTTGCCCATGCCCTGGGTCGGCTCGTCGAGCAGCAGCATGCTCGGTTCGAGCGCGAGCGTGGTCGCGATCTCGAGCGCACGCTTGCGGCCGTAGGGCATCTCGGCGGTGACCGTGTCGGCGAACTGGGTCAGATCGACCGCTTCGAGCAGCGCCATCGCCTCGTCGTCGAGCACGTCGAGCGACTTCACCGAACGCCAGAAGTGGAATTCGGTGCCGAGCTTGCGCTGCAGGCCGATGCGCACGTTCTCGCGCACGGTGAGGTTGGGAAAGGTGGCCGAGATCTGAAACGAGCGCACCATACCGCGGCGTGCAGTGACCGCTGGCGCCTCGCGGGTGATGTCGCGCCCCTCAAACAGGATGGACCCCGCGGTCGGTGGCAAGAACTTGGTCAGCAGGTTGAAGACGGTGGTCTTGCCGGCGCCGTTGGGGCCGATCAGGGCGTGGATGTGCCCCTTCTCCACCTTCAGGTCTACGCCGGATACTGCGACGAAACCCTTGAACTCCTTTGTGAGTCCGCGGGTCTCGAGGATGAAGTCACTCAAGGGTGTCTCCCCAGCCATCGTTGTGTTTTTGTAGCGATGGAGTGTTCCGGCTGGGATGAGGGGCGTCAACCTATGGTTTGCCCCTATATGCAACGCGCCGCTACCCCGCGATGGCGAGTGCCAGGCGGCGTCAGCTGTCTTGCTGCAGGGCAGGTTTCAGCGTGCCGAGGGTGACAGCGCGCGACGACGGGACAAGCGCGTTCATCCTTATCGCCGTTCTCGAAATTGAAACGGGCGGCCGCCCTTCGGCGCACCGCCCGTTTGATTGACGGCCCAGGTGTGGACCGCTCAGTTCCCGCTCATCGCCATCATCAACTGGTTGATGCGCTTGACGAAAGTCGCCGGGTCATCGAGCGTACCGCCCTCGGCCAGCAGGGCCTGGTCAAACAGCACGGCGGCCCAGTCGTCGAAGTTCCTGTCCTCGTGCTTCAGGCGCAACACCGCCGGATGGCTGGGGTTGATCTCCAGGATAGGCTTCGACTCCGGCGCACTCTGGCCAGCCGCCTTCAGGATGCGTGACAAGTTCATGCCCAGGTCGTGCTCGTCGGCCACCAGACAGGCGGGCGAATCGGTCAGGCGCAGCGTCACCTTCACGTCCTTCACCCGCTCGCCCAGGCTCGCCTTCATCTTGTCGAGCAGTTCCTTGTACTCGTCGGCCGCCTTTTCCGCCTCCTTCTTTTCGGCCTCGTCCTCGAGCGCACCCAGATCAAGCCCGCCCTTGGCGACGGACACGAGTTGTTTGCCCTCGAACTCGGTCAGGTTGCCGGTCACCCACTCGTCGACCCGGTCGGTCAGCAACAGCACCTCGATGCCCTTCTTGCGGAAAACCTCGAGGTGCGGGCTGTTCTTCGCGGCGTTGAAGGTCTCAGCGGTAACAAAGTAGATCTTGTCCTGGCCTTCCTTCATGCGCCCGATGTAGTCGGCGAGCGACACCACTTCATCGGTCGTGTTCGCCAGCGTCGAGGCAAAGCGCAGCAGACCGGCGATCTTGTCCTTGTTGGCGAAATCCTCGCCCACGCCCTCCTTCAGCACCTTGCCAAAGGCTTTCCAGAACTCGGCGTACTTGTCCTTTTCGGCCGCCTCGTCGCTGTTGGCCAGGCTCTCGAGCAAGGTCAGCACTTTCTTCGTGCACCCCGAACGGATGGTGTCGACGTCCTTTGATTCCTGCAGGATCTCGCGCGACACGTTGAGCGGCAGGTCAGCCGAATCCACCACGCCGCGCACGAAGCGCAGGTAGGTCGGCATCAGCTTTTCGGCGTCGTCCATGATGAACACGCGTTTCACGTACAGCTTGATGCCGTGACGGGCATTGCGATCCCACATGTCGAAGGGTGCGTTCTTCGGCACGTAGAGCAGATTGGTGTATTCGTGACGGCCCTCGACGCGGGAGTGAGTCCACGCCAGCGGGTCCTCGAAGTCGTGCGAAACGTGCTTGTAAAAGCCCTTGTACTCGTCTTCGCTGATGTCGTTCTTGGCGCGCGCCCACAAGGCATTGGCCTGGTTGACCGTCTCGTCTTCGTCGGTCACGACCTGAGCCTTCTTCTCCTCGTCCCACTCCTCCTTCTTCATCATGATCGGCTGCATGATGTGATCGGAGTACTTGCGCACCAGGCTCTTCAGTTTCCACGACGACAGCAGGTCCTCCTGGCCTTCGCGCAGGTGCAGGGTGATCTCGGTACCACGGCCAGCCATGTCGACCTGCGCGACCGTGTAGGCACCCGCCTCGTCACCCGCCATCGAGCATTCCCACTTCACCCCTTCGCTCTCGGGCAGGCCGGCACGTCGGGTCAGCACCGTGACGCGGTCAGCAACGAGAAAAGCGGAATAGAAACCCACACCGAACTGGCCGATGAGGTTGGCGTCCTTCTTCTGGTCGCCCGTCAACTGGCCGAAGAACTCACGCGTGCCCGACTTGGCGATGGTGCCCAGATGGGCAATCGCCTCTTCGCGGCTCATGCCGATGCCGTTGTCGGCGATGGTGATGGTCTTCGCATCAGCGTCGAAGCCGATGCGGATCTTCAGCTCGGAATCGTTCTCGTACAGCGCGCCGTTGTCGAGCGCCTCAAAACGCAGCTTGTCGCAGGCATCCGACGCATTGGAAACCAGTTCGCGCAGGAAGATTTCACGGTTTGAATACAGCGAGTGAATCATCAGGTGAAGCAACTGCTTCACCTCGGCCTGGAAGTTCAGTGTCTGGGAGGATGCAGTTTGAGCGTCGGACATGTCGCTAAGGCTCCGTCTGGGTTATTCGAACGCTGCCTTAACTGGGGACGGACAACCCGGATTTCAAGTCCGCCCTTGTCACCACCGACTGCTCAGCTCAAAGGTAACGGACCTCCACCACCTCGATCTCGCGCATCCCCGCCGGGCTCTGGAAACGCACCACATCACCCACTTTCGCCTTCAGCACCGCGCGCGCCAGCGGCGAAATCCAGCTGATGCGTCCCTGCGCCGCGTCGGCCTCGTCGACACCGACGATCTGCCAGGTCTGCTCTTCATCGGTATCGAGGTCACAAAAACTGACCGTCGCGCCAAAAAAGACCTGCTCCAGACCCTGCTGGCGCTCGGGGTCCACCACTTCGGCACTCTCGATGCGCTTGATCAGAAAGCGGATGCGACGATCGATTTCGCGCAGCCGTTTCTTACCATAGATGTAGTCGCCGTTCTCGGAACGATCGCCGTTGCCGGCCGCCCAGGCCACGGTCTCGACCATCTGGGGGCGCTCGATGCGAACGAGCTGGTCGAGTTCGACACGCAGGGCGTCGTAGCCGCGCCGCGTCATGTAGTTCTTGCTGCCGGCCGGCAGGCGCAAAGTGGGCACGAGCTCTTCATCGTCGTCACCGTCACTTTCTTTCACAAAGGCCTTGTTCACCGCGATTTGCTCCAATACGTGCGCCGAAAGACCGATGATAGGAAATCACCGGCACTCCCGTCACCCTTGGTTGTCATTCACTGAAGCGGCGCATACCATCGCAGCACCTGCCAGCGTGTTGCGCACAGCCCCAACGCTGCCCTTTCAGCCGCCCCCGATCCACTCCCTTCAGCCCGGACCCCATGAACGAAGACATCTTCGACGAAGAAGCCACCAGCCTGCGCGTCCGACTCCATGAACTGCGGACCGAGCACCAGGACCTGGACGCGGCCATCACTCGCCTGGCGCTCGTCCCCACCGAAGACGACCTGATGTTGCGCCGGCTCAAGAAACGCAAGTTGATCCTGAAGGATCGCATCGTCGCCATCGAGCGCCTGCTCGAACCCGACGAGCCGGCCTGAACACCCAGGATCCGCGCATCGCGATGCCCATGAAACACCTCGAGATCCACGGCCACGCAGTGGCCATCCACGAATTCATCCCCAACCGCCCAAGCAGCCGTCCGCCCTGGATCCTGATCCACGGCGCCGGCCACGATCATGGCGTGTGGGCCGAGCTTGGCCTGGGCTTGTCGGCTGCGGGCGCACAGGTCATCGCCCCTGATCTGCCCGGACACGGCGGCTCGGCCGGCAAGCCGATCGCCGACATCGCCGGCATGGCGGCCTGGGTTCTGGAACTTGCCGACGCGCTTGGCCATGCGCAGGTGCGCCTGTGCGGTCACAGCATGGGCTCGGCGGTCGCGCTTACCGCGGCAGGCACAGCCCCGCAGCGAGTGCGTCAGCTCGTGCTGATCGGCAACAGCGTGCCCTTGCCGGTATCGCCCTTGCTGCTCGACGCCGCGCACAACGACCCCGATCGCGCATTCGCGCTGATCAACAAGTTTTCGTTCGCGCCGGCAGAGGTTCTTGGCGCATCACGTCGTCAGGTACTCGAAGCCGCCAACCTGCAGCGCATGCAGCAGGTTGGCGCGCCGGCCCTGGCAAGCGACCTCGTGGCCTGCAATGCCTGGCAGGGTGGCCTGGATGCGGCGTCGCAGGTGCGCTGCCCCACCATCGTCATCAGCGGGGAACTCGATCAGATGACGCCCGTCGACAGGGTGATACCGCTGCTCGACGAACTTGAAAAGGGCGGCGGTGGCACAAGCATGATTGTGCTTCCCGGCTGTGGCCACTCGATAATGCAGGAGTCACCAGAGCCGCTGCTTGAAGCACTGCGAGAACCCTGACACAGCACAACACACGCGCCGCCTGCCCCCACTTGCCGACCACTAGCTGCCAAAAAAACAAGCCCCACAGGAGAGAGACATGGCGCAGCAGAACGACACCCCCCCCACAGCCAAGGTGCGCGAGAACGATCCCGACCTTCCCTTCCCGGTCGTGCGCGACGTCCCGATCAGCGCGCCCTTGCGCTGGATCGGGCGCGGCGCCAGTGACCTGAAAGCCTGCGCGATCCCCAGCCTGTTTTATGGTTTCTGCTTCGCCGGAATGGGCCTGTTGCTCACCGTCATCTTTCGCCACGCGTACGAATACACCTCGGCGCTGACATCAGGCTTTCTGCTGCTCGGCCCCTTCCTGGCGATGGGCCTGTACGAACTGAGCCGCCGCCGCGAACGAGGCGAGGTCTGCGCGCTGCTGCCCACGCTCACGGTATGGCGGCGCAACGCCGGCAACATCGGCGTATTCGCAGTCGTGCTCGGGGTCGTCTTTCTGGTGTGGGCGCGCGCTTCGCTGGTGGTGTTCGCCCTGTTTTACACCAACGAGATGCCCAGCCTGTCGGGTTTCACGGCGCAGGTGCTGAGCCTGGAAAACCTCGAGTTTCTGGCAGTGTATTTCGGCGTCGGGCTCATCTTCGCCTTCATCGTCTTTGCCGCCAGCGTGGTGTCCATTCCGCTGATGCTGGACCGCAACCAGGACGCGGTCAGTTCGATGCTGGCAAGCTTCGCCGCACTGCTGCGCAACCCGGGCGCGATGCTGGTCTGGGGGTTTCTGATCGTATCGCTGACGCTGCTTGGCTTCCTCACCTTCCACGTCGGCCTTGTCATCATGATGCCGATCGTCGGCCACGCCTCCTGGCACGCCTATCGCGACCTCATCGAACCCCTCGGACAGCCCGCTGGCCCGGTACAGCGCGACTAGTCAATCAACTCCAGCACCACAGGCTGATGGTCCGAGGCCGCGGTCGCGGCCATCACCTCGACCGCCTTCACGCGCGGCACCAGATCGGCGCTGACAAAAAAGAAATCGCAGCAATACGCACGACCCGGCCAGTCTGCGCCGTGCACACCCACAGTGGGCGGATGGGCCCTGCGCGGATGGCGGGCGGACCAGGCATCACACCAGGCCGGCACCTGCGCAGCGATGGGGGCCTGCATCAAGCGATGCTCGTCCGAACCCGGCTCACAATTGAAGTCACCACACACCACGGCCGACGCGGGCCGCGGCCGGCTGGCAAAGCCCGGACTTGACCCCTTGCTGCGCGCCGGCAGCGCCGCCTGCCCCGTAACCTCGGCCTGCAAGGCGCGCAAGGCCTCCACTTGGGTCGCACGCTGGCGCTGCGAGTAATACTCGAGATGCGTGGTGAGGATACGAACCGGCCCGCTCGCCGCCGTCACCACCGCCTCGACGCACACCCGCTGCATCGACGGCACGCCGGCATCGGCCGGCGCCGGCAGCATGTGGCGAAACACCTGCCCGACCGGCAGGCGCGACAGCAGCAGGTTGCCAAACAACGACCGCCCACCGTGACCATCGGGAACATCCAGCGCCGCGCCGAATACCGGGGTGTAGCCGCAAAACGCCTCGGCGAAAAACGCCGGCTCATCCTCGAGCGCGCCACCCGCCAGCCCGGCAAAGTTGCAGGCAACCTCCTGCAGGCAGATCACATCGACCTCACCGGCGTCGCGAATCGCGCGCACGATGCGATCGAGGTCGACGCGACCATCGGCACCGCGCCCCCACTGAATATTCCAGCTCAGCACCCTCATCGACTCCCCCCACCGATCAAGCTGTTCGCCCGGGCGTGCGGCATCAACCGCCTGCACCTGCCCTCCTGCACTTCCACCAAAACGCAGCCGCACGCCGTTCCACACGGCTTGACGCCTCCGCCACAGAGCGCGATTTTGCCTCCAAGCTGCGCCGAATAGCTGACGACCACCGGCATTTCCCGCAGGTCGTGCTGGATACGCTTGTTTTACCTATTGCGCTGCGTCCGCATGGCCACACTCCCGGCCACACTCCCGACCTCGTCATGGGCGCCGGGCACCGTGCCTGCGGTGCAAGGCATAATCACGCCATCGTTCCCGCAGGCCATAAAGTTTGGCCCTCAAAGCCATGGCTCACACGCAGTACCCCCATCACGATCACGACACCCGGCACGCGCACGCCGCGGCTAAGCCCGACCATGGTCACACCCATAGTCACGGTCATGACCACGGACACGGACACCATCACGACCACTCCGCGAGCCGCTACCTGCCGCTGGCGCTGATCCTGACGCTGGGCTTTGCCGGCGTCGAGGCGGTGGCCGGCTGGTGGTCGGGCTCGCTCGCGCTGCTCGGCGACGCCGGCCACATGGTCACCGATGCCTTTTCGCTCGGCCTCGCCGCACTTGCTGCACGCATTGCCTTGCGCCCGGCGAGCCCACGCCACTCCTATGGGCTGCGCCGCGTCGAAGCCCTCACCGCCCTGACCAACAGCCTCTTCATGCTCGGGATCGTCGCCGTGCTGCTGTGGCAGGCGGTCCTGCGCCTGCTGGAGCCGCGAGAGATCGCCGGCCAGACCGTCACCCTGGTTGCGCTGGGCGGTCTGTTCATCAACATCGCGGTCGCCTGGCTGCTGACCCGCGGCGAAGGGGATCTCAACACCCGCGCCGCGCTGCTGCACGTGCTCGGCGATCTGCTCGGCTCAGTCGCCGCGCTGGCCTCGGGGCTGGTGATCCAGTTCACAAACTGGACGCCGATCGACCCGCTGCTGACCATGCTGATCTGCGGCCTGATCCTGTTCTCCACCCTGTCGCTGCTGCGCAAGGTGCTGCATACCCTGCTCGAAGGTGTGCCCGACGGCCTGTCGCTCCCCGAGGTGGGCCGCGCCATGGCTGGCGTGGCGGGCGTACGCTCGGTGCACGACCTCCACATCTGGAGCCTGGACTCGCGCCGCGCCGCGCTGTCAGCCCACATTCTGCTGAGCGATGCACAGCGCTGGCCGGCCATCCTCGAAGCCGAGCGCCATCTGCTGCGCGAACGCTTCGGCATCGACCACGTCACCCTGCAACCCGAAATTCCGCCCGCCGAGCCCCTGTTGTTCAGCCCTCAGCGCCCCGGCGCAACGAACGATCGCGGATAATCAGGCCTCGCCCCACGGAGCACGCCATGCATTCAGCACAGGAACTGGCCAGCCAGATCGAGTCCCTGACTTCACTGCCAACGGTCTACGATCGTGTCCGCGAACAACTCGACTCACCCCATGGCTCGGTGTTCGAGGTCGCGCGCCTGGTTTCGGCCGACCCTGCGCTCACCGCGCGCCTTCTGCGCCTGGTCAACAGCGCGATGTATGGCTACCGCGGCGAGGTCGACAGCGTGATGCGCGCCGTGCAGATCCTCGGCCTGCAGCAACTGCATGACCTGGTGCTGGCAATGTCGCTGCACGCGGTTTTCGCCGGCATTCGCCCCGCACAGCTGGACATGAACCAGTTCTGGCGCGACAGCGTGCTGTGCGCGCTGGCCGCCCGTGGCATCGCGCAGAATATCGGCCGTCCCGGACTGGAGCGGGTGAGCGTAATCGGCCTGCTGGCCGACATCGGCCACCTGGTGTTGTTTCAGACCACCCCCGAGCTTGCGGACGAGGCGCGACAAAGCGCGGCGCAGACGGGCGAGGCGCTGCACCTGGCCGAACAACGCATCATCGGCTGTGACTTCGCCGAAGTGGGTGCCGCCCTGATGGACCAGTGGCGTGTCCCCAGCTCCTTTGCCGGCGCGATCGGCACCCAGACCCGGCCACGGCTGGGCGGCGACCACGCTATCGACGCGGCCATCCTCAACCTTGCGCGCCACATCGTCGATGCCGACGCCCGCGGCGAATCGAGCAAGGAGACCGTCGCACGGGTGGAACCCTCGGTGTGGGATCTGCTCGACATCGCCCCCGACAGCATCGCCGCGATCCGCGAGGAGGCTGAGCTCAACCTGGCCGCCTATCTGTCGGTGTTCTTCCCCCCGCGAACGCACTGAAACGGTGCTGAACCCAGCGGAAATCCACTGTTTTCAAGGCTTTCAGGCTCATCAGGAAGCGCGCAATCCCTACTACATCTAGTATTCGAATTTTCAATAAGCTACAAGCAAAACAATCAAGACATTGTTTTTAAAGGTTTTAATTTTTTTGCCCAAAGGTCTTTTACGCGCTATCCTTCAATCCGTTTTGGAACTATCCACGGATCTAGAAAAAGACCATGAGCGAGACCACCAGCGCGTCCACCCAGAGCACCGTCAAACCCAGCGCCGTCAACCTGGCGATGCAGGAGATTTCGGGCGAAATCCTGATCGAAAAATATGCCAAGGGCGACGAACAGACCGTCGCCGAAGTGCGCCAGCGTGTCGCCCGCGCGCTTGCCGCCATTGAGTCCGAAGACAAGCGCGCACACTGGGAGGCCCGCTTCCTCGAGGCGCAGGAGAAAGGCTTCGTCCCCGCCGGCCGCATCAACAGCGCCGCCGGCACCACGCTGGCCGCCACGCTGATCAACTGCTTCGTGCAGCCGGTCGGTGACTCGGTCACCGAATCCGTCGACGGCCGCCCCGGCATCTACACCGCGCTGGCCCAGGCCGCCGAAACCATGCGTCGCGGCGGCGGCGTCGGCTACGACTTCTCCTCCATCCGCCCCAAGGGCGCGCTGGTCAAGGGCACGGCCTCCAACGCCTCCGGCCCGGTGTCCTACATGCGCGTGTTCGACCGCTCGTGCGAGACGGTCGAATCGGCCGGCGCCCGTCGTGGCGCGCAGATGGGCGTGCTGCGCTGCGATCACCCGGACATCGAGGACTTCATCCACGCCAAGGACCATGGCGACCTCACCAACTTCAACATCTCGGTCGGCGTCACCGACCCCTTCATGCAGGCCGTCGAGGCCGACGGTTTCGTCGAGCTGCTGCACAAGGCCGAGCCGACCGCCGAACTGAAGGAAGGCGGCGCCTACCAGCGCGATGACGGCATGTGGGTGTATCGCAAGGTGCGCGCACGCGACCTGTGGGACCAGGTGATGCGCTCCACCTACGACCACGCCGAGCCGGGCATCCTGTTCCTCGACCGCATGAACCAGGACAACAACCTGTACTACTGCGAGACCATCGAGGCCACCAACCCCTGCGCCGAACAGCCGCTGCCGCCCTACGGTTGCTGCTGCCTGGGCTCGATCAACCTGACGCCCTTCGTCAAGAACCCGTTCAGCGACAAGGCCGAGTTCGACTACGCCGGCTTTGGCAAGGTCGTCGACGTATCGATCCGCATGCTCGACAACGTGCTCGAGGCGACCCACTGGCCGCTCGAGCAGCAAAAGAACGAGGCCGACTCCAAGCGCCGCGTGGGTCTGGGCTTCACCGGTCTGGGCGACGCCCTGATCATGCTCGGCAAGCGTTACGACACGCCGGAAGCGCGTGAAGAAGGACGCAAGATCTCCGAATACATGCGCAACCGCGCCTACCTCGCCTCGTCCGAGCTGGCCCGGGAGCGCGGCGCCTTCCCGCTGTTCAACGCCGACCTCTACCTGTCGGGCGGCAACTTCGCCTCACGCCTGCCGGCCGAGGTCAAGGACAAGATTCGCAAGCACGGCGTGCGCAACTCGCACCTGCTGTCGATCGCGCCCACCGGCACCATCAGCCTGGCCTTCGCCGACAACGCCTCCAACGGCATCGAACCGCCCTTCTCCTACACCTACACCCGGCGCAAGCGCATGGCCGACGGCACGTTCAAGGAGTACGCAGTCGAGGACTACGCCTGGCGCCTGTACCGCCACCTCGGCGGCGACGTCAACAACCTGCCCCAATCCTTCGTCACCGCGCTGGAAATCTCCGCACAGGCGCACAAGGACATGGTCGCGGTGGTCGCCCCCTATGTAGACACGTCCATCTCCAAGACGGTGAACGTGCCCGAGGACTACCCTTACAGCGAATTCGAGGATCTCTACCTCACCGCCTGGAAGGACGGCCTGAAGGGCCTCGCCACTTATCGCCCCAACGCCGTGTTGGGTTCGGTGCTGTCGGTCACGCCGACCACCAACCAGAAGCAACCGCACGACGTCGAGATCGCCGACGCCAACAAGCGGCTGTCGATCAAGAATCTGCCCGCTCCGGTGCTGTCCAGCCTGCGCTGGCCCGGTCGTCCGGACCTGCCCGATGGCAATCTGGCCTGGACCTACATGCTCAACACCCCGAGCGGCGGCTTCGCCCTGTTCGTGGGCCAGGTCGGCAGCAACGGCAGCTCTTTCCCCTTCGAAGTGTGGGTGAACGGCGCCGACCAGCCGCGCGGCCTGGGTGCAGTGGCCAAAACCCTGTCAATGGACATGCGCGCCAACGACCGCGGCTGGCTCAAGCTCAAGCTCGACACCCTGGCCCGCACCGTGGGCGAGCGTTCGTTCGAGATGCCCTTCCCGCCGCACGGCGAGAAGAAGCTGGTGCCCGGCATGGTCGCAGCCTTCGCCCAGGCGGTGAACTACCGCTGCGAAAAGCTCGGCGTGTTCGACAAGGAAGACGAAAGCAACGCGGTGCTCGACACCCTGTTCAGCCTCGAGGAGCCCAAGACCGGCACCGACGGCACGCTGTCCTGGACGGTCGACATCTACAACCCGGCCACCGGTGAAGACTTCGTCCTCGGCCTGAAGGAAATCACCCTGCCGGCGCAGGACGGCTACGCCGCGGGCGTCACCCGCCCCTACTCGGTGTGGCTGTCGGGCAACTACCCGCGCGCCCTCGACGGCCTCACCCGCATCCTGTCGCTCGACATGCGCGTCATGGACCCCGCCTGGATCGGCATGAAGCTGCGCAAGCTGCTCGACTACCCCGAGCCGCTGGGCGACTTCATGGCCTTCGTGCCCGGCACCCGCCGTCAGCAGAACTACCCCAGCACCGTCGCTTACCTGGCCCAGCTCATCATCCACCGCTACGCCATGCTCGGCGTGCTCGATGAAAAGGGCTTCCCGACACGCGAGATGGGCATCCTCGAGGCCCCGCGCGACGAGAATGAGCCCAAGCTGATGCAAGGCGCGCTATGCACGGAATGCGGCAATCACACCGTGATTCGTAAGGATGGCTGCGATTTTTGCACTGCGTGCGGAGCGGTGGGGACCTGCGGCTGACGGGTGGGGGGGGGCGGAAAATCGGCCCATTGTGGATTACACCATAAGCTGCAAGTCGGAAGCGCTCGTAACGCGTAGCGCTTAAAAGGCCCGGCTCCATGACGGAGCTGGGCCTTTTCATATTCCGCTCGACGCGAGCTCGTCATCCACTGGAAAGATGAGGTAGATCAGTGATCACCCACCGTCAGCATCCGGCCATCAGCGGACATAGGGAGGAGTTTCCGGAACCGGCCGTTCGATGCGACACCAATGTTCTTCGGGCAAGGGTGGTGAATCCGCCAGGATTGACGTGGGTCCCTACCTTTCGCTAGACGGGCGGTAGCGCATCAAGCGGTGAGCGCACTCCAGCACCGCCTACCTTCAACACATGCGTATAAATCATCGTCGTGGAAACGTCGGAGTGGCCGAGTAGATCCTGCACCGTTCGAATGTCGTAACCACTACGGAGCAAAGCCGTCGCGAACGAGTGGCGCAGGGTATGCGGTGTAGCGGGCTTCGTGATGCCTGCCTGTTCTACGGCACGCTTGAAGGCGCGCTGAAAGGTCTGGTCATACATGTGATGGCGGCGGACGACACCGCTCCGTGGGTCGGTCGAATGCGTGTGTTGCGCAAAGACCCAGAACCACGGCCAGGAATGCCCGGCACGGGGATACTTCCGCTCCAGGGCGCCGGGAAGCGCAACGCCGCTGCGGCCCTCGGCCTGGTCCTTCAGCCACCATGCCCGGGCACGCGCCAGCTGCTCGCGCAGGCCGGGCACCAAGCTCTCGGGCAACATCAATGCCCGATCCTTGGAGCCCTTGCCCTCTCGAACGATGATCGTGCCGTGATCGAAATCCAGATCCTTGACCCGCAGTTGCAAACCCTCGCTGATCCGCATGCCCGTTCCATACAGAAGCTGGGCGAACAAACGATGCTCCCCTTCCAGAAAACCGAGGATGCGAACCACCTCATCCGGGGTCAGCACGACCGGCAAGCGCCGCGACGGCCGAGGTCTTCCGATCTCCTGAAGCCAAGGCAGATCCGCGCACAGCACCTTGCCGTAGAAGAACAGCAAGGCCGCCAATGCCTGCCGATGTGTGGATGCCGAAACCTTACGCTCGTTCGCCAGCCAAGACAGGAATGCCTCGACTTCGCTGCTGCCCAAGGTTGCCGGGTGACGCACACCGTGGAAACGGATGAAGGCACGAACCCAGTGGACATACGCCTGTTCGGTTCGTAAGCTGTAATGCAAGTAGCGTATGCGCTCACGCAACTGGTCCAGAACCTTGACCGAACGCAGCGGTGGTAACGGTGCAGTGCTGGTTTTCATGGCTTGTTATGACTGTTGTT
>Ga0209476_10001407_pt1 | contig 16163 bp, 13 predicted proteins | sample KloWWTrecipitate_FD_187179 | JGI IMG/M metagenome (GOLD analysis project Ga0209476, IMG submission 187179) | Active sludge microbial communities from Klosterneuburg, Austria, studying microevolution and ecology of nitrifiers - Klosterneuburg... | ecosystem: Engineered > WWTP > Aerobic digester... | reverse complement strand
TCGACGCCAAGTGCCTGGACACGCTGGCCTACGTGCCGCCGTTCACCTCGTACAACGGCTGGGAGCCGTGATGCGCGCGCCCCTCCAGACAAGGACCTACCCATGATCGTCGCAGAACACCTGCGCAAGACCTTCCCCGGCAAGGGCAAGAAGGCCGCGCCCGTCATCGCCGTGGATGACGTCAGCTTCACCGCCCACGACGGCCAGATCACCGGCCTGCTGGGCCCCAACGGCGCCGGCAAGACCACCACCATGCGCATGCTCTACACGCTGATGCAGCCGGAGGCCGGCCGGGTGCTGGTGGACGGCATCGACGTCGGTCGCGACGCCAATGCGGTGCGCCGCAGCCTCGGCGTGCTGCCCGACGCCCGCGGCGTCTACAAGCGCCTGACCGCGCGCGAGAACATCGCCTACTTCGGCGAGTTGCACGGGCTGAGCGCAACGCAGGTCGCCGAACGCACGCGCAAGCTCGCGGCGGCGCTGCAGATGGAGGACGTGCTGGATCGCCAGTGCGAGGGGTTCTCGCAGGGGCAGCGCACCAAGACCGCGATCGCGCGCGCGCTGGTGCATGACCCGAAGAACGTGATCCTGGACGAGCCCACCAACGGCCTCGACGTGATGACCACCCGCGGCCTGCGCGAATTCCTCAAGCAGCTGCGCGCCGAGGGACGCTGCGTGATCTTCTCCAGCCACATCATGCAGGAGGTCGCCGCGCTCTGCGATCGCATCGTGATCATCGCCAACGGCCGGGTGATGGCCGAAGGCACGCCGGAGGAACTGCGCGCCAAGGCCGGCATCGACAATCTCGAGGACGCCTTCGTGCGCCTCATCGGCAGCGAAGAGGGCCTGCACGCATGAACATCGATTTCCGCAGCACGCTGGTGGTGATGCGCAAGGAATTGCGCGACTTCTACCGCGACCGCCGCACCTTCCTGATGACCCTGCTGCTCTCGCCCATCCTGTTCCCGGCGATCATGCTGGGCATGTTCAAGCTGATGGAGAACCGCGCCAGCACCCAGCTGGAAAAGGACATGACCATCCCGGTAGCGGGCAGCGAACATGCCCCCAACCTGCTGGCGCACCTGGCCAGCCACGGCATCGCCGCGCGCAAGGCCAGCGTGGCCGAGGTGGAACAGGCCGTGCGCAGCCAGAAGGACGACGTCGGCCTGGTCATCGATCCGGATTTCGCCAAGGACTGGCATGCCGGCGTGCCGGCCAAGGTGGAGGTCGTCACCGATTCGACGCGTCGCAATGCCGATGTCCCGGCTGCGCGGGTGGAAGGCACCCTCAAGCAGTACTCGCAGACCCTGGGTGCGTTGCGCATGCTCGCGCGCGGGATCAACCCGGTGGTCGGGGTGCCGGTGGGCGTGGGCACCCGCGACCTGGCCACGCCGGAAGCCAAGCGCGGCATCATGCTGTCGGCGATGCTGCCGATCCTGCTGCTGATCTCCGCGTTCCTGGGCGGCATCCACCTGGCGATGGACACCACCGCCGGCGAGCGCGAACGACAATCGCTGGAACCGTTGCTGGCCACCCCGGCGGCGCGCGGCGCGATCGTCAGCGGCAAGATGCTGGCGTCGGTGCTGATCGGCATCGCCTCGCTGCTGCTGATCCTGCTGGCATTGAAGGGCAGCGCGGCGATGGCGACCGGCATGGGCCGGATGCTGGACGTGAGTCTGCCGGCGATCGCCAAGCTGCTGTTGATCCTGTTGCCGCTGGTGGTCATCGGCACTGGCCTGATCACCTTCGTGGCGGCCGGCGCCAAGAGCATGAAGGAAGCCCAGAGCCACGTGATGTGGATGATGATGCTGCCGATGATCCCGACCTATGCGCTGATGGCCTCGCCGCTGAAGGACACCGACCTGTGGCAGTACGCGGTGCCGTTCCTGTCGCAGAACCAGCTGGTGCAGAAGGTCACCCGCGGCGAATCGCCGGATGCGCAGCAATGGGCGGTCTACCTGGGCTGCGCGCTCGCCCTGGCCGCCGCGCTGTGGCTGGCGGCGGTGTGGCGCTACCGGCAGGAGAAGCTGGCGATCTCGGCCTGACCTGGTGCTGCCGCACCGGGGTAACCGGGGCGGCAGGCGGATCACTCCGCGACCCACGAAAAAGCCCGGCGGATGCCGGGCTTTTTCGTTGCGCGATGGCGCTCCAGGTGACGGCTGGAACGTTACTGCTGGAACGAGATCGTGCGGCGGGTGGTGGTGGCTTCGGCCACCGGCTGGAACCGCCAGCGCTTGACCGCCGCCGTCGCCTCGCGCTCGAACTCGCGCTGGAACTGACGCGGCGCTTCCGAGCCGACCACGCGCACCCCGGTCACGCTGCCATCGCTGGCCACGGTGAACTCCACCTGCACCGAACCAGTGGCGCCGGCACGCTGCGCAGCCTGTGGATAGCGCGGACCCGGCTGGGCGATCGCTCGCAGCTCCGAGGATGCCGCGCGAGCCGGTTGCGCAGCCGGTTGCGCGGCCGCGGCGGCCTGGCGTTGCTGCTCCGCCGCGGCCGCGGCCGCGCGCTGGCGCTCGGCTTCAGCCACGCGCTGGCGTTCGGCCTCTGCCGCGGCGTTGGACTGTGCCGTGGCCGGCTGCGCCGCTGCCACCGCTGGTTGCGCGCCCGCCGCTGCCTGCTGGCGTTGCTGTTCCTGCTGCTTGCGCTGGTCTTCCTCGCGCTGCTTGACGATGTCAGCCTGACGCTTGGCTTCTTCCTCTGCGGTCAGCTTCTGCGTCTCCGCGCGCTGCAGGGTCGCCGTTTCGCTGCTGGTGATCGCGGTCTTCAGGCGCGCCAACGCGGGATGCTGGGCATCTGCTTTTTCGATCAACGCCGCAAGCCGCTTGGCTTCGCCGAAATCCTCGCGGGCGATGCCCTGTTCGGTAGCGATCACGGTCATCGGCAGCAGGTCGGTCAGCGCGCTGGAGGCGCCGGCATCGGCCGGCTGCTTGTCGCGCAACGCGAGGTAGTACTCCATCGCGTTGTTGCCGGCCGGCGCGTACAGGCGATTTTCGCCGTAGGCCTTGGCGGCCTCGCTGCGCAGCTGATCCGGATTCATCGCGGTGACGGATGCCGACACCACCGATTCCGGCGTCGGTGCCGGTGCGACCTGACCGGTCGCCGGAACAGCAGCACCCGCTGCCTCATCCTTCTTGCATGCGCCCAGCGCAAGCGTCACCGCCACGGCCAGCGCCAGCGGCACAAGGCCGCGGCGCACATTGTTCATTGCAGACATCGTGGAACTCCCCTTGTGATGCACGACGCACCTGGCGATAGCACGCGGCAGCAGGGGTCATTTGTCAAGGGGATTCAAGCGTTTGCCGTCATTTTCCGATGCAGAATGCTGCAAAAATGTGACCCAGTAGCGCATCAGCCCCCACCCGGCCACCGATCCCGCCCAGATGGTCGTGGGCCTGCGCCAGCGCTTCGGCGGCCAGTTCCAGCCGTTCCAGCGCCAGCTCCAGTGCCGCCAGCTCCAGCTGCCCGGCAGCCTCACCCAGTGCTTGCACGTGCCGGGCGCGCGCGCTGAAGGCGCCCTCGCCCGGCTCGCCAGCGCCGGACAAGGCCAGCAGTCGCTCGTGCAACACGGCCAGTCCCTGCCCGGTCTGCGCCGAGATCGCCAGCGCGTCCTCGCCGAGCGATGGCGCCGCCTCCAGCAGGTCGGCCTTGTTGTGCAGCCACAACCGCCGCGGCACCCCGGCGACCTCGCCGGCCACTGCGGCGCGGCCAGCCTCGGGGTCGCACGCATCCAACACCACCAGCGCCAGGTCGGCACGGCGCAGTTCGGCACGGGCGCGGCGGATGCCCTCGGCCTCGATCGCGTCGCCGGCGACCCGCAGGCCGGCGGTGTCGACCAGGGTCAGTTCGACGCCGTCGATGCGGATCGCCTCGTGCAGCAGGTCGCGGGTGGTGCCGGCGATGTCGGTGACGATCGCCCGGTCGCTGCCGGCCAGCGCGTTGAGCAGGGAGCTCTTGCCGGCATTCGGCGGCCCGACCAGCACCACGTGCAGGCCATCGCGCAGGCTGCGGCCGCGCTCGGCCTCCCGGCGTAGCTGCGCCAAGGATTCGATCGCGGCCTGCAGGTTATTGCGCAATTCAGGGCCGCCTAGCGTGTCCAGAGATTCATCGGCGAAGTCGATCGCCGCCTCGACGTGCACGCGGATCGCCAGCACCTGCACCATCAGCGCCTCGACCCGCCGCGAGAACACGCCATCCAGCGAACGCCGGGCGGCGCGGGCGGCGCGTTCGTCACCGGCGGTGATCAGGTCGGCGATGGCCTCGGCCTGGGCCAGGTCCAGCTTGCCGTTGAGGAACGCCCGCTGGCTGAACTCGCCGGCCGCGGCCTGGCGCGCGCCGAGCGCGATGCAACGCGCCACCAGCTGGCGCAGCAGCACCGGGCTGCCATGCGCTTGCAGTTCGACGACGTCCTCGCCGGTGAAGCTGGCCGGCGCGCGGAAATACAGGGCGATGCCGTCATCGATCGCGGTGCCGTCGGCAGCGGTGAAGCGTGCGTAGGTCGCGATGCGCGGCGCCAGCACGCGGCCGGCGACGGTTTCGGCGATCTCCCTGGCACGCGGCCCGGACAGGCGCACGATGCCGACCCCGCCCGCACCTGCAGCGGTGGCGATCGCGACGATGGTGTCGCTGGTACTCATCGCAACATCATCGTGCCTGCAAGGCAGCATGTGGTGGGCCGGTACGCAGGACCTTCGGCGACACGGATGTCGCCGATGAGCCTACATGGACGTATTCACGGCGTGTCCTGCATACCGGCCCACCGCGTGCTGCCGGCGACGCAGCCTGACATGCAAGGCTTACGCCTTCGCCGGTTCCTCGGCATAGCGCTTGGTGTTCCACCACTGCTGCGCCATGCCCAGCGCACCATTGGTCACCCAGTACAAGACCAGGCCGGCCGGGAAGAACGCAAACATCACCGCCATCACCAGCGGCATCATCTGCATCATCTTCTTCTGCATCGGATCCATGCCGACCATCGGCGTCATCTTCTGCGTCAGCCACATGATCGCGCCGTTGACGATCGGCAGGATGAAGAACGGATCACGCGCGGTGAGGTCGTTGACCCAGCCCATGATCCACGGCGCCTGGCGCAGTTCCACGCCTTCCAGCAGCACGTAATAGAGCGCAAGGAACACCGGCATCTGGATCAGGATCGGCAGGCAGCCGCCGGCCGGATTGATCTTTTCCTTCTTGTACAGCTCCAGCATCGCCATCTGGAACTTCTGCTTGTCGTCGCCGTAGCGCTCCTTCAGCTGCTCGATGCGCGGCTGGAACTTGCGCATCTTCGCCATCGATTTGTACTGCGCCGCCGACAGCGGATACAGCAGCAGCTTGATCACCACCACCAGCAACACGATCGCCCAGCCCCAGTTGTGGGTCAGCTTGTGCAACTGGGTCAGCAGCCAGTGGATGGGTTTGGACAGCGGCGTGAACAAGCCGTAGTCCATCGCCCGCTCCAGTTCGGGTCCGGTCGTCTCCAACTGGTCGGCAAGCTTCGGGCCGACCCAGAGGGTGGCATCGCTGGCGAAGCGCTGGCCGGGCGCCAGGGTGATTTGCGGGCCACGGGCGGCGATGCTGTAGAGGCTGCCACGCGTGGCCAGCGAGTAAAGCGCTGCCTGGTCCTTCTGCGGCACCCAGGCACCCAGGAAGTAATGCTGCGACAGGCCGATCCAGCCGCCCTTCACTTCCCGGTTCAACGGGCCGTCGTCGATGAAGTCGGGGTACTTGCGCTTCTCGTACTTCTCTTCCGGGCTCCACCAGGCCGCGCCGTTGAGGCTGAAGGCCTCCGGGTTGGTCATGCCGCTCTTGACCACCGGCGGCACGCGCTCCAGCTTGCGCTCGATGTCACCGGTCCAGCTGCCGGTGCCGGTGTTGACCAGCTCGTCGCGCACACGCACCGCATAGCTGCCGCGCGGCAGGGTGAAGGTGCGGCGCAACTGCACGCCCGTCGCCGAGGTCGCGACGAAGCGCGCCTCGACCGCCTTCGCGCCATCGGCCAGCGCGATATCGCGCCTGCTGCCTTCGGGCTGGAACAACAGCTCACGGCCATCGTTTCCACGCCAGGCGCTGTGCGCGGCGAAATGGCGGGCGGGGTCGGCATCGAACAACAACACCTGCGGGCTGCCGGGATCACGGCTCTGCTGATATTTCAGCAACTCGGCGCGGGTGATGTCGCGGCCGTTGAGGTCCAGCGCCAGCACGTCGTTGCGCAGGCGCACCACCGGCAGCGCAGCGGCGACCGCCTGGGTTGCCGCCGGAGCGACACCGGGCACGCTGGCCACCGGGATCCCCGGTGTCGCGGGTCCCGTGGCCTGGACGGCGGTCGGGATCGCGGGGACCGACGCTGGCGGCGCATCGCGCTCCTTGCCCCATTCCATCCACAACAGGGTGGCCACCATCAGCCAGGCAAGGATCAGGAAAGTGCGGGTCTGGGTCATCAGGCAGGCTGGCTCGGGCCGCGCGCAGGCGCGACGTCATCGGAGGGAAGAGGGTTCGCGGGCGGCATTGTGCCGGCCGGGGGCGGGGGCGGCAACGCACCAGCCCGTTGCAGCAAGCGCTCGAAGGCGTCACGCAGCGCGGCGCCATCGGCTTGCGCGGCGCCAGCGCGGGCGACCACGACATACGCCCCACCCGGCAAGCGACCGCGCAGGTGGCGGAAGGCTTCGCGCAGGGAGCGCTTGATGCGGTTGCGGCCGACCGCATGCGGGTCGACCTTGCGCGAGACCGCCAGCCCGAGCCGGGCGGGCGCTGCATCGGCCAGCCAGTGCAGGGCCATGCGCGGCTCGGCGGTGCGCCGGCCACCGTCGAAGACCGCGCTGAACTCGGCCTTCGCGCGAACACGTGCGCCACGCGGAAAGGTGTGGCTGGACACGACAACGCCGGCATCCTGGGCGGACACCGGCGTTTGGGGCATCGCGGGAACTGTCATGGCGATCCGGCCTTGGCCGGATGCGCGACCCAAGGGGTCAGACAGTCAGGCGACGACGGCCCTTGGCGCGACGACGCGCCAGGATCTTGCGGCCATCGGCAGTCGCCATGCGGGCGCGGAAGCCGTGGTCGCGCTTGCGCTTGAGGTTGCTGGGTTGGTAGGTGCGCTTGGTCGCCATGGCGGGTCTGCTTGCTGTTATTCGGCGGAAAAGATTCGGGACTTTAGCGGGATAATCGAGGCAAGTCAACGACTTCCGGCATCAATCGCCACCGTGCAGGTGGGTTTGGTGCCCCGCGGCACGGATGGTACGCTGCCGCCTCCCCGATTTATCCACAGGCGCCGGCACACTGGCGGCGCCGTCGTCGCCGTTCCCCGAGACCGCCCCCGCAATGGATGTCTGGCCTGCCTGCCTGCGTTACCTCGAAGCCGAATTGCCGCCCGAGGATGTCCTGACCTGGCTGAAACCGCTGCAGGCGGATCATCGCGATGAAGGGCTGGTCCTGTTCGCCCCCAATGCCTTCGTCCGCGACGAAGTCCATCGCCTCTACCTGCCACGGATCCGCGAGCTCGCCGCCCATTTCGGCGGCGGTGCCGAGGTCGCCCTGCACATCGGTGCAATGCGCCGGGCCGACGCCCCCGCGGTTCCCGGCATCGCGCCCAGGCCTGCGCCGGGCGGCATCCCGGCCGTGGTGGAACCCTTCCGCGGCAACCTGGACAGCCACTACACCTTCGACAACTTCGTCGAGGGCCGCAGCAACCAGCTGGCCCGCGCCGCCGCCTGGCACGCCGCGCAGAAACCCGGCGAACGCGCCCACAACCCGCTGCTGCTGTACGGCGGCACCGGCCTCGGCAAGACCCACCTGATGTTCGCCGCCGGCAACGAAATGCGCCGGATCAACCCGGCCGCGCGGATCCTGTACCTGCGCTCGAACGAGTTCTACAACGCCTTCTTCCGCGCCCTGCAGGAGAAGACCGCCGACCAGTTCAAGCGCCAGTTCCAGCAGATCGACGCGCTACTGATCGACGACATCCAGTTCTTCGCCGGCAAGGACCGCACCCAGGAAGAGTTCTTCCACACCTTCAATGCGCTGTTCGATGGCCGCCAGCAGATCATCCTCACCTGCGACCGCTACCCGCGCGAGGTCGACGGGCTGGAACCGCGCCTGAAGTCTCGGTTGGGCTGGGGCCTGTCGGTGGCGATCGACCCACCGGATTTCGAGACCCGCGCGCAGATCGTGATGTCGAAGGCCCGCGAACGCGGCGCAATCGTCCCGGACGACGTCGCCCAGCTGATCGCCAAGAAGATGCGCAGCAACGTCCGCGAACTGGAGGGTGCGATCAACAAGCTGACCGCCCAGGCGGGCCTGCTGGGCCGGCCAGTGACCATCGAGTTCGCACAGGAAACCCTGCGCGACCTGTGGCGCGCGCAGCAGCAGGCAATCAGCATCGCCAACATCCAGAAGGCCGTGGCAGACTACTACGGGCTGCAATTGAGGGAGATGCTCGGCAAGAAGCGGACCCGTTCGCTGGCACGTCCGCGGCAGATGGCGATGGCCTTGGCCAAGGAACTGACCGAGCACAGCCTGCCGGAGATCGGCGTGGCCTTCGACGGTCGCGACCACACCACCGTGCTGCATGCCTGCCGGCAGATCCGTCACCTGATGGAAACCGACGGCAAACTGCATGAGGACTGGGACAAGCTGATCCGCAAACTGAGTGAGTAGGTGGTGATTGGCAAACCCGGTGGGTGACGACGGGACAAGCTGTGGATAACCTGGTTCCGTACTTGTCCTTGTCAGCTTATCCACAGGTTCTCCCGCTTTTACAAGCTGGTTTTCCCGCCAGTTTGATCAGAAAAATAGTATTTATAATCAATGGTTTGGATGTGTTACCCAACGATTTTTGCTACTCCAGCACCACCTGCTTTTAAGTTTTATCCATAGATCTTAAAGAGCGGTTCCGAGCGATCGGGCCGTCCCAAACCGAATCAAGGGGCAAGGGGTTCACATGCGGTTTTCCCTGCAACGCGAAGTCCTGCTCAAGCCGTTGGCGCAGGTGGTAAACGTCGTCGAACGCCGGCAGACACTGCCTGTGTTGGCCAACTTGCTGGCAAAGGTGCGTGATGGCCAACTGTCGCTGACCGGCACCGACCTTGAGGTCGAAATGGTCTCGCGCACGGCGGTCGACGACGCCCAGGACGGCGAAATCACCATTCCGGCGCGCAAGCTGTTCGAGATCGTGCGGGCGCTGCCGGACGGCAGCAAGGTCACGGTCAGCCAGAACGGCGACAAAGTGACTGTGCAGGCAGGCCGCAGCCGCTTCAGCCTGGCGAGCCTCCCGGCGAATGACTTCCCGTCGATCGACGAGTTCGAAGCCACCGACCGCATCAGCGTCGCCGAGGCCGGCCTGAAGGAACTGATCGAGCGCACCGCCTTCGCGATGGCCCAGCAGGACGTCCGCTATTACCTCAACGGCCTGCTGTTCGACCTGCGTGATGCCACCCTGCGCTGCGTGGCCACTGACGGCCATCGGCTCGCCCTCTGCGAGACCGCGCTGGATGCCGGCAGCGGCGGCAAGCGCCAGATCATCGTCCCGCGCAAGGGCGTGCAGGAACTGCAGCGTCTGCTGGAAGGCGGCGACCGCATGCTCGAGCTTGAGCTCGGAAAGGGCCATATCCGGGTCAAGCGCGACGACGTGACCTTCACCAGCAAGCTGATCGACGGCAAGTTCCCGGATTACGAGGCCGTCATTCCGATCGGTGCCGACCGCGAAGTGAAGATCGACCGCGAAGCGTTCCGGGCTGCCCTGCAGCGCGCATCGATCCTGTCCAACGAGAAATACCGCGGCGTTCGCGTCGAAGTCTCGCCCGGCCTGCTCAAGATCAGCGCGCACAACCCCGAGCAGGAAGAAGCCCAGGAAGAAATCGAAGCCGACACCCGCGTCGACGCGCTGGCGATCGGCTTCAACGTCAACTACCTGCTGGACGCCCTGAGCGCCCTGCGCGACGAATACGTCCTGCTGATGCTGCGCGACGCCAATTCCTCGGCTTTGGTGCGCGGCGCCGACAACCAGCACGCCCGGCATGTGGTGATGCCGCTGCGCCTCTGATCCCGATGCTGGTGTCGTTCCGACAAACCATGTTCCACGTGGAACACATCCGACGCCCGGCCCAGTCCGGGCGTCGTACTTTGTGCGTTTTGGTGGCTCCATGTTGATACGTCGCGTGCAGGTGCAGGGTCTGCGGCGCCTGGTCGATGTCGAGCTGCGCCCGGGTGCCGGGTTCAATTTGATTACCGGCGACAACGGCAGCGGCAAGACCAGCCTGCTGGAAGCCATGCACCTGATGGCCCATGGACGCAGTTTTCGTGGCCGCGTGCGTGACGGTTTGGTGCGCAGCGGTGAAACCGCGCTGCAGGTGTTCATCGAATGGGAGCAGCCAGGACACGAGGGTCGCAGGTCAGGCTTGCGTCATTCCGGAAGCAATTGGGAAGCTCGCCTGGATGGTGGCCCGGTGGGCCACCTCGGTGAGTTGTGCGAGGCACTGGCGGTGATCACTTTCGAGCCCGGCAGCCACGCCCTGATCGATGGCAGCAGCGAAGTGCGGCGCCGATATATCGACTGGGGTTTGTTCCACGTGGAACGTAGTGATGCCGGCGGCGATTTCCTGTCGCTCTGGCGCCGCCATGCGCGCGCGCTCAAGCAGCGCAATGCACTGCTCCGGCAGGCCCGCGCCGATAGCCAGCTGGATGCATGGGAACACGAGCTGGCGCAGGCCGGCGAAGCGATCACGTTGTTGCGGGAGGCTTACGTGGCGCGCCTGCAGCCCCACGTGGATGCATTGCTCGCCGGCATCCTGCCGGCCGCCGGGGCCGCCACCCTGTCACTGCAGCCTGGCTGGAAGCGACAGGAGCTTGCACTTGCCGACGCTCTGCTGATCTCGCGTGAACGCGACCTTGCGCAGGGGCACACCACGCTCGGCCCGCACCGCGCCGACCTCAAGCTGGACCTCCGCGACCTGCCGGGCCGCGACGGTTTGTCGCGTGGGCAAGCCAAGCTTGCCGCGTTGGTTCTGTTGCTTGCGCAGGCGGCCCATTTGGCCGCGCATGTCGGTCATTGGCCGGTCCTGCAGCTGGATGACCTGGCTTCGGAGTTGGACCGCAATCACCAGCGTCGGGTCTTGCAGGTGCTGGCAGAGAGTGGCGCCCAGGTGTTCGTGACCGGGACCGAACCGCTCCCGGCACTGACGGCGCTGTCGATCCCGCACGACGTGTTCCACGTGGAACATGGCCGGGTGACGAACGTGGTGGAGTAGCGGGCAGGGCGGCCAAAGTTGGCGATTGCTATACTCCGCATTCCTATAGCTAATGTGTCTCGGCATGCCCCTGGCGTGCCGCTGGAGCAGAACGCGTCGATGTCGCAGAACGAAGAAACCCCGGGCCAGCTGCCCGAATCCGCCCCGAACACGCTGCCTGACAGCCCACCGGCCAACAGCGGCACCTACGATTCCAGCAAGATCACCGTGCTGCGCGGCCTCGAAGCCGTTCGCAAGCGGCCGGGCATGTACATCGGCGACGTGCATGACGGCACCGGCTTGCATCACATGGTGTTCGAAGTGGTCGACAACTCGGTCGACGAAGCCCTGGCCGGCCATGCCAACGATATCTTCGTGACCATCCACGAGGACGGATCGGTCAGCGTCTCCGACAACGGGCGCGGCATTCCTGTCGACATCCACAAGGAAGAGGGCGTGTCGGCGGCCGAGGTCATCCTCACCGTGCTGCACGCCGGCGGCAAGTTCGACGACAACAGCTACAAGGTCTCCGGCGGCCTGCACGGCGTGGGCGTTTCGGTGGTCAACGCGTTGTCGTCCAAGCTGACCCTGGACATCTGGCGCGATGGCGGTCACTACCAGCAGGAATACGGGCTCGGCGAGCCGGTGTACCCGCTCACGCGGCTGGGCGATTCCGACAAGCGCGGCACCCTGTTGCGCTTCTGGCCGGCCACCGAGATCTTCACCGACGTCGAGTTCCACTACGACATCCTGGCCAAGCGCCTGCGCGAGCTGTCGTTCCTGAATTCCGGCGTGCGCATCACCCTGATGGATGATCGCGGTGAGGGCAAGCGCGACGTGTTCGAGTACGAAGGCGGCATCCGCAGCTTCGTCGAGCACCTGGCCCAGCTGAAGACCCCGCTGCACCCGAACGTCATTTCCGTGTCCGGCGAGCAGAACGGCATCGTTGTGGATGTCGCCCTGCAGTGGACCGACAGCTACCAGGAAACGATGTTCTGCTTCACCAACAACATTCCGCAGAAGGATGGCGGCACCCACCTGATCGGCTTCCGCGCGGCGCTGACCCGCACTCTCGGCAACTACATCGAGCAGAACGGCATCGCCAAGCAGGCCAAGATCACCCTGTCCGGCGACGACATGCGCGAAGGCATGATCGCGGTGCTGTCGGTCAAGGTGCCGGACCCAAGTTTCTCCAGCCAGACCAAGGAGAAGCTCGTCTCATCCGAAGTGAGACCTGTCGTTGAGCACACGTTCGGTGCACGTTTGGAGGAGTTCCTCCAGGAACACCCGAATGAAGCCCGCGCGATCGCCGGCAAGATCGTCGACGCCGCCCGTGCCCGCGAGGCCGCCCGCAAGGCCCGCGACCTGACCCGGCGCAAGGGCGCGCTCGATATCGCCGGCCTGCCCGGCAAGCTCGCCGACTGCCAGGAGAAAGACCCGGCGAAGTCGGAACTGTTCATCGTCGAGGGCGACTCCGCCGGTGGCTCGGCCAAGCAGGGCCGCAACCGCAAGACCCAGGCGATCCTGCCGTTGAAGGGCAAGATCCTCAACGTGGAGCGTGCGCGTTTCGACCGCATGCTGGCGTCGGCGGAAGTCGGCACGCTGATCACCGCGCTCGGCACCGGCATCGGCAAGGACGAGTACAACCCGGACAAGCTGCGCTATCACCGCATCATCCTGATGACCGACGCCGACGTCGACGGTTCGCACATCCGCACCCTGCTGCTGACCTTCTTCTACCGGCAGATGCCGGAGTTGATCGAGCGCGGCCACATCTACATCGGCCTGCCGCCGCTGTACAAGATCAAGCAGGGCAAGAACGAGTTGTACCTCAAGGACGACGCGGCGCTGGACGCCTACCTGGCCGGCAATGCGGTGGAAGGCGCGCACCTGGTGCCGGCGGCCGGTGAACCGGCGATTGCGGGCACGGCGCTGGAATCGCTGTTGCTGGCATTCGCCAATGCGCGCGGCGCGATCGCCCGTAATGCGCATCGCTTCGACCCGATCGTGCTGGAGTCGCTGATCGACTTCACCCCGCTGGACGCGGCCTCGCTGGCCGCGCACACCGACGACGCGCGCGAACTCGAGTCGCTGGCTGCGAAGTTGAACCGTACCGGGCTGGGCAAGCCGCGCTACACGCTGAAGCTGCAGCCCGCCAATGAAGCACGCACGGCCGCGCTGTTGATCACCCGCCAGCACATGGGCGAGGAACTGATCCAGGTGCTGCCGTTGTCGATCTTCGAACATGGCGAGCTGAAGCCCCTGCGCGAGGCCGCGGCGGTGCTGCATGGCCTGGTCCGCGACGGCGCGCAGATCGTGCGCGGCAGTCGCGCGCAGCCGATCGCGAGTTTCGCCGAGGCGCAGGGCTGGTTGCTCGATGAAGCCAAGAAGGGCCGCCAGATCCAGCGCTTCAAGGGCCTCGGCGAGATGAACCCGGAGCAGTTGTGGGACACCACCGTGAACCCGGAAACCCGTCGCCTGCTGCAGGTGCGAATCGAGGATGCGGTGGCGGCGGACGCGATCTTCAGCACCCTGATGGGCGATGTGGTCGAGCCGCGTCGCGAGTTCATCGAAGACAACGCGCTCAAGGTCTCCAACCTCGACGTGTGACCGTATCCAGCGGCGTCTTGACGCGATTTTCAGGTGCGCCTGCCTACAACGGTCGCATCTTCCGCGGGATACATCGATGAAAATCAAGACCCTGCTTGCCGGTGCGCTGGCAAGCACCCTGCTTGTCGCCTGCGCGACGACCACCTCGCCCACTGGCCGCACCCAGTACGTCGGCGGCGTTTCGCAGCAGCAGTTGAACCAGCTCGGCGAGCAGGCGTTCGCCGAGGCCAAGCAGAAGACCCCGCAGTCGCGCGATGTCCGCCAGAACAGCTACGTCGGCTGCGTGGTCAATGCCGTTGTGCGACAGTTGCCCACGCCCTGGGACCAGCAACGCTGGGATTACGCGCTGTTCGAGAACACCGAGGCCAACGCGTGGGCGTTGCCGGGTGGCAAGGTCGGCGTATACACCGGCATCTTCAAGGTGGCCACCAACCAGGACCAGCTGGCGGCCGTGGTCGCGCACGAGATCGGCCACGTGATCGCGCGCCACCACGACGAGCGGATCACCCGCCAACTGGGCGCGGCGGGCGCGGTGCAACTGCTGGGTTCGCTCGCGGGCGACTACCGCCAGATCGCGACGCAGGGCGGCAGCGTGCTTGCCCAGGCCGGATTCTTGCTGCCCAATTCGCGCGCGCAGGAGACCGAGGCCGACGTGGTCGGTCAGGACCTGATGACCCGGGCCGGTTTCGATCCCCGCGGTGCCGTGGCGCTGTGGCGCAACATGGCCGCTGCCGGTGGCGCGCGGTCACCGCAATGGCTGTCCACCCACCCCGACCCCGGCTCTCGCCTGCGCGAACTGGAATCCCGCGCCGAAGGCCTGCTGACAGCCATGCAGGCCGCGCACCGCGCCGGGCGGGTTCCGCGTTGCCAATGAAATCAAGGCGCGTCGGGTGCATCATTCCGGCACGGTTCAACCGAGGGGCTTTCTGCTACGGTGCGACCCCAAGCTGTCATCCCCGATTCCATTTTCGTTCGAGGTTTGCCCATGAAGCCGTCTCTCAACCGCCCGCTTGCCGTCTCTGTGGCCGCCGTGTTGGCGCTCGCCGTCATTGCACCCGCGCACGCGCAGCAGGATCCCACTGCGACCACCGGTACCAAGACCATGCGCCAGCAACGGGCCGAGCGCATGGCGGAGTTGGGCAAGGGCAAGGATGAAGCCAAGCAGGCCGAAGAAAAGCCCGCGCTGTACCCGAATGCCACCCGCACCGCGCCTGACGCCAAGTCGAGCGGCAAGATGATCAAGAACCTGCAGGCGCTGCAGGCGCTGTACGAAAAACAGGCCATGGCCGAGGTGATGGCGAAGGCGGAAGAGATCGCGGCGATGCCGGCGGCCAATGCCTACGACAAGTCATTCGCCCATTCGCTGGCGGGCAATGCCGCGGCGGACCTGGACGACCAGGCCAAGGCCGCCGACTATTTCCGCAGGGCGGTCGAAGCGAATGGCCTCGATAACGACAGCCACTACACGACCATGTACAACCAGGCCGTGATCCAGTTCGGCCTGGAGAAATATGCCGACGCATTGGTCACGACGGATCGGTTCCTGGCCGAAACGAAGTCGGACAAGGTGGAGCATCAGGGCTTCCGCGCCGGCATCCTCGCCAACATGGGTCGCAATGACGAAGCGGCGGCCATCTACAAGGCGCTGATCGCGAAGAATCCGACCGACAAGCGCATCCTGATGAACGCCGTTGCAGCGCTGCAAAACGCAGACAAGTTCGACCAGGCCAACGCGTTGCTCGAAGATGCATACAAGCGCGGCATGCTGACCGAGAGCCGTGAACTGCGGGCCTTGTACATCGGCTACATGAACGCCTCGCGCTGGGAGGACTCGCAGAAGGTGATCGAGGCGGGTGTAGCCAAGGGTGTGCTGCAGTCCGGGCCGGAGTTGGCTCGTGACTACCAGGTCCTGGCACAGAACGCCTACGCCGACGACAAGACCGCACTGGCCATCGATCTCTATGGCAGGGCCGCGCCGATGGCTGCCGATGGCGAGGCCTACCTGAACCTGGCCAAGGTCCTCGAGTACAGTGGCAAGAAGGGCGAGGCGAAGGCCGCCGCGCAGAAGGCACTGGACAAAGGCGTCAAGAAGCCGGATGAAGCGAAACGCATCCTCTCGCGTTGAGACCCGATTCGCAGAAATGCACCTGCACCATCGCCTGGGCATGGAACAAGTGCTGTCTATTGCTATAGACTAGGTGGTTCCTGCGGCCCGGGTGCCGCACGTTGTCACCCCGGTCCACCAGGCCGGGGTTTCCCACATCCAGAGCCGTTCGCATGACGCTAGATCTCGCCAACACCGAGAAGAATGACGACCGCGAAGGCGGTTTG
>Ga0209476_10001406_pt1 | contig 16167 bp, 15 predicted proteins | sample KloWWTrecipitate_FD_187179 | JGI IMG/M metagenome (GOLD analysis project Ga0209476, IMG submission 187179) | Active sludge microbial communities from Klosterneuburg, Austria, studying microevolution and ecology of nitrifiers - Klosterneuburg... | ecosystem: Engineered > WWTP > Aerobic digester... | reverse complement strand
TTTTGCAGGTGATTGATGGTTACCTGAAACAGCGGGCTATGACGCAAATCCCGCTGCGGGTGTAATGCTTCGACCAATTGCTCGAATGGGAGATCCTGGTGAGTTTGCGCAATCAGCGCATCCTCCCGCACTTGATGCAAAAGTTCAGCAAGCGACATCCGGCCATGCAATTGACCACGCAATACCTGGGTATTGACGAAAAAACCGATCAAGCCAGATGTTTCAATACGATTGCGATTGGCGATCGGCACACCCACGCGAATATCCTGCTGTCCCGTATGGCGAAACAGTAATACCTGAAATGCGGTCAACAACGTCATAAACAGCGTTGCCCCACGGCCAAGTGCCAACTGGCGCAGCTTTTCCAATACATCCAGAGATAAATCAAAACGATAACGTGCCGCAGGATAACTGGTGGCAGGCTGCCGCGCACGATCAACCGGAAGCATCAAAATCGGATGTTCATTGCCTAAATAATTTTGCCAATAGGTAAGCTGTCGATCTTTTTCGCCCGCTTCCAGCCAATTTTTTTGCCAGAGCGTATAGTCCGCGTATTGGATAGGCAAATGATCGAGACAAGCTGGCTTCCCTTGTACATGCACTTGATAAAATGCTGCAAAATCATTCAACATGATTTGCATCGAGACACCATCCGAAATGATATGGTGCATGACGATGAGCACAATATTCTCATGCTCCGTTACCTGGATTAAAGCTATGCGTAGTAATGGGCCTTGCATCAGATCAAACGGTGTCGAAATAATTCGTTGCACTTCTTCTGAAGCACGTGGTTCGCGCTGTGAAACAACCAAGCTTAGCAAATCGATATCGGTAATAACCAACGACGATTCCGGTTGAATCACTTGTTCGACGGAACCTGCTGCATTGGTATGAAAAATCGTGCGCAACGACGCGTGCCGCTCAATCAAATCCTGAAAACCCGCCTGAAGTGCTGGTTTATCCAATGCACCTGATAACCGCACGGCATGCTGAACATGATAAGCGGTACTGAATGGATCAAGCTGCCATAGAAACCAAAGACGCTGCTGCCCGTAGGATAAAGGCAATGTGTTGATTTTATCTTTGCGGGGCAATATGCAGTTGTCAGTAACTGGTTGAGAAGCGTTTAATGACAACAGGTGTTTAACTTCCGCTGCGCATTCATGCAATCGCGGGTACTGAAACAAGCTGCGTGGAGTAAATGGGATGTGCCACTGATCGGAAATACGTGCCACAACCTGAACAACCTTGAGTGAATTGCCACCGATGGCAAAAAAATGATCCTCACGCCCCAATCCGGTCCGATTGAGTACCGTTTCCCAGATAGCGGCCAGCGCAATTTCTGTTTCATCCAGTAATGCTTGGGAAGATTGATTATTTCCACCCAACACGAAATGACCGTATTCGAAAATAGCATAAGCATCCAGTGTACGCTCGCGCCAGCCTTGGCGGCATGCGGAACGCTGCAGTTTGCCGCTGGATGTTTTGGGCAGCGCACCCGGATTGAGTAATACCACCACAGACAATGATTCGTGACAACTTGCACTGACTGCTTCACTGAGCACTGCTACCAATGTTTCAGCGGGAATGAGTTTTTGCATACTGCGCGACACTTCGACGGCAACACCGATCCCTTCGCTTTCGTTATGTTCAACAGCAAATGCAGCCACTCGCCCTTTACGTACGGCTTCAACCTCTTCCTCAATGACCAGCTCAATATCCTGCGGATAAATATTTTGTCCGCGGATGATGATGAGGTCCTTGCGCCGTCCCATAATGTACAACTGCCGGGCATAAATAAAGCCCAGATCACCGGTACGTAACCAGCGTTCACCGTCATGATTCAGGAAAGTTTCTGCGGTTTCCTGGGGACGCTGCCAGTAGCCACAAGCCAAACTGGGACCATCCGTCCATATTTCACCAACATAACCATCCGCCAATGGCATCCGCTTTTCCGGATCAACTATTTTAACTGCATGGTTTGAAGCGGGAAAACCGCATGCAATAATTGGAATTCCCTGTGCCGCTATTTCCGCTTTGCCTTGTGTGAGCAACTCGGAAGAAAATTCATGCGCTTTCATCCCTTCCCCACGCACCCCGCCGGTGACAAATAATGTTGCTTCAGCCAAACCATAACAAGGATAAATGGTACCCGCCGAAAAACCGGCGGATTTGAAGCGTTCAATGAATGCCAGCATCGTGTCTCTACGTACCGGTTCCGCGCCGGAAAAAGCAACACGCCAACTGGACAAATCGAGTTCTGACAGCTGCGAACTTCTCACACGCTCGACACAGAGCTGAAAAGCAAAATTGGGTGCACCGCTGACGGTAGCGCGATAATGCGAAATGACTTCGAGCCAACGTACGGGTCTTTCGATAAAAAATTGAGGAGTCATCAGTATTGCCGGAATACCGCGATGTATCGGTTGCAAGAGTCCTCCGATCAACCCCATGTCATGATAGAGAGGAAGCCAACTGACAAATATGTCATCTGCACTGATCGACATCCCTTCCTCAAATGCCCGGGCATTCATCATCAGATTATGATGACTGACCATGACACCTTTGGGTGTAGAGGTTGATCCTGACGTATATTGGAGAAAAGCAATCTCATCCCCCTTCGGAGCATGAGAACGCCATCGTGATGCGTTACTTTGTTCAATCGCATCTACGGCGAGAATACCGGCTTCAGAAAACTGTGCGATAGCTGCACTGCTGATTAGCGGGAGAATCTCGCTGGTGGTAAGAATACAGCTGGCCTTTGCATCATTGGCAATCGCGATTAATCTTGCCAAATGCTTTTCCCGTGCAGATTCCGGCGGAAAAATGGGCACGGCAATAATTCCTGCGTAAAGGCACGCCAGAAAACTAATGACATAATGTTCATCGTTATCCAAAAGCAGTAACGCTCGCTCTCCCGGTAAATATTGATTTTGCATTACCGCAGCCAATGCTTTGACTTGCAGATCGAGTGACCCATAATCAAATTTCCTGTCGATAAGCGCTTCACCTTCCGCACTGACAACGATCAGCGCAGTGTCTGCCGGGCGTTCGCGCGCCAGCGTCTGTAGATGTACAACGATGTTGTCAGGGTATCTGCGCGATGGAATCAATCTTGTACTCATTATTTACACCTAATCCATTGACATTCATTGATCCCAGTAAATTCTCTACCATTCGAACGTAAAGTTCGTACTTCATGACTGCTATATATAGTTCTCATCTGGATCAGGCACATTTGGAAAAACAAGATAGGAAGAGGGGGCGTTCTAGCTCCAGCTTGCGATGGCTTGTCAATGCCAATGCCGCCACATAGTGAATGGGTGCATCAATCGACCACGCTTTAACTTCTGCCCATTCGGTTTGATCATGCATCACATGGTAGCTTCCACCATGATCAGGCAACACCGTAATGGCTTGCAGATATTCGGCAATACCGAATCCTAGCGCCTTCAATACAGATTCTTTGGCTACCCAGAGTTTAATGAAATTTTTATGTGACCAAATTTTCCGGGCACGCTCCACTGGGGAAAGCACATGAATACACAGATTGCTGACATCTCTATGACGATATTCAATATCAATCCCAATTTCTCCTTGAGTAGATAGTGCAATCAATGCAAAATCACCTGCATGGGAAACATTAAACTCAATACCGAAATTGTCTGATAGGCAAGGCTTGCCAAACTTGTCTAATTCAATCTGAATGTCATGGGGAGATGACATTACCCATTCTGCCAGCAGACGACGCAATGCCGCCCGTGTCACAATGCTACGTACCTGATCTTCATGCTGACGAAAACGCTGCGCGCGCATCTGCTCATCCAGACTTAGTAACGGCCAGTCGTCCATGAGTTGCGTTGAGTGAAAATCAAATTTGAGTAACCAAACCTCAATGCCAGCAGGCACGGTCCTAGGCAGATGCAAGCGTTGCACTGAACACCTCAATCTGACTTTCCATCAAACGTTTTTTTAACACATATATAAACCAGTCTTCAGACTGACGCAGAAAAAAATGTCCGCCATCAAACCAATCCAATGTGAATGTTTGAGTACTTTCTAGCCGCCAATCATTTAGCCTTGCGGCACTAATCTCATCCGCACGTCCACCGAAGCTGTGAATTGGAATTGGCAGTGGTGGTAATTGAGCATGTTCATAGCTTCCACAAACACGATAATCCACCCGCAATAAATCCAGTGTCATTCTCAGCAATTCCTGGTTGCCAAATACCTCTTCCGGCGTACCGCCTTGTTTGCTTAAATCCGCTATTAATGCGGCATCACTCTGCATATTGTTGTAACGCTGACTATCCTGATGACTGGGTGCCGCACAGCCCGATACCAACAGTGCTATAGGCATGGATAATCGTTTAGCGTACAAACCCTGAGCGACACCATAAGCGAGCAAGGCACCCATACTGTGACCAAAAAGAACGTATCGTTCAGGTAGTGAAGGCACTAGCTCATCGCACAGACTTTGCGTCAGTGCCGCATAACTTTCTGCGGGAAACTCATCCATTCGACTGCCACGACCTGATAACTCAAGCGGTTCCACCGTTATCCAGGAAGGCAATAAGCGTCGCCAACGCAGATACATCGTTGCACTTGCACCTGCGCAGGGTAAACAGAAAAGTGTTAATGGTTTTTGCATCGTTGCAGCGTACTAAACTTGATTGTCCATGAATCGTTTCAAGCTAAGCGGACGCATATCTGTCCAAACTTTCTCGATATGATCCAAACAGGTTTTCTTGTCACCTAACACACCGGTATCTTTCCAACCGCCAGGAATAACTTTCCATTCCGGCCAAATAGAGTATTGCTCTTCATGATTGACCAGCACACGAAAAACACCATCTTCACGATCAAAGCAACTCGTCATAGTCAACACCTCAAATGTACAGGGTAATAAGTTTTGAATTCTCTTTAATAAGAATGCTTCTTATTCAGAGTAGACGAATCGGCTTATGAAGAATACAAAAAAACAGCAAAAAAATTGAAGAGAGCCCTTCTCTTGGGGCGCGAGATAATATTACTTATTCCACATTTTTCAAGAAAACACTTCTACAATGTTCCGTTGCCTCATGAATAAGAATATTTACCAAGGAGGTAGAGATATTCAGTTCATCGGCAATCATTCGATGTGTATATCCCTCGACTCGATACAGCATAAAAACCTGCTTGGTACGCTCAGGCAGCTCAGCTAAAGCTTTTACCACCAACGCCAAATGCTGACGATTGATTGCATTGGCTTCAGGCATTTCTGTCAGAGTCTGGACATATAATCCTTCCTCCTCTGTTCCAAACAGTTCTGTTTCAAATACGCCGCGCCGGTAGTGGTCAATCGCTAAGTTGCGGACGATCCGGAACAGGTATGCCAACGGTTGCCTGATATCCTGCGTAGCCGATACTTCGGTTACCTTAATATAAGCATCTTGTAAAATGTCATCCGAAATATCCCAATCTCCTAAGATTTTGTATGCAGCTCGACGTAATTGCATACGATTAATAATGAACAGTGTATTCAGTTCTCGAGTCCATTTTTCTGCAGGCACCATCATGATCTTTATAATTTATTGATAATTATTTTTAATAATGTTTATTTGATATATAGGTCCACATGAATACCTAGTCACCAAACTTACTTGACAGAAATTCTAAATATTATTTACGGATCAATAATTTATATACATTCCCCCTTTGATTGCTCAATAACATCACTTCTCAAATTCGCTTGACTTGAAGATATTTGGGTAGGTACTGAAGCAAAGCTGGAAATGGCATTTCCTTTGAATAGCAAACAAGGCTTGCCATTACGTTTGCAAAGACGTTTCAATCGATAATAAGTAGCATGACTGACGCAATCAGTTGTGCAGACGGCAGCATCAGCTCGATTGATCATTTCCGACAGGCGAGAAAATGCATCATTCTGGCCACCGTCATAAGTCGCCGATGCATCTTTGTTTCGACATGCACATGACATTGGCTCTGAATCTCCATCACCACTTCCAATTCAACATCTGGTCGCTGGAAGTGGGATAGATCCCGGTTTCCTGTCGACAAATTGGTAATAGGTTATTGAAAGCTGAAAGCGCTAGTACGAACCAATACGCTAACGTAAGAAAAAAATCATACCCAGCGAAGCACCGATATTTGATAAACCAAAATTCATAATCAAGTACACCGGCTATGAAATTTTTTAGGAGAGTGGTTTTGGTATTGTCTTGTTTGTGTATCTTGCTGCAAGGTGAGATGACGTGGCAGTTACCAACTTGAATAGTTTTAAAGTCGTTGCTGCACTTGGGTTCTTTGCAATCGTAGAGTAGTTTGAATACAGCCAATCTGAAGTTATCTGGAAATTCAAGAATTAAGTACTTGGTGACAGATAATTTTGTAGCGCTAGATTTAGTTACACAGGCAGCAAATAGTATGGGTACCGAGCACAGATTCAGAACCCGTGACAAATGACAACTTCCTCCCCTCTCTACTAATTCCTTTCTTGCGCGCAAAGAACCATCTCCTAATTATTAAGTGATGGCTGGCTGACAAAAGATAGATACTTTGTTGGCTGGCTGGGATGCGCCTCTTTACAATGAAAAATATGCAAATAGTTCTGCTATTCCATATATCTTTGCTCATACATAATATTTCTATGTGAGCAAAGATATTTCATGTGAAAATCGGGCGCTTTATTTATATATCATTTCGGCAACAATGATAATGATTATCATTTGCTTTGTAAATGAAGGGGCTTAAGAAAATCTGAGAAAATTGAAAAAAATATACTCATTTACAGCTTTATCCACAGATTTTGTGGAAAAGCTTTCTTACTGACTATGGGTATTTACGAAAGTACCAAAAAGTCGAATAATCACGCAAACATAGGGATATTGCGTCCTCTCAACCGGTAATAACCAGTTTGGCGTGACTCTTCCTGGATCATTTGCGGAAAAAGGGCTAAAAAATACCCGACCGCTCACAAAAAATCCTAAATTGCGATGAAGTGAGAAATTTACGTGATTTTGCAAAGGTCTCAAGATATTTACCCTCCATTTTCAATACACAATTTCTTTTTATGCACTAAAGAAACTTGTTTAAAGTCACCATTGAAGCCAGTAACATTGCTGTTTCGGTAATTTCCACCAATGCGCCGGCTGTATCGCCTGTTGTTCCAGCAATGCGATCAAGCATTAGATGGCGTAATAGCAAGAACGTGATCACTGCGGCCAGCAGCAACACTAAATAATGACTGGCAGTGAGCAGCAATATCGCTGCGAAGGTTGCGACGATAACCATCAGGCTCCATTCGCGCGGCTGATGAGTAGCCAGCACGGCCCCCAATCCATTGCTTCTCACATACGGTGTGGTCAAAAATAGCAAGGGCAATAAGGTTCTGGCAAGAGTGGTAGCCAGTAGTACGGTGATCCATTCATGGGCAATCACCAGACTGTGCAGCGCGGTAAATTTGAGTAATAGGATCAATGCGATGGTTGTCACACCCGCTGGACCGCAATTGGGGTCTTTCATGATCGCCAGTGTCTTGCCACGATCTCCCATACCGCCAATCCAAGCATCCGCGCTATCCGCCAGGCCGTCCAGGTGTAATCCACCGGTTATTAATACCCAAGTAGCCACCAGTAATGCTGCGGTTACTAGCGGCGGCAAGCCGCTCAATAACCAACTCAATCCGATGAGTATTAATCCAATGATGAAACCGACGAGCGGATAAAACAGCAGAGAATTTCCAAGATCTTTTTCGTTCGGTTGAGAGGCCAAGCGCACGGGCAATCTGGTGAGAAATTGCACCGAGATGAGAAAGGGTTTGATCATATCCTTGAATCGGAGAGAATTTTTACTGGGGGATATTCTTCAAGCGCTATGGAAACATGCTTCATTTCAGCATGGCGCACTTCAAATTCCAGCAGACATTCAATCGGATACTGCAGAATATGGCAAATAATGATGCGGATAACACCACCGTGCGTAACCAATAAGATGCTTTGTCCCGAAAACTGTTGTTGTATGGCATGCCAGGCTGACAAAATGCGGGCCTGGAAATCCAGCAAATGCTCACTATTCGGCGGTGGATTGTCCAGCGGATTATGCCAAAAACGCGACAAAACATCGGGATCGGTTTCCATCAATTGCGCGGCGGATTGATTTTCCCAATCCCCAAAATGTACTTCCTGAATACGGGCATCTTGTTTCACCGGAATGGCGTATTGCTGCCCCAAGGCTTGTGCAAAATCTGCGCAGCGCGCTAACGGGGAAGTAATGATGTGCTGCCACTGGTGCAGTTTGTTTTGCTTGTTTTCAATAGCATTCCACATTTGTGTCCAGCCAAGCGGTGTCAGTGGATGATTGGTGCTGCCACAATACCGACTGCTATGTTCGGTCTCGCCATGTCTGAGCAAATCGATGAAAGTGGTCATGGTTCAGTGGACATTAGTTTTTCTGCGACACTTGCGCTTCCGAAAAAGTAGCCATTTCATTGTGCAGCTTGCAGGCCATGCGTAATAGATTGAGTGCAACAGCCGCACCACTCCCTTCACCCAAGCGCATATTCAAAGCAATGAGTGGCTCGGCATCGAGCGCTTTCAGAACCCTGCCGTGCCCCAATTCTGCGGATTGATGTGAATAAAAGAACCAATTTTTGCAACCTGGAAAAATATGCTCCGCGGCCAGCGCTGCAACGCTACTGATAAATCCATCGATCAGCATCGGCAGCCCTACTTGCGCCCCATGAATATAAGCGCCTGTCAGCGCAGCGATTTCAAACCCGCCCATACGGCGTAGCGCATCCAAAGGGGAATGGATATGCGCATGATGCGCGGCCAAAGCCCGTGAAATCACATTAATTTTGTGAGTAATGCCATGACTATCAAGACCAGTGCCGGAGCCTGTCAGCAACATGGGCGGCTCATTGAGCAGGATACAAGCCAACGCGGTGGCACTGGTGGTGTTGCCAATCCCCATTTCTCCACCAATAAACAATTGTTTGTTATTTTGTTGCGCCTGCTCAATGACATCAAAACCAGCATTCAGTGCTTGATTCAGTTGATCTTCAGTCATTGCAGGTCCATGGATAAAATTGGCCGTACCAGGTCCCAAGTGATAATGCTTCACATCGGTTAATGACCGCGTATCCTGCACTGTTCCCAGATTAATGATTTCCAGGGAAGCACTCAAAGCACGCGCCAACACATTGATTGCGCCACCGCCACGCGCAAAGTTCCTGATCATCTCGCTGGTTACTGACTGAGGAAATGCTGAGATTCCCTCCACAGCAACGCCATGGTCACCGGCAAATATGGCGATGTGCACCTGATCAACACAAGGCTGTGCGGTATTTTGCAAAGTAGCCAGTTGGACAGCAATTTCTTCCAGGCGACCGAGCGAACCCGGTGGTTTGGTCAGTTGTGCTTGACGTGTTTCTGCTATCCGGGTCATTTCCAGATTGGGAGTGGCTAATGGTGCTTCCAGCCAATTCAGCACAATTTTCCGGGTCACACACGTTCTCCTTTTAGCATTAACGGTAATCCGGCAACGGTTAGAACCACCTGATCGCAATATTGTGCGATTTCCTGATGCAATTTACCGGCCTCATCGCAATAGCGGCGGCTCAGTTCACCCATCGGAGTGATCCCCATGTTCGTTTCATTGCTGACTAGAATGAGTTTTCCCGTCAGGTGCGGCAATACGTTGAAGAATGCCGATCGTTCACTATCAAATCGGGAGGCATCTGCATGCATGAGTAAATTGGTCAGCCATAGCGTCAGGCAATCGACCAATACGCAATGATCGGCTTTTGTATATTGATTCAACACCGAAGCCAATGCCAAAGGTTCTTCGATGACTTGCCAATGAACCGGACGGCGCACTCGATGTGCAGCAATACGTTCACGCATTTCTTCGTCTCCAATGGTTGCCGTGGCAATATAAGTAACCGGAAACTGGCTCTCCGTGGCCAAACGTTCAGCCAGTCGGCTTTTGCCTGAACGAACGCCGCCGAGTATCAACGTCTTGGTGTCTAACATGACGTATTGGGTTTTACATTGAGCAATCGATACAACTGTGCGGTATCCAGATACTCATCAACGCAATCCGCTAATCGATTGATGGCAGTATCACACGTTGCATGATAATCAGGGGCTGGGGCTTGACCATCCAGCCCTGCCCAAGTAAGTAATTCACTACAAGCTGTGGAAGACTCAAAAATGCCATGCCAATAAGTACCCAGTATCAATCCATCTTCACTGATTGCACCATCATCATGATCCGCCAGATGAATGGCCGACTGATAGTGCCGGTGATAGGTGGTGATACCTGCATGGATCTCATAACCAGTCACCGCAGCATCATTAACAGGCCGTTGAAAAACTATCTGCGTTGCCGCTGCGGTGTTAAAAACAGACTCAAAATGCTCATTTATTAAGCATAAACTGCGCTTTTTCGCCTGTTTTTGCCTTGCATCGGCTGCCTCGAAAACGTTTTTCAACGGCCTGTTAAAGGAGAGTGTTCCCTGCGTATTGCGTAGTAGCTTATCCGATTGTAAAGTCGTTTCCATATCAAAAAAAGAAAATCCTTGCGCACTACCGGCAATACCTTCCACGCCATGAGGATCATGAATGAATTTTCCCAGCATTTGGAAGCCGCCACAGATGCCCATCAGCTTTCCGCCGTAGCGTAAATGCCGACGGATAGCGGGCTCCCAGCCCTGCTCACGCAACCAATCCAGATCGGCGTGCACGCTTTTTGAACCAGGCAAAATGATCAAGTCGGCAGGCGGAATGGTTTCTCCGGGTCCAATAAATTGTAAATTGACCTGCGAGTGTAAGCGCAGTGGATCAAAATCGGTATGGTTGCTGATGCGTGGCAAAGCAGGAACAATCACGCGAAATTTTTTCTGTTCTGATGACAAAGACGAAGCCGCTTTCTGGGGCAAAGCATCTTCCGCTTCGAGGTGCAAGCCTTGCAGGTAAGGCAGAACACCCAATACCGGCTTGCCAGTATAGTGTTCCAGCCAATCCAATCCCGATTGAAGTAATGCCATATCCCCCCGAAAGCGATTGATAACGAAGCCCTGAATACGCGCCTGTTCACTTTCGCTCAATAATGCCAGCGTGCCTACCAGATGAGCAAAAACGCCACCACGATCAATATCGGCAATGAGAATGACCGGACAATCGACAGCTTCTGCAAAACCCATATTGGCAATATCATTGGCACGCAAATTGATTTCAGCCGGTGAACCTGCGCCCTCAACAATAATCGCATCATATTGTTCAGTCAGTCGCGCGTACGATTCAAGCACCGCTTTGAGTGCGACGGATTTATAATCGTGAAAACCACAGGCATCCATGTTGGCAATAGCATGACCATGAATGATGATTTGCGCATTTTTATCGGTATTGGGTTTGAGCAGCACTGGATTCATGTCGGTATGTGGCGCCAAACCTGCTGCCCGCGCCTGAACGGCTTGTGCGCGGCCGATTTCTCCGCCATCGACAGTGACAACACTGTTAAGCGCCATATTTTGCGGTTTGAAAGGCGCAACACGAACACGTTGGCGTGCCAGCCAACGGCAGAGCGCCGTCACCAGCATGCTTTTGCCTGCATCCGATGTGGTGCCTTGAATCATCAAGGTTTGAGCATTCATGGCGCCTGTTCCGCTAAATTGTGAATTTTGCGATTGATTTGCGTTAGTGCCATATCTAGTCGCTGCCAATCCGATTCATGCGCCGGCAAACCAAAACGCAGGCTGGGCGGCTCATCCAGGTAGCGCACTAAAATACCCTGCGATGCCAGTGCTTCATATACCTCAGCAGCATGACGTGAAACGCTCCATTGAAAAAGCCCGCAACCGCCTGCAGGAGCCAATTGATGGCGGGTCAGCAAAGTTTTCAAGCGATTACTGGCAATCAAAAGATTTCTTTGTGTTGATTCTTGCCATGCAACATCCTGGAGCGCCTGAACCGCCACCCAACGTGCGGGAGTATTAACAGTCCAAGGCCCAAGCAAGCGATTTAGTTGATTTAGCAACTGCGATTGTGCGCAAACAAAGCCCACACGCGCCCCCGCCAAGCCAAAGAATTTCCCCAGTGAACGCAATACGATAAGGCCAGGCAATGCGGTATAGGATGTAATACTCTGTTCAGGCGTCATATCCATAAAGGCTTCATCGACGATTAGCCAACCATTATGATCAGCGAGTTGTGCATGCCAGTCGAGTAATTGCTCTGTCGGAAAAACAGTACCTGTTGGGTTATTGGGATGAATAATGATCAGAACATCCGTATGCGGCAAAGCATCATTTATTTGATTGGGAGCGACTGTCGATACCTGATGATTGGCATGTCGCCATGCATGCGCATGTTCGGCATAACTTGGGTTAAGTATGCAAACACGAGACGAGTTACGCAATTGAGGGAGAGCCTGGATGGCTGCTTGTGAACCGGCAACAGGCAAGAGCGACGGTGCGCCATAATAATTACATGCGACTTCAATTAATTCATCTTCTTCCTCCGGCAATCGCTGCCATATATTTGCAGGAACGGCTGCAACTTGCCAGCCATTCGGATTAATGCCGGTAGAAAGATCAATCCAACTTTCCAGCGGAAGCTGATAATGTTTGGCTGCCGCCCGTAAACGACCCCCATGGTGCAATTTCTCAGGCTGATATAATGGATGTGGCAAACCATTCTCCTGCACCAATGACGACTAACCAAAGTAGCAATGCGCGTTGTATCAGTCCTAATGCCCGTTCAATATCATTTGCATTGGGAATGTGGCCTTCGCCTAAGGTGGGGCGCTGCTCGAGTCTGCCGTGATACCAAGCGGCGCCGCCCAATAATACGCCAAGGCTACCCGCACCGGCAGCCATGACGGGCCCAGCATTTGGGCTTTTCCAGGTGATGCCTTGTGTTCTCCAGCAAAACAAAGCGCTGGCCATTCGCCCTGTGATGGCGTAACTCAATGCGGTTAATCGTGCGGGTATGAAATTCATGACGTCATCCAGTCGCGCAGCGGCCCAACCAAAATGACGATAACGATCCGTGCGATAGCCCCACATGGCATCCAGTGTATTCACCAGTCGATAAGTCACTGCACCTGGCGCTCCGGCAATAATAAACCAGAAAATAGCAGCAAAAATCGCATCATTGCCATTTTCCAATACAGATTCAACCGTGGCCTTGGCTACGCCACTATGATCAAGCATCATCGTATCTCGGCTGACAAGAAAGCTCACGTGTTGACGGGCTTCGGGCAAATTGTCGGCAACCAGACTGTTATGTACCGTTCGGGCATGAGCAATAAGACTATTCCAGCCGATGGCGAGGTACAACAACAAGCCTTCAAATACCGGTGACCAGGGTAGAAAATGGACGATTAATGCAATGAGCAGCATCACTGGCAACAATAACAACAATACCGCGCTCAAGCCGCGCATCACTGAATCGGCATACAGCCATCGTTCAATTGCTTGTGCAAGATTGCCAAACCCAACCAGTGGATGATAACGGCGCGCCTCCCCCAGCCAAGCATCCAGCAAAAGAGCGCACATTACAATCAGCGTGATAGTCATGCGATTAAATCAGCATTCATTCCGGCATCTCTGCATTATTCCAGGTATTGTGGAACACAAATTCCTGCAATGGCCGCTCTTCTGTCCAGTTTTCTTTGACTAGCATCGGTATCGGGTAAAATGCATCCACATGACCCAGACACAGAATCGCCACGGGCTTACTACCGACAGGCATCATCAATAAACGGGCAAGTGCTTCAGGTTCAAATAATGACACCCACCCCATCCCCAGTCCTTCAGCGCGTGCTGCCAGCCACAGATTCTGAATCGCACAGGCAACCGAGGCCAAATCCATTTCCGGCAGCGTGCGGCGACCGAAAATATGTTTTTCGCGCTCATTGATAAGCGCTGCCACGAATAATTCACCGCAAGTGCGAATTCCTTCCACTTTCAAACGCATGAATTTCTCACCTCGTTGGCCCAATGCGACCGCGGTACGTGCGCGTTCCTCGTCTACCAAGGCTGCAATGGCCGATCGCAGTTTAGAATCTGTTATGCGTATAAACCGCCAGGGTTGCATTAAACCTACACTGGGCGCTTGGTGTGCTGCTGCCAGTAAGCGTTTGAGCATGACTGGATCAACTGGGTCAGGGCGGAAGTGGCGCATATCACGGCGTTTTGCAATGACCCGATAAATTGCCGCGCGTTCCGATTCACTAAAACGATGATCATTGCTCATGGCAAGAACAATCCTGCGGCCACAGCCGGATTGGATGGAAAATATACGCCCTAAAAAACCAGCCCTATGGTTATCCTGCCGTGGTGCTACGTGAATTGAATTGCTGAATAATCAATGTAAATAGCGTATGCATCACCACGGCGATGCCCAAATAGAAAACGAATGTTTCGATATAAAGCGGAAAGTATTTGATCACTTGTTCGCCAAATTCGCTCAAGGATGTTTCGGCAATACGACCGGAGAAGAAATAAAACCCGCCGCCAGAGAATAATTCACACAGAATTAAACCTGCCATGACACTGAGAGAAAGCGGCGCTAAGGTATGCCATGTAAATTGGTATCGCTTGGCGTACCAGCGGCCAGCCAGCCATAAGGAAGCATAAGCCGGTAGCAGGAACACATAAGCCGGTGTGATACAAAAATCACTGACGCCGCCCCAAGTATAAGCTGCAAAGTCCAACCACCAGCTCAACGCAAAGAAACCCAGTAATGGCCATGCGGACCGCAAATAGACTCCGGCCAGAAAGAAGATGACCCAGGAAGCATCTGCCAGGTTATGTATCGAGGCAAAGTGATGGCTGCGGGTGAGAATCATCAATGACACCAGCAACAATCCGATCGTCATTTGACTGCGGGTGGATAAAGTCAACATATTTAACTCCTTGTTAAGGTTGATAACGTACCATGGCAAAGAAATTCCGCCCTGGTTGATTGAAGAATGCAGCTGTTTCATAGCGTTCATTAAATAAATTCTCAATGCGCCCTTGCAGGCGCCAATGTTTGTTCAAGATATATTCTGCCCGCAGATCAAATTTGACATAGCTATCCAGCTTGCGAGTATTGGCCAGATCATCATAACGCTCGCCTTCGACCAAAAGCATAGCACCTAATCGATAGTATTGACCAAATTGACGATCGGCATCGAATCGAAACGATTGTTCAGCGCGTCGTGGCAGTACATTTCCCCGATTTAATCCGGACGAACGATTCTCGGGATCAAGTAATGTCAGGTTAGTATTCAATTGCCAGCCTTTAATTTGCGCACTCAGCATGCCCTCAAATCCGCGAATGCGCGCCTGATCAATGTTGGCAGGGGCAAAAGTATTGGCGTCAAAAGCGATCAATTGGTCGATACGGGTTTCATAAACATTCAAAGACCAATTGCCCCAATCGGTTTTGCCGCGTGTGCCCAATTCAAAACTGAGTGAATCTTCCGGACGGAGATTGGGATTCCCAAAATTAGGGAAATAAAGTTCATTAAACGTAGGGGATTTGAAAGCGCTACCGAAGTTAGCGAGCAATCGGATATTATCGGTCAGCGGATAGCCCCAGCCAGCGCCACCCGTCACATGACTGCCAAATTGTTGGTTATCGTCGTGACGCAGCGATAATTGAATATCATGTTTGGCAACAGTGGCCTGGTGTTGGCCAAATACACCCCAGTTAGTTCGGGAGTTGACTGTAAATACGTCTATACTTTTGACATGATCATTCTGGTAATCCGTACCGATTGTTAACAGTTGATTTTTGGCAACGGTGAAGTCATTTAATAAAGTCACCGTGTCGCGCTGGGTATTAAACCGGCTTTGGAAAAGAGTGCCCAGGAAATTATCCGAATCATCCCGACTCCGGCCCGCAATCAGATGCATGCGCCAGAAGTCCAGCGGTGAGTAACGCGCTGTACCACCCAGAACTTGCTGTGCCAAAACAGATTTGTTGACAAAACTGCCATCAAACTCGGTTTTTCCCGCAGAATGCATGAAATTGGCATCAATTTCCAATCCATTCTGGAATCGATAGCCTGCGCGCAAACTTCCCGCGACATTGCGATAACCATCCCGATCCTGCAGCGCAGGATCAGATTCACTGACAAAGCAACCGGCATTGCCGGAACCGTTACAGGCAT
>Ga0209476_10001405_pt1 | contig 16174 bp, 10 predicted proteins | sample KloWWTrecipitate_FD_187179 | JGI IMG/M metagenome (GOLD analysis project Ga0209476, IMG submission 187179) | Active sludge microbial communities from Klosterneuburg, Austria, studying microevolution and ecology of nitrifiers - Klosterneuburg... | ecosystem: Engineered > WWTP > Aerobic digester... | reverse complement strand
GCGGCATCATCTTCATTGACCTGGCAATCGCGCAAATCGCGGCACTCGGCGTGATCCTCGCCCAGTTCCTCGGCATGGACGAGCATGGCTTCGGCGTGCAGGTGGCTGCCGCCATCGCCGCCTTGCTTGGTGCCGGCCTGCTCAGTGCCACCGACAAGCGTTGGCCCAGGTTTCAGGAACCCCTGATCGGCACCGTGTTCGTGCTCGCCGCATCCGGCAGCTTGTTGCTGTTGGCGAACAATCCGCACGGTGGCGAACATCTGAAAGATCTGCTTGTCGGGCAGATCCTCTGGGTCAGCCCGGCGCAACTGTGGACGGCGGCCATTGCATCATCGGGGTTGCTGGCGGTCATCGCGTGGCGCGGCGAGCGCCTGACCGGCCTGGCGTTTTATGCGGTATTCGCGTTGGCAATCACGATCACGGTACAGCTGATCGGGGTCTACCTGGTCTTCACCAGCCTGATCGTGCCGGCACTGGCCACCACGGGCATGCACGGTCGATGGCGATGGGCCGTTGCCTATTCGATTGGTGCGACGGGCTATGTAACCGGCCTGGTCCTTTCCGCCGTGCTCGATCTGCCCAGTGGCGCGATGATCGTCTGGACCCTGGCGCTTTCCGGATTGCTTGCGCAGCTCTTGCCCTTGCGCCGTGCGCAACGACAGGCAGCGCTTGAAGGTGAAGCCTGAGCACCCGCCGAACGCTCAGCTGCTGGCCATGAAGCCGAGATCCGGCGTCGCAAAGCGGCCGAGATTCGGGAACACCGTGCTCATGTCGCCGGGCGGTACGCCATACCAGCGCGCAATGGTGGCGGCGTACTGATCGACCGCGGTGGTCGGGATGATCTGGCCCCATCCGGCATCGTCGGGGCCTTCGACGCTCAGGTTCGGCGGGATGCCATAGATGCGTCGACCATTGACCGCGCCGCCCATGATCAGGTGATGGCTGCCCCAGCCATGATCGGTACCATCACCGTTGACGCTGGTGGTGCGACCGAATTCCGATGCGGTGAAGGTGGTCACCGCATTCGCCACCGACATTTCGATCGTGGCCGCGTGGAAGGCGGCCAGCGCCGCATCGAGTTCGGCAAGTTGCTCGGCCTGGGTGCCGAGCTGGTTGTCGTGGGTGTCGAAGCCACCGAGGCCGACATAGAAGATCTGCCGCTGCATCTGCAGGGCGCCGCGGACATTGATCAAGCGCGCGATCATGCGCAACTGGCGGCCAAGGCGCGTATCCGGGAATTGCGTTGCCAGCGCAGTCTCGGCATCGAGCGCATCGTTGATCATGGTTTCGTTGTTCATCGAGCGGCGCATGACGGATGCGTACTGGCGCTGCAGGGCGTTGCCATGTGCAGCATCCCGCAAGGCGAGGAATGCCGCTCGGCGATCCGCGTTCCAGGGTTGCACGGCGTCGACGCCTTCCGCGCCATTTTCGCCGACGAAATACGGAAACACCGCGTCGCCGGCCTGGAACACGTTTTCGCCATCGATGGAAATATTCATCGACAACTGCTGGTTGGCATTGCTGGCATGGAACATGTCGGCGAGCCGACCGCCCCAGCCGCGCCGGTCGGGCGCATCGGCGCGCGTCTGCAGCCAGGTCACGCTCTGGTCGCTGTGCGAGAACAACTGCTTTGGTACCGGCACCGAACCCGCTTCGTATTCGGCCTTGGTGATGGGATAAAGCAGGGGGCCGACATTGGCGGCGATGGCCAGCGGCGATTGCGTCTGATTGAACAAGTCGCGCAGCAAGGGCATGGCCGGATTCAAGCCGAAACTCGCGCCACCGATCGGGGCGACGCTCGGATTCAGCGCCAGCAGGTTCGCTGCAGGCAGCGCCAGGGCGCCGCGTGCCGCAGCGTACTGGTTGTATTCCGCGGTACTTCGCGGCACCAGCATGTTGAAGGCGTCGTTGCCGCCATACAGATACACGCAGACCAGGGCGCGGTAGCTGTTGCCGAGCAGTTGCCGGCCGCTGCCCGACGCCGCATGGGCCAGGGCCAACTTGCCGGCGAACCCCGTGAACAGTGCCGACGAGGCGGTTGCGCAAAGAGCGCGCTGGATGAAGTCGCGTCTTTTCATGAGATCACCGTTCGATGGCGTATTCGGGGGAGGTCTGGATCAGCCAGATGGCATCCTGCACGCGCTGGCGACGATCATCGGTGTCGGCGTTGTCCATGCCCTGCACATGGCTGACGAGGATGTTGAACATCGAGCTGGACATCGTGCGACTCATGAACAGCAGGTCATAGCGGTCGATCAGTCGAACAGGATCGTTGGCGAATGCCAGTTCCGCATCGAGATCGATGACGACGTCCTCGGGATCCATCCAGGGATTGCCGCGCCAGGCCCAGAACGTCTTGGAGTCGAGCGCGTTGGCGACGCTGGCCACCGTGGTGTCGGTGGTGATCTGGAACTCCGGGGCGCTCAGTCCGAGATTGGAAAGCTCGCCCGGCGGGCTGTAGTCGGGCAGGAAAAAATTGAACACGGTCGGCGAGCGCAAGGCTGCCTGGCCGAGGTAGTAGTCGGCATACCATTCGCGGTAGCGGCCATCGTTGGAGGCGGCATGCATCGCTCGCCAGAGGTGGCTCTGGCGCAGCAGCGGTTCGCGCAGCTTGCCAGCGTTGCCGGCAAGGCTGGGCAGCTGGCGTGCTTCGGCATCCATCAACACGGCGCGAACCGTGGCACCGAGATCACCGCGCACGCCGAGGCCGTTGTTTGCGAACCTCGCTGCCACCCGGCCGATGTAGGCGGGCGATGGGTTGCTGGTGACCAGGCGCTTGATCAGGTGGCGGGCAATGAAGGGGCCGACATTCGGATGCTGGAAGATATTGTCGAGCGCGGCAGACAAGTCACTCGCTGCGCTGCCGCCACCCGCCAGCAGACCGCTGGGCAGGCTGACCCCGGGGTAGTCCAGCAGTTGTTTGTCCTCGGCCGAGGCGTGATAGCTCTCCCAGGCCTGCATGGGCAGGAACCAGGAAGCGTTCCAGCCTGGATCGGGCCAGTCGACCGGCCCCGGCGGGCACCACTCCCATTCCCACCATTGGCCACCGTCGGTACGCGGACAGTTCGCCCAGTTCCAGCCGGTGAAGACATGGGCAAAGCCACGGATGGTGTCCTGGTTGTAGGTTGGCACCGGTTGTCCAGCGGACATCAGCAAGGTCCCATCCGCATTCAGCCGCAGCAAGCCGATCGAGAACAGCTGCATGATCTCGCGCGCATAGTTTTCATCCGGGCGGATGTTCTCCAGCGCGTCCGGCTTGCGATTCTTGAACATCGACAGGTAGTGGCCCATGACCGGACTCAGGGTCACCTGCTCGAGCAGGCTGCGGTAGTTGCCGAACGCATTGTCGACCAGCAGGTCGTAGTAGGCGGCCGTGGCAATGGGTTGGCCCTCGATATCGCCGTTCTGGTCGGATACGACGAACAACTCGCTTAGGGCGAAGGCAATGCGCTGGCGCAATTGATCGGGGCCATTGATGGCATGCAGCCACCAGGCTTCCTGGCGGCTGTTTTGATAGACATCGAGACCAGCCGCCGCCTGGTCTTCCATGTAGGAGCGTTCGTGCGAGGAGGGCTGCGCGGCCTGGTCGGCGAGCCAGGCGTTGTAGCCCATGCGCCGCAGCCGGGCGATTTCGTCAAGCGTCGGGCCGAACGTGGCCTGGGTCAGGAAGCGGGCCGCGTCGGCGTCGGACCAGGGGCCTTCGGCGTGATCGTCGAAGCTGCTGTCAAAGACGTGATCGCCTGCCCATGCCGCGCTGCCGAATACGAGTAATGTTGCCGCCAATGCCACTCGAGCGAACCGGATTTTCATGGAGATCCCTGAATTCAAGCGCCACCAGCCGGCGACGCTATCGACTTCGCGGATTGCGCAATGTGCGCGCAGTCACGCGACGTTGTGCCACAGCTGGAAAATGTTGACCGGATTCTCGCTTTTCGTCGCCCTCGGCATGCCGCAGGTCGCGCACGCCTTGAACGATTGCCTTGCCGGTCAGTTCCAGGATCGCCGCGGCCAGGCCGAGGTCCGCATCGCCAATGACAATCCCACCAATCAGTTCACCTACCGGCCACGCTGCGTGACGATCAGCGAGGGAACCCGCGTCCGCTTTGCCGCGATTCCGGATTTCGGCATGCATCCGCTATACGGCGGAGCAGTCAGTGGCGGGCAGGCGACGATCGACCCGTCCAGTCCGATCGGCTCGTTCACCAGTGGTAGTGAAGGGGAACGCATCCTCATCGATTCCGGTGAATTCCCCTATTTCTGCGACTTCCATTTTGCCGTGGGCATGAAGGGATCAATCGTCGTGGTTCCCCAACTGTTTGCCGACGGCTTTGACTGAGCGACGTTGATCGGGTTTCGTTGCGGCGGGCTGTTCGGGCATCATCAGCGGTTGGTATTCGTATCGGCGTTGCGGCATTGCCGGCAGTGCGCCGGAGAACACCGACTTCCTGCAGCGTCTGGATCAATCGATGGCAAATGTTCCCGGAATCAGCAAGGTTGAATGGCGCAAGCGCCTTGCCGACCTCTCGCCGCGCGTGGTCAAGATGGCGGAACAGGCGTCGGCAGGAATCGAGGCGCGTCGCCTGGACGATGCGCGCCGCAGCCTGGTTGCCGCCTGCGCGATCGCGCCCGCGCATCCCGAGATCCTGCGCCTGCAGGGTGTCCTCAAGCATCTGGAGGAAAACTATGCGGAAGCCGTGGAAATGTTCAGGCAGGCACTGGCCGCGGCACCCGAAGATGTCCTCATTCTCAACAATCTCGGCAGTTCGCTGCGCGCGAGCGGCGAGGTTGACGCGGCCATCGAGATGTTCCGTCGGGCGACCTCGCTCGATCCGGGCCTGAGCGCTGCCTGGTTCAATCTCGGCAAGACTCTCAAGTCGCGCGCCCAGCCCGAGCACGCCTTGCCGGCGCTTGAGCGTGCCTTGCAGCTGACGCCCGGCCATGTGCCGGCGCGCATCGTGCTTGGCGATTCGTTGAAGGCATTGGGGCGCATTGACGAGGCAGCCCAGGCGTTCCGTCACGCGCTCAAATTGAATCCGCGAAATGCCCAAGCCTGGTTTTCGCTGGCCAATCTCAAGACCGTGCCGCTGACCGCTGCCGAGGCCGGCCAGCTCGGCCAACTCCTTGGCGAGAAGTCCTTGTCCGATGACGATCGCATCCGCATGGGTTTTTCACGGGCCAAGGCGCTGGAGGACAACCATCGGTATGCAGAATCGTTTGCGGCGCTGGTCGAAGCCAATCGCTGCAAGCGCCGGCAGAAGCCCTGGCACGCTGCCGATTTCTCGGCAAAGGTCGACGCAATCCTTGCCGCCTGTGCGCGGCCTGCGCCCGCCACCGCGCCTGCAACACAAGGCGCTGAGGTGATCTTCATTGTCAGTCTGCCGCGCTCGGGTTCGACGCTGACCGAGCAGATCCTTGCCGCGCATCCGGACATTGAAGGCGCCAGTGAATTGCCCGATTTGCCGGCAATCATCAACGAGGAATCCGAACGCCGCGGCGTCGATTTTCCGGCCTGGTTCAACCAGGCAACGGCGGATGACTGGGAGCGACTTGGAAAGGAGTACCTGCAGCGCACCGAGCGCTGGCGCGAAGAGCACCCCCGGTTTACCGACAAGGGTCTGGCCAATTGGCAATCGGTCGCTGCCGCCCTCGCCATGTTGCCGGCGGCAAAGGTCGTGGTCTGCCGCCGCGATCCGTTGGAGACTTGCTTTTCTTGCTTTATCCAGTTGTTTGCCAGAGGCCAGCGCTTCAGTTACGACATAGAGGATGTCGTCGCCTATTGGCGTGATTTCGACCGGCTTTGTCGCCACTGGACATCCATCTACCCGAACCAGGTGCGCGACATGGTCTACGAATCGCTGCTCGCCGAGCCGGAAGCGTCGACCCGGGCCCTGCTGGATTTCTGTGGATTGTCTTTTGATCCGGCCTGCCTGCGTTTTCATGAAGTCCGCCGCAAGGTGCGAACGGCAAGCGCCGCGCAGGTGCTGCAGCCACTTCGGCGCGACACGGCCCGCTCCGAACGCTATGGTCCGGCGCTTGATGCCTTCCGGAAAGCACTGGCCTGAGCGTCTGCGCCGCGCCGGCCTGACCCGTCCAAATTGCGGTGCGGCGGTGGTTCTTGCTAACCTCCGCTGCCGCTGCAGGAAATCCGCCAGCGCCCGCACCCGTCTCGCTGTCGGGAGTTGAATCGATGGAATCACATTGGGGTTGTTCATGATCAGTCACAAAACCTTGCTTGCCTGCGGTATCGCGGCGGCCTTCTTTTCGATCTCCAGCGCCGACGCGGCGACCCTGCAGGCCAGCCATACTGGCGCTGTGGCTCAACCCAGCTTCACGGTTCCGAACGGGTCGACCGTCCTTTTTGATCAGACGGCGAACCCGAGTGCAAGTGGAGTCACGGCACAGAACTTCTCGTCGGGCTTCGATGCCTATGACAACGAAGCAGCCGACGATTTTGCGGTGCCGGCGGGTGGCTGGACGCTGTCCTCGGTCAATCTGGTGACCTCGACATCCGGCGGTTTCACGGGCCCCACCACCGTTTCGGTAAACATCTATCCGGATGCAACCGGCGTGCCGGGTACGACGGCTGCATGCTCGTATGCCGCGGCACCCGCGGTAATTGGCGCCACCTCGACGACAATCACGTTGCCGTCCACATGTTCGCTTGCCGCGGGCACGTATTGGCTGGCGGCGTCGATCGCCCTCGATTTTACCCCGAATGGACAAGTATTCTGGACAAACGTTACGGTTGGAAGCCTGAGTGATTCCGTGTGGCGCAATCCCGGCGACGGCTTTGCCACCGGATGCACCGATTGGGGCACGCTTGCAGCCTGTGGAGTTGGTGGCGGCGTGGATCCGGGATACTCCTTCCAGTTGCTCGGTGCGGTGGGCGGCGGTGGCGTCCCGGCTGCACCCGTACAGGAGTTGCCCACGCTGAATCAGTGGAGCGCCCTGCTTGCCGCGGGCGGCCTGGCTCTGCTCGGCCTGTTCGGCGTGCGTCGCCGCGCGCGTCGCTGAACCATCAAGTTCCAGCAAATGTTGCAAACCGGGGGCCATCTGGCCCCCGTTCTATTTATGGCCATGGATGGCCTGTATGCCGGCAACGCAGGAGCAGTTGTCGGCGATGGCCATGGATGGCCTGTATGCCGGCAACGCAGGAGCAGTTGTCGGCGATGGCCATGGATGGCCTGTATGCCGGCAACGCAGGACCGATTGCAGGCGACGCCTGCAGGCCCGACGCAACAGGCAGGCGGACCTCCCTCAAGCTCAATCCTTGGCGTCATTTCCGGGCACATGCCGCGGGCGTGGCCCTTTGCAGCCCTGCAACACGTTTTCCCTGCGTGCGTGCTGGCGGGCCAGCGACGGCTCTGGCCTCACTCCGGGCAGGCCTTGCGTCACAGTCGCGGTGGCCGCCGGCAGCGGACAATGGCCACTTCCGGGGTAGGGAGATTGCAATGAATCACGTGTGGAGATGTCTCATCCTGCTGCTGGGGGCAACCGTTAGCACCGTTGTCTCCGCGCAAGCCTTGCCGTATCCGATCCTCTTCGTCACCCAATTCCCGATCAGCTACGATTTCACTGCGATCGGATCGGTATTCGGCAACCATCGTGGCAGCATCGATCTGGCCGGTCGTGGCGGTGACCTGTATATCCGCTATCCGGATGGCAGCCTGCGCAACCTGACCGCCGAGACCGGTTATGGCAACGCCGGCCAGCAAGGGGCAAACTCGATTGCCGTCCGCGATCCGGCCGTATCCTGGGATGGCAACCGCGCCATCTTCAGCATGGTCGTCGGCGCGCCGACCCAGCAGTACCAGCAGCTCGAATCCTGGTTCCAGCTCTACGAAGTCAGCGGACTCGCCCAGGGCCAGGTTGCAGTCATCACCAAGCTTGCCAACCAGCCACTCAATCGCAACAACGTCAGCCCGGCCTATCTGAGCGATGGCAGCATCCTGTTTGTCAGCGACATGCCACGCAACGGCGCGGCGCATTTGTACCCGCAACTCGACGAATACGAGGAAGCGCCGACACCAACCGGCCTGTGGCGCCTGCAGCCATCGAATGGGCACCTTGAACTGCTGCAATATTCGGTATCCGGCTCGTTCAATCCGATCGTGGACAGCTTCGGGCGCGTCATCTTCACGCGCTGGGATCATCTGCAGCGCGACCAGCAGAACGACGATCCCGGCAACGGCTATGGCACGTTCAACTATTCCGGAGAGGGCAGCACCTCGGTGCCGACGCCGGATCGCACCGAGGTGTTTCCGGAGCCGCGCATCGGCGTGCCGGGCAGTGGCATCAACGGCCTGACGATCAACCATTTCTTCCCGTGGATGATCAACCAGGATGGCAGCGGCGAGGAAACCCTCAACCATGTTGGCCGGCACGAACTGCATTCCTATTTCGATCGCAGCTTCAACAACGATGCGGCCCTGGTCGAGTTCATCCCGCCCGCGCGCAACAACCTGTTGAACATGCTGCAGATGCGCGAGGATCCGACCATGCCGGGCCGCTATGTCGGCATCGATGCGCCGGAGTTCTACACGCATGCGTCCGGCCAGATCATCCGCATGGATGCACCCCCCTCGCGCAACCCGGCGACGATGACCGTCGATTATCTGAATCCGCGCAGCAACACGGGTTTCTACCAGGGAACGCCAGGCGATCCGGTTCCGGCGGATTTCACCGGCCACTTCCGCAATCCGCTGCCGCTCTCGGATGGGCGCATGATCGCAGCACACACCAGCCAGCCGCGCGAAGCGGGCAACGATGGCACGCGTGGCAATCCCGATCCGCGCTACGATTTCCGCCTCAAGCGCCTTGCCGCGGGTGCCGGGGGTTACCTGGTGCCGGTCGAGAATCTGACCAGCGGCATCAACAAAAGCGTCAGCTACTGGGATCCGGATGTGCTGGTCAGTTACAACGGGCCATTCTGGGAATTGTCGCCGGTCGAAGTGCGTGCGCGAACGGTTCCTCCGACAACGCAGATGGCGCTGCAGGCCCCCGAGCAAAACGCCTTCGACCTCGAGAATGTCGATGCGCAGCAGTTCCGAACCTACCTGCGCGCCAATGGCCTCGCCCTCGTGGTCATGCGCAACGTGACCACGCGTGATCGTGCCGACCGGCAGCAACCCTACAACCTGCGCGTGCCGGGCGGCACCCAGACCACGGCCAGCGGCGGCGGCCTGCTCTACGACATCGCCCATATGCAATTTTTCCAGGGCGATCAGATCCGTGGCGTTGGCGGTGCCGCGTCGCCCACACAGGGACGCCGCATTCTCGCGCAAGTCCTGCATGACAAGCCCGCGACCGTAGCCAATGTGGCCAACCCCGGCGGCCCGCCGGGCAGTGTTTCAATTGCGGGCGATGGTTCGGTCGCCTTGTTCGTGCCGGCGCGCCGCGCCTTGGCCTGGCATTCGACCAGCCCGTCCGGTACGCCGGTGGTGCGCGAGCGTTACTGGATCTCCTTCCAGCCAGGGGAAATCCGCGCTTGCGACGGCTGTCACGGCGTCAACCAGGAGAACCAGGCGACGCCACCTTCGCCGCCCGCGCAGAACACCTCGATTGCATTGCGTGCGCTGCTTGCACGCTGGCGCGACAAGCAGATCGACCTGATCTTCACGGATGGATTGGAAACGCGCTGAGCGCGCGTGGCGTCATCGTCAAGCCGGAACCAGCTTGCGCCCGGCCATGCAAACGGCGGTGCAGGGGCCTGGACGCAAAAGCCCGGCGCGAGGCCGGGCTCTGCGTCTTGCGTGAGCGATATGCTCAGTCGATTCGTGCGGCGCGCTCGCGACGTTCGACCAGGCTCATGTCGGCCTGATTGATCAGGCGCAGATCGCGGATTTCGTAGGGCGCGCGCAGCAGTGAATTGCCAAGGCTCTGCCCGTCGAAGGTGAGCGTGATCGCCGCTGTTCCCGCTTCAAGCCATGCGGCAGAGTGGGCAATGGCCAGTGGCGCCAAGGATCCATCGCTGCGACTGCCATACAGCGTGCCGGCAAGCTGGTAGCGACTGGCGGTTGCCGCCTCGACACCGATCACCAGTTTCAATGCGGGGTCCTTGGCAATCCCCGGCGCTCGCTCGATCGACCCACTCAGGCGTGCGCTGGCAACACTCACCGCGAATGCCGTGCGTGCATCACGCGGAACGCTGAGACCGCGATTCGAGACATTGCCGAAGGCGTGCACCTCCCACAGGCCAAAGCCGCCGGCATGCGCCGGATCAGGCCGCACCAGCGCCGCATAACTGCCGTTGCCCTGGCGCAGGAAGCTCACGTCCTGACTGGAGCCGTCCGGTGCACTGAGCAAACCCTCGACGCGATCCAGAGTCGCGCCTTCGATGGCAGTGACGATGCGCACGCGGTCGCCGGCGAGCACGGTATCGCGTTCGGCCTGCAGGGACATGACGATCTTGCTGGCCGGTTCGAATACATGCACGAGGTAGCTGCCGGCGGCGTCGGGCGCAATCAATTCGATGCGACCACTGCCCAGCGTATCGGCGAGTTTGACGACGACACTGCCGCTGGGAACATCCATGCCGGCGGCACGCAGCGCATCCTGGTCGGCGGCGGAACGCACGGCATCGCTTGCCGTGTAGAGCCGGCCATTGGCCCGAAACAACAGGGTCGAGGCGTCGATGACCTGTGCGTTGTCCGCGTGCGGGCTGAGGCGGATCAACGCGCCATTGGCGCTGGTCGACAGGGCGAAGCCTTGTTGCAGCTGGTCGGCACTGGCATCGATCCAGTATTCACGGCTTTGCCGGGTGAACGGAACGGGTCGCGCGTCAAGCGCCTGCTTCGCATCGAGGGCCCAGGACATGGACACGGGCTGGCGATCGAGATCTGCAATCGCCGATCTTGCCGGCGTGGTTGCTTGCAGGCGGCTCGGCACGAGGTCGCTCGAACGGGGGGCGATCAATTGCAGCGGTGTTGCCGCCGTTGCCGCAGAGCCGGCCAGCAGCAGGGAGACGATCAGGGAACTCATGGAAATCTTCATCTGCAGTCTCCTCAAAGATCGTCGCGAAGGATGTTTTGCAGGCCGAAGCATGCGCGTCGGCTCTGGTTGTGGCTCAGCGGTTCGCCACCGGCCATGCGCGTGGTGTCGTTGAACCAGACATTGCCGGCGGCGCGCTGGCTGGAGCATTCGAGGAAGCCGTCGGAGCAGGAGGCGAGCCAGGCCTGCGTGATTTCCAGTCCCACGTTCAAGCTGTAGCCGCCGCAATAACTGTCGCCATCCCAGACTGCCGTTTCGACATCGGTGCCGACCACGCTCCAGAAACCCTTGCTCATGCCAGGCCGTCCACTCGTGCCGAGCAGATAGTTCTGGTTGTAGTAGGACATCCAGCTCACCTGCTGCATGCGCACGGCGTCACTCTTGTAGCCAAGCAGCCAGCCGAGGGCGGACTCAAAGACATTGCCGCTGATGACGGCATCGGCAAGCGGTGTGCCTGCACTCGACGGTGCCAGTGCGTTGACCCAGCGGATCTTGCTGATGATTGCCGGATAGCGGCTGTCCCAGGTCGGATTCGACATGATCCAGCGCATCACGTTGCCACCGTTGGAATGCGTGATGACGACGAGATCGGTGATGTTCTTGCTGGTGATGAAGGCGGTCAGTTGCGTGGCCAGGCAACCGGCGGCGCGGCTATCCCACATGTATTGCTCGAAATCGCAATTGATCACCGTGTAGTTGTTCTGATTGACCAGGCCTTGACGCACGGTGTTGACCATGGTCGGTTGCCAGTAGTCGTTGTAGGCGTCGGTTTGATGGCCGGTGCCATGGACAAAGGCCACGCCGGTACCGGCGCTGGTGGCGTACGCGGATGTCGTGCCCAGCGCGAGCAGGAGCACAAGTGCAATGCGGATCATTGAATCCCTCCCGGTGCAGCCGCTCAAGGGGCGGGCTGCGGTTGGGCTTCGTCGGGCTTGAGCGTTGCGGCATCCATGCCGGCGCAAGGCACGGCGGAGCGGAGTCGGCAGCTTGCACCGTGATCGCGTCCCCTCCCGGAGCGACATGGCGCCCGGGCAACATAGTCCACAATAGGCCGCGAGTCAAACATGCGTTTGATTGAAGGAGGCTGGAAGCGGGAAGCGGGACGGAGTTTCCTTTTCCCCGGGAATGAGACGGGGCCCGCAGAGCCTGCTCCTGACCCGATCCGGGGGCGGATGAGGAGGCTTCGATCTTGCCTTGTTCGTGCGCTTTCGGCTCAGACTTCGAGCGAAGCGAGATCGCCTTTCTCCTCAAGCCAGCTCTTGCGATCCGCAGCGCGCTTCTTCGACAGCAGCATGTCCATGAGCTTGGTGGTGCCGTCATCGCCATCTTCGATGGCACCGATGGTCAACTGCACGAGGCGGCGCGTGTCCGGATTGATCGTCGATTCGCGCAACTGGCTCGGGTTCATTTCGCCCAGGCCCTTGAAGCGGGTGACGTTGACCGCGCCGCGCATCTTCTCGCGCTCGATGCGCTCGAGGATCGCGTCGCGTTCGGACTCGTCGAGGCAATAAAACATCTGCTTGCCGACATCCACGCGAAACAGCGGCGGCATGGCGACGAAGACATGGCCTTCGCGCACCAGCGCAGGAAAGTGTTTGACGAACAATGCCGACAACAGCGTGGCGATATGCAGGCCATCGGAATCGGCATCGGCGAGGATGCAGATCTTGCCGTAGCGCAGTCCGCCAATGTCGTTCTTGCCCGGATCGCAACCAATGGCGACGGCGAGGTCATGCACTTCCTGCGAGGCCAGCACGCTGCCGGACTCGACTTCCCAGGTGTTCAGGATCTTGCCGCGCAAGGGCAGGATCGCCTGGAAATCCTTGTCCCGGGCCTGGCGTGCCGAGCCGCCGGCGGAATCGCCTTCGACAAGGAAAAGTTCGGTGCGCGAGAGATCGCTGGACGCGCAATCGGCGAGCTTTCCGGGCAGGGCCGGACCCTGGGTGATCTTCTTGCGCACGATCTGTTTTTCCGCCTTGAGGCGAAGGGTCGCGCGCTCGATGGCAAGTTGGGCGATCTTTTCGCCGACCTCGACATGCTGGTTCAAATACAGGGAAAAGCCGTCGTGGGCGGCGCCCTGCACGAGGCCGGCGGCATCGCGCGAGGACAGGCGTTCCTTGGTCTGCCCGGAGAACTGCGGCTCCTGCATGCGCAGCGAGAGCACGAAACACAGACGATCCCAGACGTCTTCCGGCGCCAGTTTGACTCCGCGTGGCAGCAGGTTGCGGAAATCGCAGAACTCGCGCAAGGCCTCTGTCAGCCCGGTGCGCAGGCCATTGACATGGGTGCCGCCTTGCGCGGTCGGAATCAGGTTGACGTAGCTTTCCTGGGTCAATTCGCCTTCCGGTAGCCAGGCGATGGCGAAATCAACGGAACTCTTTTCGCGCTTTTGCACGCCGATGAACAGTTCGGCAGGCAGGCGTTCGGCATCGCCAATCATCGAGCGCAGGTAGTCGCGCAACCCATCCTCGTACAGCCAGCGGATTTCCTCGCCGCTGGCTTCGTCTTTCAACGATACCGCCAGGCCCGCACAGAGAACCGCTTTCGCGCGCAACACGTGCTTGAGCCTGGGCAGCGAAATCCTTGCCGAGTCGAAGTATTTCGGATCGGGCCAGAAGCGCAGCGTGGTGCCGGTGTTCTTCTTGCCGACCGTGCCGATGACTTCGAGCGCCGTCTTGCGATCACCGTCCCGGAATTCCATGCGATGGATCTCGCCTTCGCGACGGATGGCCACTTCGACCCGCGTCGACAAGGCGTTGACCACGGAGACGCCGACGCCGTGCAGGCCGCCGGAAAACTCGTAGTTGCGATTGTTGAACTTGCCGCCCGCATGCAGGCGGGTAAGGATCAGTTCGACACCCGGGATGCCTTCATCGGGATGGATATCGACCGGCATGCCGCGACCGTCGTCGCTGACCGTCACCGAACCGTCCGCGTGGACGATGACGTCGATGGATCTGGCGTGTCCGGCAAGCGCCTCGTCAACCGAGTTGTCGACGACTTCCTGGACCAGATGGTTGGGGCGCGATGTATCGGTGTACATGCCCGGTCGGCGCTTGACCGGGTCGAGGCCGGAGAGAACCTCGATATCTGCTGCGTTGTAGCGACTGCTCATTGCCAGTGCGGAATTTGGGGGACCGCCCATGGTGGCGGGATCGCCCAAGGCTGGCAAGCTCGGGGCGGGGAATCGGAAGTGGGGAATGGGGAATGGGGCGTGATCGAAGCAGGATAAAGAACCCCTCATCCGCCCTCCGGGCACCGTCTCCCAAAGGCGGGAGAAGGAAAAGCAGCGGGGATTTCCTGTTTCCCATTCCCGATTCTCGATTCTCGATTCTCGCAGGCGTCGACGTTAGCCGGTAGAATACGGTTTTCCTGCGGATTGCTTGCCATGACCCCCCTGATATTCGTGACTGGAGGCGTGGTGTCCTCGCTTGGCAAGGGCATTGCCGCCGCGTCGCTGGCCGCCATTCTCGAGGCACGCGGCTTGCGTGTGACGATGATGAAGCTGGATCCCTACATCAACGTCGATCCGGGCACGATGAGCCCGTTCCAGCACGGCGAGGTCTACGTCACCGACGACGGCGCCGAAACCGACCTCGATCTCGGCCACTACGAGCGCTTCATGCGCACGCGCCTGACCGGCAAGAACTCGATCACCACCGGCAAGATCTACGAAAGCGTCATCGCCAAGGAGCGTCGCGGCGATTACCTCGGTGCGACCGTGCAGGTGATCCCGCACATCACCGACGAGATCAAGCACCGCATCTACGAAGCCACCAGTGGCTACGATGTCGCCCTCGTCGAGATTGGCGGCACGGTCGGTGACATCGAATCGCTGCCGTTCCTCGAGGCGATCCGCCAGATCCGCATCGAGCACGGTGCGGAAATGTCGATGTTCATGCATCTGACCCTGGTCCCGTACATCAAGGCCGCCGGCGAGATCAAGACCAAGCCGACCCAGCACTCGGTCAAGGAATTGCGTTCGATCGGCATCCAGGCCGATGTCCTGCTGTGCCGCAGCGAACAACCGTTGCCGCAATCGGATCGGCGCAAGATCGCCCTGTTCACCAATGTCCCGGAAAAGGCGGTGATCAGCGCAATCGACGTCGACATCATCTACAGCCTGCCGTTGTGGCTGCACCAGCAAGGCCTCGACGACATCGTCCTCGACCGGCTCGGGATCAAGGCCAAGGCGGCAGACCTTTCCGAGTGGAAGGCCGTGGTCGAAGCCATCGAGCATCCGAAGGACGAAGTCAGCATCGCCATCGTCGGCAAGTATGTCGAGCACAAGGATGCCTACAAGTCGCTCGGTGAGGCGCTGCGCCATGGCGGCCTCAAGCAGCACACGCGGGTCAACCTGCGCTGGGTCGAGTCCGAGGAGGTCGAACGGCGCGGTGGCGAGGCGCTCAAGGATGTCGATGGCGTGCTGGTACCTGGCGGTTTCGGCAAGCGCGGTTTCGAAGGCAAGATTGCCGCAGCCCGCTTCGCCCGCGAGAATCGCGTGCCGTATTTCGGCATCTGCTATGGCATGCATGCCGCCGTGGTCGAGTTCGCGCGCAATGTGGCCGGCCTGGAAGGGGCCAATTCAAGCGAGAACGATCGGGCCTGCAAGGATCCGGTGATCGCCATGATCACCGAATGGACGACCAGCTCGGGCGACATCGAGAGGCGCGACGAGAATTCCGACATGGGCGGGACCATGCGCCTCGGTGCGCAGGAGTGCCGACTCAAGCCCGGCACTCTGGCACGCGAGCTGTACGGCCAGGATGTCGTCCGCGAGCGCCACCGGCATCGCTACGAATTCAACAATCACTACCGGCAGAAGTTCAAGGATCTCGGCCTGGTCATCTCCGGCAAGTCGATGGACGACCTGCTCGTCGAAATGATCGAACTGGCCAACCATCCATGGTTCATCGCCTGCCAGGCGCACCCCGAATTCACCTCGACGCCGCGCGACGGCCATCCGCTGTTCATCGGATTCATCCGCGCGGCGCGCGAATTCAAGGTCGTCCGCGGAGCGCCTGCCGTCGATGATGTTGTCACTCCCCGAATCGGAGCCACTGCGTGAAACTTTGTGACTTCGAGGTCGGCCTCGAGCAACCGTTGTTCCTGATTGCCGGACCCTGCGTCATCGAATCGATGCAATTGCAGCTCGACACGGCCGGCACGCTGAAGGAGATCACCG
>Ga0209476_10001400_pt1 | contig 16197 bp, 14 predicted proteins | sample KloWWTrecipitate_FD_187179 | JGI IMG/M metagenome (GOLD analysis project Ga0209476, IMG submission 187179) | Active sludge microbial communities from Klosterneuburg, Austria, studying microevolution and ecology of nitrifiers - Klosterneuburg... | ecosystem: Engineered > WWTP > Aerobic digester... | reverse complement strand
ACATCCGCCTCGCCTCGATCTGGACCGGCACCAACGAAGTGATGGCCATGATCGTCGCCCACGAGTGGTACCGCGAGCACGGCAAGCACAAGGCAGCGAAGCTGGCGCGCGACTACGCGCGGGATGCAGCGGAGGCCGACGCCGCCGACGAGATCATCTACGAATAGCGCGGCGGCCGGGCGTGCGGCGAGGGTGGCGGCAATTCATGCCGCCACCCAATGCGCGACGGGCCGCATCAGGAAATCGTCCAGCGCGATGCCGTCGCCGCCCACCAGCAGCGTGCGCTTCGGCTTGAATGCCTGCGCAAACGCCGCCGTGCCCGGGTGGGCCTGCGGGGCGCGGCCGCTTTTCACCTCGATGGCGGTGAGTCTGCGCCCGGCCCGCACGACGAAATCCACCTCGTGGTTGCGTTCGCGCCAGTAGTGCAGCGCGCACTCGCCGCGCATCGCCGCATTGGCCAGATGCGCCCCCACGGCGGATTCCACCAGGCGCCCCCAGAATTCGCGGTCGGCGCGCGCTTCGGCCAGCGTGTAGCCGCTGGCCGCCGTCATCAAGGCCGTGTTGAGCACCTGCAATTTCGGGCTGGAGCCGCGGCTGCGCGCCACATCGCCCGCGTACTTGGGCAGGCCGCAGACCATGCCCGCGCCCGCCAGAAGCTCCAGGTAATGCGCCAGCGTGGTGGTGTTGCCCGCATCCTGCAACTGGCCGAGCATCTTGGTGTAGGAAAGCACCTGCCCCGAATAACGGCAGGCCAGCTCGAAGAGCCGCCGCAACAGCGCGGGCTTGTCCACCCGCGTGAGCAGCAGCACATCGCGCGAAATCGACGTTTCGATCAGGCTGTCCAGCACATAGCGCGCCCAGCGTGCGGGTTCGCCGATCAATGGCGCCGCGCCCGGGTAGCCGCCGTAGAACACATACGCATCCACCGGCCAGCCGAAGGCCGCCCGCATTTCCGCATACGACCAATGCGGCAGCGGCAGCACCTCGAAGCGCCCGGCCAGGCTCTCCGTCAGCCCCTGGGCGATCAGCAGCGGCGCCGAGCCGAGCAGCACCGCCTTGAGCGGACGCTTCGCCCGCGTGTCCTCGTCCCACAGGCGCTTCACCGTTTCCGACCAGCCGGGGATTTTCTGGACTTCATCCAGCACCAGCACCGCGCCTTCGGCATCTTCGATGGACAGCCTGGCCGCCTCCCACTGCTGGGCGACCCAGTCCGCGCCGCGCAAGGTCGGCTCGTCCGCGCTGGCCTGGCGCACGGGCAGCGCCAACGCATCGGTCACCTGCTGCACCAGCGTGGATTTGCCCACCTGTCGCGGCCCCGCCACCACCTGGATGAAGCGGCGGGGTTCGGCAAGACGCGCCGCCAGCACGGCGGACTGCGGGCGCAGGAAAGGGGCTTTCTTTTTGCTCGGCATGATGAGTAATTTTACTCAATAAACTGAGTAAATCAAACTTGGCTGATTTGGCCCGACGCCGGAGCGCATCTGCCGCGGCATCCGCCTCGCCTCGATCTGGGCCGGCACCAACGAAGTGATGACCATGACCGTCGCCCACGAGTGGTACCGCGAGCACGGCAAGCAGTGCCGCGAAATATAGAGGATGGGTCGGGTGGGGACCTGCCGCCAGTAGTTCTTGATAATAAGTTCGTCGTAATAGCCGCGGAGAGCCTGTCCGGAATTTTGTGTGTGAGGCATATCATGAAGCCTGAAAGGAGCATGGCTGCGGCAGACTGCCCGCCAGCATCAGGACAAGCGGCTGTCGAAGACCTTCGTCGCCGTTCGCGAGGAAGCACCCGACCGCGCCTGCGCCTACTGCGCGCTGACGCTCGCCGAACTCGAAAGCCGCCATCAGCCTGCGGCCTGGCGCAAGAAGCTGCCGCGCCGCATACCCGGTGTGCGGCTGGGGAGGCTGATCGTCGACAAGGCATTCCAGGACAACGGGCTCGGCGAGCTGCCGCTTCTTCCTCATTGAGCTTTTCCGCTATGATTCATCGACACGTTGCTTTGCTCAGGAGTCATCAATGACTGTTCAAGTGGATTTTTCGAAGCTGGACCTGCAGGATGCGCTCGACCTGGCCGTCCTCATCGAGAAGGAGGCGGAGGAGCGCTATCGCTGGTTCGCGGACATGCTCGGCGAGCGTTACCCGGGCGATGCGGCGGATTTCTTTTCCATGATGGCGCGCAACGAGCAGCGCCACGGGACGGAGCTTGCCGAGCGCCGGCGTGCGCTGTTCGGCGATGCGCCTTCGCGCGTGGCGGCGGACATGATCGAGGATGTCGAGGCGCCGGACAGCGGGAAGCCGCGACCCTTCATGTCGCCGCGGCATGCCCTGGAAGTGGCGATGGACTCCGAGATCAAGGCCTGGGAGTTCTTCGACCAGGCCCTGCCGGGCATAAAGGATCCCGCCGTCAGACAACTGTTCGAGGAACTCCGCGACGAGGAAGCCATGCATCAGGGGCTCCTCGACAAGCAGAAGGCCAAATATCCCGACACGATGGAGCCGGATGTCGATCCGGAGGATGTCGATACGCCTGCATTGTAGAGGCGCCCGACTGGCGGGGTTTGGCAGGAGTCAAAAGGGGCAGCTTCGAACTTCTCGGCTTTTCTTGCGCCCGCGCTTGCTTGTCAGTGCTGCTTCCAGCACTTTGGCAAGGGTAGCGGCTCCGGCTTCCATCTGCGGCCTGTCGAATGCCGCAAAGCCCAACACCAGGCCACTCGGCGCTGCCGCTTCGATGGCATATGCGGAGAGCGGACGGGTTTCGAGGCCGGCCGCGATCGCTTGCCGCGCAACCGATGCGTCGTCGGCTGCGGCAGGCAGGAAGGCCGTGGCATCGATGCCGGTCGTGATCGGCAGGATGGAGAGCAGTCCGTCCATGCGCCGGGCGATCACATCCTCCAGCGCGGCCGCACGCTCTCCGTAGGTGAGGCGCATGCGCCGGATGTGGCGGCCGTAGTGGCCTTCCGCCATGAATTCGTGCAGCACCGCCTGCGGCAGCAGCGACATGTGGCGCGCGGTCAGCGAGAGCGCCGCCGCGAAGGGGTCGCCCAGCCAATCCGGCACCACCACGTAGGCCAGCCGCAGCGAGGGAAACAGCAGCTTGCTGAAGGAACCGGCATAGATGACGCGGCCCCGGGTGTCGAGGCTCTTCAGTGCCGCCAGCGGGCTTCCCAAGTAGCGGTATTCGCTGTCGTAGTCATCCTCGATCACGCAGGCGCCAGCCTGTTCCGCCCAGCGCAGCAGGGCCAGGCGTCGTTCCAGGGTCAGCGGAACGCCGAGGGGTGACTGCCGTCCGGCCGTGACATACGCCAGGCGCGCGCCTGGCGCGCGCCGCAGGCCGGTCTCGACATCGATGCCGTTCCGGTCGACGGGCACGCCCACCACTTTTGCGCCGGCGGCCTGGAAGATCCGCAGGGCGCCCGGATAGCCGGGATCCTCCATCCATACCTCATCCTGCGGGTCGAGCAGCAGTCGGGCGCACAGGTCGAGCGCCTGCTGCACGCTGCCGACGATCAGGACCTGGTCGTCGCTGCAGTCGATGCGCATCGAATAGCGCAGGTGTTCGGCGATGGCGCGGCGCAGCGGCCGGTAGCCGCGCGCATCGCCCTCGGCCAGCATGGCGCGCTGGGACAGCCGCGTGCGGCGCGCGGCGATGCGGTTCCACAAGGCGAAGGGAAAGGCGGACAGGTCGGGCTGATTGGGGCGGAACGGACGCGGCGCCTGCGGCCGGCCGCCGATGGCGAATGGACTCTCGGCGAGCAGGACGCCGCGCCGCGAAAGGCGGCCCTCGGCCTTGTGCACGGCGAGGCTTGGCGCGACGGCGGAGCCGGGCCGGGCGGGCAGGCGTGTGGAGACGAAGGTGCCCTTGCCAACCGCGCCGACCAGGTAGCCTTCCGCGATCAGTTGCACAAGCGCGGCGAGCACTGTCCCGCGCGACACGCCGAGCTGGCGCGCGAAATCGCGGCTGGGCGGCAGGCGCGCGCCGGGCGCCAGCCTGCCGCAATGGACGGCCGTGCGGATCTCGCCGTACAGCCAGCTTTGCCGCGAGACGCCGGGCATGCGCGGCGCCAGCGCAAACTCCAGGTCTTCGGCTCGGCGCATGCTGTCTCCTTCGTAATTGGCACAATCATTTTATGCTTAATGGCGCTTTCCGTCAGGCCATATGGCAGGCATCATCCGGCCATCCGCCAACCCTAGCCCGAATGGAGCGATCATGAACGAAGCGACGCGCAACGAACTGCAGGCCCTGATCCAGCGCCACCTCGAGGCGGAAAACGCCCACCGGATGGAGGACACGCTGGCCACGCTCCACCCGGAGTGCGTGTTCGAGGATGTGCCCATGCAACGCATCTTCCGCGGCCACGACGGCGCGCGCGAGTTCTACCGGATGGGGTGGGAGGGCCTGCGCACCGTGGTTGCCCCGGGCAAGGGCGACCGGCAGATGTGGACCGACGACGGCACCTACGTCGCCGAAACCCGCTTCGCCGGCGTCCATGCCGGACCGTTCCTCGGCATCCCGCCGACGGGCCGCGCCGTTGCATACCGTTTCACTGTATTCGTGACGTTCCGCGACGGCCTGATGGCGGGAGAGCGCTTCTACTACGACCTCGATGGCCTGTTGCGCCAGCTCGGCGTCGACCGCCCGGCGCTTGCCGCCTGACGATCGGGAAGGAGACGGCCATGCAAGCACGCTTCGACCTGCGCGCCTCCAGCCCGGCGGGCTATGCGGCGATGCTGAAGCTTAACGCCCACGTGCACACCTGCGGCCTCGATGCGGCGCTGCTGGAGCTGCTCAAGGTGCGCGTCTCGCAGATCAACGGCTGTGCCTTCTGCATCGACATGCATGTCACGGCGGCACGCAAGCTGGGCGTGGAGGAGCAGCGCATGCATCTGCTTGCCGCCTGGCGTGAGGCGCCGGGCTTCGGCGCGGCCGAGCGCGCGGCGCTGGAGTGGGCGGAGGCGCTGACGCGCCTGCCGGACGGCGCGGTGCCCGCCGCCTACGAGCAGGCCTGCGCTCACTTCACGGTTGCACAGGTCGCAGAGCTGTCGCTGGCGGTGGCGGAGATCAATGCCTGGAACCGCCTGATGATGGCGGCGCGTACGCCGCCGATGGGCGCCGCATCGTGACGCACGACGACCGTCTCGCCGAAACGCCGCGGACGACGCTCAGGCGGCGCGCCGAGCGCGGCAGCCGCGAGCGGGCGAAGATCGACGCGATCGTCGACCAGGCACTGGTGTGCCATGTCGGTTTCGTCGACGGCAGCCCGACGGTGATGCCCGCCTGCCCCTGGCGCATCGGCGACTGGCTCTACCTGCATGGCGCGGCGAACTCACGCCTGCTCGCCCGTTTCGCCGGCGGGGACGAAGTGTGCGTTTCGCTGGCCCTGGTCGACGGCCTGGTCCTGGCCCGCTCGGCGCTGCGCCATTCGCTCCACTACCGTTCGGTGGTGCTGTTCGGCCGCGGCGAAGCGGTCGACGCGCCGGCGGACAAGCATGCCGCGCTCATGGCGCTGATCGACAAGCTGTCGCCGGGCCGTTCTGCGACGGTCCGGCCGCCCGGCCGGGAAGAGCTTGCCGCCACGGCAGTGGCGAGAATGCGCATCAGCGAAGGCGCAGCCAAGATCGCTGCCTCGCCGCCGGGCACGACAGGCATCGATAAAGCATGGCCGGTGTGGACCGGCATCGTGCCGGTGAACCTGCGTGCGTCGGCGCCGATCCCAACGTCTGACGCGACAGGGTTTCTTGCCCCCATGCTGCCGCCCTGGCTGGAGTAGTTGCCTCTGCCGCGCCGTATTGCGGGAGCTGACTTTTCCTACTGCGCCAGCGGGGCGCGCCCGAAAATTCGCCACAGCGTTCCGTCGCGGTTGAACAGGGCATGCTTGAGCGCCGCCAGCACGTGCGCGGCGAGCGCGAAGAGCATGACCTTCGCGGCGAGGCCGTGCGCGTTCTCCAGCGCCTTGTGCAGCGCCGGCATTTCACCCATTGGGCTGGGCAGGGCGAACCAGCCGAAGACGTCGATGGCGCGTCCGCCGCTCCACACGGCGAGCGGGCCGCTGACGAGCAGCACGGCGATCGCCGCCAGCAGCGCGATGTGCAGCACGCGCGACGCTGTTTGCAATGCCGGCGGCTGCGGCAGCGGCGCCGGCGAAACCGAGCGCGCGCGCCAGAAGACGCGGAAGGCGAGCGGCAGCAGCGCCAGCGTGCCGAGCGCGATGTGCAGGCGCAGCCAGTAAAGCTTCTCCTCGCCGCGCGGCATGTCCTCGAAATACAGGCCGATGGCGAGCAGGGCAACGATCAGCGCCGCGCCGAGCCAGTGGTTGAAAACGGAAACGGCGCCGTAGCGCGCCGGAGTGTCTTGCAGGTTCATTGTCGCTCCCTTGTCCTTGTCATTCCGGGCGCCCCGACAGGGGCGACCCGGAATCCAGTCGTTGTTGTGGATTCCCGCTTGCGCGGGAATGACGGGTGCTTGCTCAGCGCATGCCGCCCATTCCGCCGCCCATTCCGCCCATCTGGCCATGACGGCCGTGGTCGCCGCGGCCGCCGTGTTTGCCGTGGCGGCCGCCCATCGGCTGGCGCGTCATGTCGGCGAGGGTCTTCGCCTGCTCCGGCGTCAGCGCGCCTTGCAGCCTGGTCGTGGCGTCGGCGAGGGTGGCGAGTTTCGTCGCCATCTTCGCGGCGCTGTCGGCGCGGTGGCGCGCCAGCGTGGCGGCATCGGCGTCCTTCGCCGGCGCCTTCATCGCGGCAGGGTCGAACTGCTCCTGGTGCACTTTCGCGTAGGCCTGCCAGGCGTCCTGCTGCGAGGCCTTGATCTCCAGGCGCTGGGCCATCTTGTCGAGGCGGGCCTGCATGCGGGATTGCATGCGCTGTTGCATCTCCGGGGTCATTTCGCGCATGCCGGGGCTGGGCGAGGCCGAGGCGGGCACGGCGGCGAGTGTGGCGGAAAGGGCGAGGCCGGCGGCGAAGAGGGCGGTGGCGAGCTTGCTGCGGGAAGCGGTGTTCATGTGAATCTCCTGTGTGGTTGAAGGTACGGAGCCCATTAAACACGCCCGGTGTAAGCGGGATTTTTCATCCACCGGCGCTTTTGTTAACGGCATGTAACGGTTTGTCGTTCCCCTGTCACATCCGTGCCGCCGAGGCCCCGGCGCACTACACTAGCGGCCATGAACAAACGGATTCTTGTAGTCGACGACGATCCCGAGCTGCGCGAGCTGCTGCGCGGCTACCTCGGCGGCAACGGCTTCGCGGTGGACGTCGCCGGGGACGGCGCCGCCATGCGGCAGCGTATCGCCGCCGCTGCGCCGGACCTGGTGATCCTCGACCTGATGCTGCCGGGCGAGGACGGGCTGGCGCTGTGCCGCGAGCTGCGCGCCGGCCCCGCCACCCTTGCCACCCCTACGCTGCCGATCCTGATGCTCACCGCGCGCGGCGAGGACACCGACCGCATCGTCGGCCTGGAGATGGGCGCCGACGACTATCTGCCGAAGCCCTTCAACCCGCGCGAGCTGCTGGCGCGCATCCGCAGCATCCTGCGCCGCGCCGGCGAGAACGCTGTGCGCGGGGCGCCGGCCCGCGCGCTGGCCTTCGCCGGCTGGACGCTGGACCTCGGCGCGCGTCACCTCGTCGGCGCCGACGGCGTCGTCGTGCCGCTCTCCAACGGCGAATTCAAGCTGCTGCGCGCCTTCGCCGAGAATCCCTTCCGCGTGCTCACGCGCGACCACCTGATGGATATCCTCGCCGGGCGCGAGGCCGGCCCCTTCGATCGCAGCGTGGACGTCATGGTGCACCGCCTGCGCCGCCGCCTCGATGACGACGCGCGCGAGCCGGCGCTGATCAAGACGGTGCGCAGCGAGGGCTACATGCTGGCGGCGGACGTGGAGCGGCGCACATGAGGTTATTGCCGAAGAGTCTTTTCGGCCAGATCGTGCTGGCGCTGGTGGCCGGCGTCGTCGTGGCGCAGCTCGCCGGCGCCTGGCTGCTGCTCGACGACCGTTCGCGCTTCGGCGACCGCCTGCGCCGCGAATACGCCGCCCAGCGCATCGCCGGCATCATCACCGTGCTCGATGCGGCGCCCGCCGAGGAGCGGCCGCGCCTGGTGCGCGCGCTGAGCGTGCCGCCGACGCGGCTGACCCTCGACGAGCCCTGGCAGGCGAGCGGCGCCGAGCCGGGGCCCGAGGCGTCGGCGTTCCTGCAGCGCGTGGCACGCGAACTGGAGCGGCCGCTGCAGTTGCAGGTGCTGTCGATCCGCCATGTGCCGCGGCCGGAGCGGCGCCTCGGCCACGAGATGGAACGGCGACAGGACCGGCACGCGCGCCACGACGGCCCGCTGGTGCTGCTGGCGGTGACGCAGGCGCGGCTCGGCGACGGCACCGTGGCCACTTTCCGCCACGCGCTGCCGCAGCCGCCGTCGGACTGGCCGCTGCGCCTGCTCGGCCTCCTGGCCTTGCTGGCGGTGGTGGTGGCGCTGCTCTCCGGCTGGGCGGTGCGCCGCCTGACGCGCCCGCTGGCGTCGCTGGCCGATGCCGCCGACGGACTGGCACGCAACCTCGACCAGAAGCCGCTCGACGAGAAGGGGCCGCAGGAGGTGCAGCGCGCGGCGCGCTCCTTCAACACCATGCAGCGTTCGTTGAAAGCGTATCTGGAGACGCGCGCCCAGGCACTGGCCGGCGTCTCGCACGACCTGCGCCTGCCGCTGACCCGCCTGCGCCTGCGCCTGGAACAACTGCCCGAGGGAGAGTCGCGCTCAGCCATGCAGCGCGACATCGAAGAGATGGATGCCATGGTGGGCGGCACGCTCGACTATCTGCGCGCCGGCAGCGACACCGAACAGGCGGTGAAGCTCAACCTGAACGCGCTGGTCGAGGGCCTCGCCGAGGATGCCGAAGCGGCCGGCGCAAAAGTCAGTCTCCACGGCACGGCGCTGCCGGTCACGGCGCGGCCGCAGGCGTTGCGCCGCTGCCTGGCGAACCTCATCGACAACGCGCGCCGCTACGGCGGCGGCGAGGTCGAGGTGACGATCGCCGACAGCGCCGCGTCGGTGGAGATCCGCATCGCGGACCGCGGCCCCGGCATTCCGGCCGGGGAGCGCGAGCGCGTCTTCGAACCTTATGTGCGCCTGGAAGCCTCGCGTGCGCGCCACACCGGCGGCACCGGCCTCGGCCTGGCCATCGCCCGCGCCGTCGCCCGCGCCCACGGCGGCGAGGTGACGCTTGCGCCGGGAGAAAGCGGCGGCACGGCGGCGATCCTCACGCTGCCGCGCCGATGAAGGCGGCGCCCGCGCAAGAAGCGTCAACGCCGACAGGGTTTTTATCGGGGGCAGCGGGGACTACAATCAAAGTGGAACCCTCTGCGGTCCTGCATTCAATTGAGCAACGAAACCTCCAGCCGGAATGGCGTTTCGCCCCAGCAGCAAATAGCCCTTCTGGTCTTCGAAAACCTGGCTGAAGGTGTCATCTTCACCGACGCCGGCGGGACCATTCTTGCGGTCAATTCCAGCTTCACTCGCATTACGGGTTACGCCGCGGACGAAGTGATCGGCCGCAATCCCCGCGTCCTCCAGTCCGGCGTCCAGGAGCGCGATTTCTACGAGGAGATGTGGCGCACCCTGAAGGCCGCCGGCCGCTGGCGGGGCGAGATCATCAACCGGCGCAAGTCGGGCGAACTGTATCCGGAACTGCTGTCGATCAGCGTCGTGCGCAACGCCGGGGGCGGCGTCACAAACTACATCGGCGTCTTCTCCGATCTGAGCGAGCGGCTGGCGCAGGAGCGCGCGGTGCGCGAAATGCGCGAACGGCTCGATCTTGCGCTCGACGCCGGCGGCGTCGGCACGTGGCGCTGGGAGCCGGGCAGCGGCCGCCTGGAATGCGACGAACGCGCCTGCGAACTGGTTGCCGGATCGCAGAACAATCCGCCGCGCACGTTCGAAGCGCTGCTGGACCGCATCCCGGTATACGAACGGCCCCGCGTCATGGATGCCTTCATGCGCCCGACGCGCCGGCAACTGGCGTTTCGCGCCGAATTCCGGGTGGTATTGCCGGATGGCGTGGACCGTCATCTGGTGGCGCGCGCGAGGCCGCATTGCGGCGAAACGGACGGCGTCTGCCGCGTCGTCGGCGTCATCTGGGATGTCACCGAGCGCTACCTGCGCGAACGCGAGATCCGCGATCTCAATGCCACGCTGGAACGGCGCGTCGAGGAGCGCACCGCCGACCTGCAGGCCGCCGTGGCCGAACTGGAATCCTTCTCCTACTCCGTTGCACACGATCTGCGCGCGCCGCTGCGCGGCATCGACGGCTTCAGCAGGATACTCATCGAGGATTACGGCGACCGGCTCGACGAGGACGGCCGCCACCATCTTCAGCGCATTCGCGCGGCCAGCCAGCGGCTCGACCGCCTGATCGACAATCTGCTGAAGCTCTCGCGCATATCGCAGTCGCCCATGGAACGCGTTCCGGTGAACCTGGGCGGGATGGCGAAGGAAGTCGCCCTCGCCCTGCAAGAGGAGCAGCCGCAGCGGGCCGCGGAGTTTGCCATCGAGCGCCAGTTGCGCGCCGTCGGCGACCCGCTCCTGCTTCGCACGCTGCTGGAAAATCTGCTCGGCAATGCCTGGAAATATTCCTCCCGCAAGGCGCAGGCGCGGATCGCCTTCGGCGCAACGCGGGTCGAAGGGGAAACGGTCTACTTCGTTCGCGACAACGGGGATGGCTTCGACATGGCGCATGCCGCCAGGCTGTTCGCGCCCTTCCAGCGACTGCACGGCGCGGACGAGTTCGCCGGAACGGGCGTCGGACTGGCCTCCGTCGCGCGGACGGTTGCGCGCCATGGCGGCCGGGTGTGGGCAGAGGCCGCCAAGGGCGAGGGCGCGACTTTTTTCTTCACGCTGCCCGATCGTTCCTGAAACCGGGTTTTTTGCGCAGCGTTTCGTTCAGGGAATCGATGGTCTTCGCCAGCCGGAAGTCTCGACCGGATCCGTGCAGTCGCTTACTCGCCGCTGCCCAGCATGCGCTCCGGCCGCAGCCAGCGATCGAGGTCGTCCGCGCCGGCATAACCCAACGCCAGAGCGGCCTCCTTCAGCGAGCAGTCCCGGCGATGCGCCAACTGGGCGATCTCGGCCGCCCGCTCGTAGCCGATGTGCGGGGCCAGCGCGGTCACCAGCATGAGGCTGTCCGCCAGCGCCGCGGCGATGCGCTCGCACCGCGGTTCGATGCCGGTCACGCAGTGGGTCGCGAAGCTGGCCATGGCGTCCGCCAGCAAGCGCACGCTTTGCAGGAAGTTGTGGGCGATGAGCGGCTTGCAGGCATTGAGTTCGAAATTGCCCGAGGCGCCGCCGATCGCGATGGCGACGTCGTTGCCGAACACCTGGCAGCAGGCCATGTAGAGGGCTTCGCTTTGGGTCGGATTGACTTTGCCGGGCATGATCGAACTGCCCGGCTCGTTTTCGGGGAGGGCGAGTTCGCCCAGGCCGCAGCGCGGGCCGGAGGCGAGCCAGCGGATGTCGTTGGCGATTTTCATCAGCGCCGTTGCCAGGGTCTTCAAGGCGCCATGCGATGCCACCAGGGCATCGTGCGCGGCGATGGCGGCGAACTTGTTGCCGGCGCTCACGAAACGCGGGCCGAGGCGGGCGGAGAGTTCCGCCGCGACGCGGCGGCCGAATTCGGGCGGGGTGTTGAGGCCGGTGCCCACCGCGGTGCCGCCGATGGCCAGTTGCATCAGGGCGGGCAGGCCCGCTTCAATGACCTCCCCGGCATGGTCGAGTTGCGCCACGTAGCCGGAGAATTCCTGGCCGAGCGTCAGCGGCACGGCGTCCTGAAGATGCGTGCGCCCGGTCTTGACGATGCCGGCGAAGGCGTCGGCCTTCTCCGCCAGGGCGCCGCGCAGGCGATGCAGGGAGGGCAGCACGTTCCGGCCGATGCCCAGCACCGCGGCGACGTGCATGGCAGTCGGGATGACATCGTTGGAGGACTGTCCGAGGTTGACCGTGTCGTTGGGATGGACGCGCCGCCGCCCTTCGCCTGCCTCGCCGCCGAGGCGCGCCGCCGCCAGGCTGGCGAGCACCTCGTTCATGTTCATATTGGTTTGCGTGCCCGAACCGGTCTGCCAGACGGAGAGGGGAAATTCCTGCCCATGGCGGCCGGCCAGCACTTCGTCCGCGGCCGCCACGAGAGCCTCACTGACCTCGGGCGGCAGGCGGCCGAGGTCGGCGTTCACCCGGGCGCAGGCCCGCTTCACCTCGGCCAGCGCGCGGATCAGTTCTTCGGGGACGCGTTCCGTCGAGATGCGGAAGTGTTCCAGCGCGCGCTGGGTTTGCGCCCCCCAGCGCCGCTCGTCCGGCACCTCGATGCCGCCCATGCTGTCGTGTTCTCTGCGGGTCATCGGCAATCGCCCTTCCCTCTTCGGCACGCCTTCGCTTTCCGGTCATCCGGAAAAGGCGCTTTCCCCGATTCGACCCGGCGTTGCCGACCGGGTTCCTGGCATCGCCGTGCCGCGGCGGCTGACTTTCCAGTCATCGGCTGCGTCAGGTGCGGCGCGGCCGCCGCCACTTCGAAGTCGTTGCAGCGATCTGGCTGCACAGCGCCAGCGCCTCGCCGGGAATCGGCTGCCGGGTTTCTTCGTCTTTTTTCATGGCGGCTTTTCAGCACGAACATTCGTTTTTTATCAAGCGGTAAAAAAAGGGCGCCGAAGCGCCCTTTCCGGTCAGGCGGCGGGACTCAGTTTTCCAGATAGTCGGTGATGGCAAGCCACTTGCCGTTCTGGATCTGGCTCACGCGCGATTTCTGGTTGCCCAGGTGCTGCGTCGCGGTGAACTTGTACTCCGGGCTGCCGAACATATCGCGCGGAAAGGCGCCGCCTTCCAGCGCCTTGACGAAGGTTTCGGTGGTCAGGTTCGGTCCGGCGCGCTTGACGGTCTGATAGAACAGATCGGCGATGACGTAGCCGTAGGCGGAGAACAGGCCCGGATCTTCATTGAACTTGGCCTTGTAGGCGGCCGCCCAGTCGCGCACGTTCTTCGAGGCGTCGTCCGCATAGGGCACGCCGACCTGGTGCAGGGCGTAGAAGCCGTTCATGGCCGGGCCGCCGAGCTTGTGGATGAGGTCGGTGTAGGAGGCCGAGCAGCCGAGGAACTGCGGGTTCCAGCCCATCTTGCGCGCGGTGCCGATGGTGCCGATGGCCTCGCGGATGATGGTGCCCATCACCACCGTGTCGCAGCCGGCGCCCTTCATCTTCGCCACCTGGGCGGAGAAGTCGGTGGCGGCGCGCTTGAACGAGGTTTTCTCGGCCAGGGTGAGACCGATCTCCTTCAAGCCGTCCTCGGCGCCGCGCAGCACTTCGAGGCCGTACTCGTCGTCCTGGTAGATGATGCAGAACTTCTTCGAACCGCGCTCCTTGGCCATCCATTTCACGCCGCTGCGGATCTGGTCGTAGTAGGGCGCGGCGAAGGAGAACTTCAGCTTGTGCAGCGGCTCGTACATCTCGCGCGCCCCGGTCAGCGGGAAGACGTGCGGAATGTTCTTCTCGAAGAGGATCGGCATGGTGGCCATCGTTACCGCCGTGCCGATGGTGCCGGCCATGGCGAAGATCTTGTCCTGCTGCACCATCTTCTGCGCGGCGAGCAGGCCCTTCTTCGGGTCGTAGCCGCTGTCCTCGACGACCAGCTTGATCATGCGGCCGTTGACACCGCCGGCCGCATTGATTTCGTCGACGCGCATCTGCATGCCGTTCTTGGCCGGCTTGCTGAAGCCGGCGAGCGGGCCGGACAAGTCCTGGATGGAACCCAGGACAATCTGGTCCTTGGTGACGCCCTGCTGCTGGGCCTGGGCAGACCAGGCCAGGGTGGTGACGGCGGCCAGGATGGCTGCCTTGCTGACGAGTTTCTTCATGATCACGTCTCCTCTCCTCTGTTTTGTCGCCTACTGGCGATACATCGATTCTATAAGTTCTGCATACTTTTGGTTCACGAATTTCCGTTTGAGCTTCATGGTCGGCGTAAGTTCCTCGTCCTCGGCGCCAAGCTTCTGTTCTATCAGGCGGAACTTCTTGACCTGCTCGACGCGCGCGAACTCCTTGTTCACCCGCGCCAGCTCGCCTTCGATGAGCCTGAGGATTTCCGGGGCGCGGCACAGGCTGGCGTAGTTGGAGAAGGGAATGTCGTGGTCCTGGGCGAATTTCTCGACGTTCTCCTGGTCGATCATGATCAGGCAGACCAGGAAGGGCCGCTTGTCGCCGATCACCACGGCGTCGGTGATGTAGGGCGAGAACTTCAGCTGGTTCTCGATCTCGGACGGCGTAATGTTCTTGCCGCCGGCCGTGATGATGATGTCCTTGAGCCGGTCGGATATCTTGAAGAAGCCGTCGGCGTCCCGGTAGCCGACGTCGCCGGTGTGCAGCCAGCCCTCGGCGTCGATGGCCTCGGCGGTCTTTTCCGGCTGGTTGAGGTAGCCCATGAAGACGTTGTCGCCGCGGATCAGCAGCTCGCCATTCCCGGCGACCGCCACTTCGCAGTACGCATTGGCCGTGCCGATCATGCCCGGCTTGATGTGCGAGGCCGGCGTGCAGGTGGCGCCGCCGCCGGATTCCGTCATGCCCCAGACTTCCAGCATGGGCACGCCCAGCGCCATATACCAGCGCACCAGGTCGGGCGAGATCGGCGCCGCGCCGGTGACGAGGAAGCGGCAGCGGTGGATGCCGATCAGCTTGCGCACGTTGTTGAGCACGAGGAAGCGGCCGAGCGCGTGCAGCGCCTTGAGGCCGGCGCCGATCGGCTGGCCGGCCTCGTAGAGGGCGACCATCTTCATGCCGACGCCGATGGCCCACTGGTAGGCGAGTTTTTCCAGGCCGGTGGCCTCGGCCAGGCCGATCATCACGCCGGAATAGAACTTCTCCCAGATGCGCGGCACGGCGAGGAACACCGTCGGCTGGATCTCGCGCACGTTCTCGGGGATGGTCTCCGGGTTCTCGACGAAGTTGAGCACGGCGCCGGTGTACAGCGAGAAATAGGCGCCGGCCATGCGCTCGGCGACGTGGCACAGCGGCAGGAAGCACATGTGCTCGTCGGATTCGTTCTGGGCGATGATCAGGTTGAAGCCGCGAATCGAATGGATCACGTTGCGGTGCGAGAGCATCGCCCCCTTCGGCTTGCCGGTGGTGCCCGAGGTGTAGATGAGGATGGCGAGATCCTGCGGCTGGCGGCTGTCGATGCGCGCCTGCCACTCGGCTTCCGCTGCGGCGCCCAGTCGTGCAATGCGCTCGCGGCCGATCTCGCGCAGACGATCCAGGCTGATCACGCCGGGGTCGTCGAGTTCGCGCAGGCCCCCCATGTCCCAGACGACGATCCTGCGCAGCAGCGGCAGGTGCTCGCGCGCCTCCAGCGCCTTGTCGAGCTGCTCCTCGTCCTCGACGAAGAGATAGGCGGAGTGCGAGTCCTCCGTCAGGTACTGCACCTGGGTCGCCGAATCGGTCGGATAGATGCCCGAGCTGACGCCGCCGGCGCACAGCGCGCCGAGGTCGCAAAAGAGCCATTCCTGCCGCGTGTTGCCGAGAATGGAGACCGCCTCTCCGGGCTGGAAGCCGAGTTCGACCAGGCCCATGCCGATTTCGCGCACGATGTCCGCCAGCTCGCGCCAGGTGAGCGACTGCCACAGGCCGTAGGATTTCTGGCGGAAGATGACCTTGTCGCCGCGCTTGTCCACGGCGTTCCAGAACAGGCGCGGGATGGTGTCGCCGGGGACGACGATTTCACTCGAGCACCAGAACTGCGGATTGTCCTTGTTCCACCACATTGAGCTGTCTGCCTTATCGCCAGGTTTTCTTCTTCTTCCAGCGGCGCGTGCCGCGCACGCCGGTGTCCTTGATGCCGAGGTAGAACTCCTTGATGTCGTCCTTCTCGCGCAGCACGGCGCAGGAATCCTCCATGACGATGCGGCCCACTTCGAGCACGTAGCCGAAATCGGCATACTTGAGGGCGACGCGGGCGTTCTGCTCGACCACCAGCAGGGTGACGCCGCGCTCGCGGTTGATGCGCACGATGATCTCGAAAATATCCTTCGTCAGCTTGGGCGACAGGCCCAGGCTCGGCTCGTCGAGCAGCATGATCGTCGGCTTTGCGAGCAGCGCGCGGCTGATGGCCAGCATCTGCTGCTGGCCGCCGGAGAGCTGGCCGGCCGGCTGGTTCGTCCGCTCCCTGAGGATGGGGAAATAGGCATATACCT
>Ga0209476_10001397_pt1 | contig 16207 bp, 21 predicted proteins | sample KloWWTrecipitate_FD_187179 | JGI IMG/M metagenome (GOLD analysis project Ga0209476, IMG submission 187179) | Active sludge microbial communities from Klosterneuburg, Austria, studying microevolution and ecology of nitrifiers - Klosterneuburg... | ecosystem: Engineered > WWTP > Aerobic digester... | reverse complement strand
CTTGTTCACTCGCACCCGCGTCCGCGAAACCTCCACCCGTTCTGTCCGCGGCCGGCCATCGCCGCCGACCAGTGCCTTGCCGTTTTCATCGCGCAGCGGCACATCCTTGTGGCGAACCTCCCAGCCCGGCTCGACGCCGAACTGCGTCACGGTGGGCCCCTCGTTGATCTCTACCACCGTCGCATCAACGCCGAAGCTCGCCAGCGTATCCACGATTAGCTGCGCCCGGGCCGCATTATCGTGCTTCCGGTGGATGCTCGGCTGCGGAGCGTTCAGCATCTCGATCGCCGGCAGCTGCCAACCGCTTTTCGTTTCCAGCTCCAGTCCGAGCTGCACCGGGTCCGTCCCCGCTTCCTCTTCCTCTTCCCTGGCTTGCTCGAAGGCCACCGGCTCTTCAATTTCGAGCTCTTCCACCGGCAGCGCTGTGAACGTCGCAGCCGCCCCGGTGCCCACCGGCGAACTTGGCGAAGCGGGGTCAATCGATGGCCGGAATATCACCGGCCCGCCTTCCAGCGCCTGGCGGCCCATTGGCTCAATGCGTTCATAGGTTCCCGCGCCGATCACGACTTCTTCGCCCGCATCTCCGGGCCGCCGCAGAATGAACTGCACCCAGCGCCCCACCGCTGCCAGGGCACGATGCGGCAGCCGGCGCTCCCACGCTTCCTCCAGCCAATACGGCACGTTCATTGCCACCCAGCGAGTCGGGCCAGGCGCCAGCAGGGCTGCCCCGACCACGAACATGCTCAGCCACGCCAGCTTGCCCAGGAACCCCGCCACGATCAGCCGCCCGATGGTCCCACCCAGCGAAACCTCCTCGAAACTCACACCGCCGGCCCGCCATGGCGCCGTGTTCAACCCGAGGAGCCCCCACGCGAAAAGCCCCGCCGCAACCACGCCCGCCGCCTGCCGCAGGAATCGTGGGCGATCCGCATACCAGCCGCGCCAGCCCGCTGCCGCCCCATAGAGCCCCCAGCCAAGCACCACCAATATCCCCAGCCCGAACGTGCGCAGGTGCCAGTCCCGCAACGACCGCCCGATCTCCGCGCCGTCAAAAGCGATCGCCGCGCTCGCGAGCACCGCGACGATCGCCAGCGGCCCCAGGACTCGCGGCCGGTTCAGCCTTGCCAGGGAAAAACGGCTCTTCCGCTTTCGCCCACGCGGACGCCTCTCCGCCTGGGCCGCGCGGGGCCGAGTACGTGCCCTTGCCGCCATGGCTGTGCACTCCTCACTTGCCCATCGCCGGCACCCCGCTGGCCCGCGATGGCAGCGCCCATTCGTGTTTGCTGACTCAGACCTCGACAGTCACCGTCAGCACCATGGGGCGTCTGCGCGTCTCATCATAAAGGAACTTGCTCACAGCGTCGCGGATCCGCACGTTGATGTCCCCGAACTCCGCGTAGTGGTCCACGCCCTTCAGCGCGTCCCCCGCAATCTGCCGCGCCCGCTCCAGCACGTCCTCCCGCTCCTCCGGATCGACAAACCCCCGCGAAAGTATCTCCGTTGGCCGCTCCAGCCTTCCCGTCTGTTTATCCACCGTGACGATGACCACCACCACGCCGTCGGTCGAAAGATGCGCCCTGTCGCGCAGGATGTGCTGGTCCACATCGCCAATGCCCAGGCCATCGACGTAGACATAACTGGCCGGAACCCGCTCCCCCAGCCAGGCGCTCTCCTCGTCGATCTCCAGCACATCCCCGTCGGTCAGCACGAATGCATTCCCCGGCGGAACGCCCACCGATTCAGCGAGCTTCGCATGTACGACAAGGTGGCGGTACTCGCCGTGGACCGGGACGAAGTACTCCGGCTGCAGCAAGCCCTGGATGATCTTGAGCTCTTCGCGGCTTGCATGGCCGTGCACGTGCGTGTTGAGCGCCCGGTTGTAGAGCACCTCGGCCCCAAGCCGGAACAGGTTGTCCACGTTCCGGTACACCGCCGTCTCATTCCCGGGGATCGGCGAGGCCGAAAGCACCACCGTATCGCCCTTCGTGATCGTGATATGGCGATGGTCGCCGTTCGCCATCCGCGTGAGCGCACTCGTCGGTTCTCCCTGGCTGCCCGTCGTCACCACTACCAGTTTCGAAGGCGCCAGGTTCCGCATCTCCTCAACACCAACAATCGTCCCCTCGGGTGCGTTCAGGTATCCCAGTTGCCGCGCCATCGCCACGTTGTCGATCATCGAACGCCCCGTCACGAAAACCTTGCGCCCGGTGAACACCGCCGCATCCAGCACCTGTTGCACCCGCGAAATCAGCGACGCGAACGTTGCGACAACCACCCGGCCCTTCGCATTCACCAGGATGTTGCGCAACGCCTCGCCGACGAGCTGTTCGCTCGGCGTATAGCCCTCCTGCTCCGCATAAGTCGAATCGGCCAACAGCAGCAGGCAACCCTCCGCTCCCACCTGCGCCAGCCGGATGAGGTCAGTGTGCTGGTCCATCACCGGTGTGTGGTCCAGCTTGAAATCCCCCGTATGCACGATCGGCCCAAGCGGTGTCCGGATGATCAGCCCGCACGCATCCGGGATGCTGTGTGCGACCGTGAAGAACTCCACCTCGAACGCACCGGCCGGGATCACCTCCCCGGGCACTACGACGTGCGTCTCAGCGTTCTGGAGTAGCCGGTGCTCCTGCAGCTTCACCCGGATAAGCCCATCCGTCAGGCGTGCCCCGTAGATCGGGACGTTGAACTCGCGCATGAAGTAGGGCAGCGCACCCACGTGGTCTTCGTGCCCGTGGGTGAGGAACACCGCCCGCAGTTTCTCGCGGTTCTCGCGAAGGTAAGTGAAGTCCGGGATCACCAGGTCGACACCCAGCATCTCCTCCTCGGGGAACATCAGCCCCACGTCTACCACGATGATGTCCTCGCCGTACTCCAGCACCATCATGTTCCGCCCGATTTCGCCGAGCCCGCCGAGCGGGACGACCCGCAATACCTTGTTCTCTGCCATGACTATCCTTACTCAAAAAGCCGAATCTGCCCGGGGCTTGTGTCCCCGGGCGATGCTTGTTGCTCGTCGGAATTCACCTTCGGAAGCGGAGCGGCCACCGGCGTGATAGGGAGATCCAGCCGTTCGGATCCGGCAATCGGCCCCTTTGCTCCCCGCGCTTGGTCGAGAAGCGCCGGCAGCTTTCGAAAGTCTGCCAGCAATACCTCCCTGAGGTTCCCCTGGTGGAGCGCCGCAGCCGGGTGGTACATCGGCACCACCAGCCGACCGTCAAACTCTCGCACATTTCCGTGAATACGCGAAATTGCTTGCTGGGGAAACCACCGCGACATCGAGAATCGCCCCAGTGTCACGATCACCAGCGGGTCGACCATATCGATTTGCAGCTCCAGGTACTCCGCGCAGGCCTCGATCTCGCCCGGCAGCGGATCCCGGTTCTCTGGCGGGCGGCATTTCAGCACATTGCAGATGTACACCTCGTCCCGCTGCAGGCCCGCCGCAGCCAGGAGCTCTCCCAGGAATTTCCCTGCCGCACCAACGAATGGCCGCCCCTGCCGGTCCTCGTTCATCCCTGGCGCCTCGCCAATGCACATCACTTCCGCCCTGAGCGGGCCCTCGCCCGGCACCGAATGCGTTCGCGTCTCCGCAAGCGGGCAAAGCAGGCAATCCCGGATAGCGCCGTTCAACTCCGCCGCGCGCTCCTCGATGCTGATCATGCTGCATCAGATCCCGGTGCCAGCGCCGCTCCCATGCGGCCCTCCACGCGGATCCTCCGGCTCGCCGTCGCCAGCATCTGGATGCCGATTGCCGTCAGGATCACCGCGAACACCACCTGCAGCATCCGCCCGCTCAGCACCGCTGCCACCAGCGCCCCCGCCACCGCACCCGGGAAGGCGAATGGCGCGACCCACTTCGCCATCGTCGTATCCACCGTCCCCTGCCGGTAATGCGCGATAGCACCGGAGATCGATGCTCCCACAATCACCCAGAGCGAAACGCCCTGTGCCTGGTGTTGCCCCACACCGAGGATGAGCACCAGCGCCGGGACGAAGATCGCACCGCCACCCACGCCGAGCGCCCCCGACGCCAGGCCCCCGGCCGCCCCGATCGCCGCACCCGCGGCAAGTTCGCCCCGTCCATCCACATCGAGGAGCGGGTTGCCGGCGCTCACCAGCAGGAGCCGCAGCGAAACCATCACCAGGAACAGCCCGAAGAGCTGCCGCAACCGCATCGCCGGGATCCGCATCGCACCCCGCGCTCCCAGCCATGCCCCCCCGATCGCACCCACCAGTAACGCGCCCACGAGACTCCCATCACTGCTCCCGCCTGCCGCATACGTCACCGCCGCGACGGCCGCGGTCACCACGATGACCACCAGTGAAGTGCCGTGGGCCACATGCTGCGGCATCCGCAGCGGGCCCGTCATCAATGGAACCATGATCGCGCCGCCCCCGCCCCCGAGTATCCCACTCAGGAAACCCCCGGCAGCCCCCGTGACCGCCGCCAGCGTGGCGTTGGGTGCTTCCCCCCTCCGGCTCACGCCGTGGCCGCGCCATCCGGGGCCTTGCGGCGCGGCTGAACCAGCCACGCGAAGGCGATGCCCACGAAGTAGAGGAAGAACAGTGGCCCGGCCACCATGGTCTGCGTCAGCGGATCAGGCGTCGGCGTGACCACCGCCGCGATGATGAAAATGGCGATCACCGCGTACCGCCAGAACGCCAGCAGCTGTTTCGCCCTCACCATCCCCAGCCGCGCCACCAGGGCCAGCACCATCGGAAGCTCGAATGCGATACCCACCCAGAACACAATCCGGACGACGAAGTCCACATACTGCTTCGCGCCCGTCACGTTCTCTATCTCCGTGCTCCCCAATTCCAGCAGGAACCCCAGCGAGGCCGGCAGAATCACCCAGTAGGCAAATGCCATCCCGCCAACCAGGAACGCGATAACTCCCGCGATCCCCGGCAACAGCATCCGCTTCTCTTTCGGCGTTAGCCCCGGCACGATGAACGCCAGCAGCTCGTACACGATCACCGGCGACGAAATGATCAGGCCCCCATAGAGCCCGATCTTCATGATGATGCTGATTCGGTCCGTCGGCGAAAAGCTCGAAACCCGGAAGTCCGGGATCTCCTCGCGCGCCGGCGCGAGCAGCCACCCCAGGATGGTCTCCCAGAACAGGAAGCAGACGACCGTGGCGACGACCAGGGCTGCCGACGAAATGACCACCCGGTTCCGGAGCTCCTTCAGGTGCTCCATCAGGGTCATCTCCGCACCGCTCGAATACCCTCTGAACGGCGACCCTTCGGTCCCCGCCAGATCCTCGTTGATCGGTTCGGCACTCATCGCTGGCTAGAAGACCATCGGGGGCCGGGATGGCTCGGCCGCCGCACTTTCGCCCACCGCCGCCGCGGGCGGGTTGAACGGCACCACCTTGTCATCAATCGCGAGTCCTGATGTCGCCTTCTCGATCGTGGCGTTCATCTCCCGAAGACCGCCATCGAGCTTGCGCTGCTCCTCGCGTACCGTCCGCTGGGCCTCGTCGACTTCTCCCCGGATCGTCCGGTACTGCTCGTCAAGGTAGTCGATCTCGTCCTTGAACTCATCCTTGACAGCGCGCGCGTAAACCTGCATCTGGCGCACGGCCCGCCCGATCTGATACGCCATCTGCGGCAGCCGCTCAGGCCCTACTACTACAAGGAGCAGCCCGAGCACAAGCAGGAGTTCCTGGTAGCCAATGCCCAGGAATTCCACATTAACCTCCCGTGCGCCGGAGCGGCTGCCGCGGGGCCAGCCTACTTCTCCTCGACGCCGTGATCCTTCAAATAGTCTACGGCGTCCTGGACCGTCGCGATCTTCTCCGCATCTTCGTCGCTGATCTCCAGCTCCCCAACATCCGTCGAGAACTCTTCTTCAAGCGACATAATCAGCTCGACCAGATCGAGCGAATCGGCGTTCAGGTCGTCCACGAACGACGCGGACGGCACAACTTCGTCTTCTTCGACGCCGAGCTGCTCGACCACGATGGAACGGACCCGTTCGAACACTGTTGGCACGGTAGGAGTACTCCTGGTTATTGCGAGGTTGTTGGTTTCTGTCGCCGATTCCGGCGGCCCTGGCCGCGCCGGCCTCCCGGCGCGTATTCGTTCGCTTACGGTCCGGAGCACCCCGTTGACGAATCCCGGCGAGCTTTCTCCTCCGTACCGGTGAGCCAGCTCTACCGCCTCGTTCACGACAGCCGCAACCGGCGCCGAATTATCGGCAAGCAGCTCCCATATTGCAAGCCGCAGGATGTTCCGGTCAACGACAGCCAGTGTCTCTAGCGGGTACTGTGTTGCCGCTCCACGGATATAGGTATCGATCTCCGGCTGCAGCTTCAGCACACCCCGCAGCATGCCGCGCCCGTAACCGCTCGGTCCCGGCGCGGAAATGCCCGGCCCTTCCTCCTCAGCCGCCTCAAGCTGCCGCTCAAACGCAGCTTCCGCGTCGTGATTCGAGGTTTCGGATTCGTACAGTGCCTCCAGGATCACCTGGCGCACCCGGCGAAACGGGCTATCCGTCACGCCATCACCATACCGCCGTCAACGTGAATGCACTGTCCCGTAATGTAGGCCGCCCCGTCGCTCGCCAGGAAAGCCACCACCGGCGCGACTTCTCCTGGCTCGGCAATTCGCCCCAGCGGGATCTGGCCCATCACCGCCGCCGTCGCTTGCTCGCTCATGCTCGTGATGATGTCTGTCTTGATGAAGCCCGGCGCCACCGCGTTCACCGTGATACCCCGCGATGCCACCTCTCGCGCCACCGACCGCGTGAATCCGATGAGCCCCGCCTTCGCCGCCGCATAGTTCGCCTGCCCCGCGTTCCCCATCACGCCGACCACGCTGGAGATATTGATGATCCGTCCCCCCCGCGCCCGGAGCATTGGCCGCATTGCCGCCCGGGTCACCAGGAATGCGCCCCGCAGATTCGTCCGGTGCACGGCGTCCCAGTCCTCATCGCTCATCCGCATCAGCAACCCGTCCCGTGTGATGCCCGCATTGTTCACCAGGATGTCCAGCCCGCCGAACCGCTCCGTGGTCGCCTTCACCATCGCCGCCGCCGAATCGCCCTCTGCCACATCTCCCACGATGCTGAACGCCTCGCCGCCCGCCGCGATGATCTCCGCCACCACTGCCTCCGCCATCCCCGGGTTGGTGTGGTAGTTCACCGCTACCTTCGCACCCCGCCGCGCGAGCTCCAGGCAGATCGCCCGCCCTATCCCGCGCGAGCCGCCTGTCACCAGCGCCGCCTTCCCGTCGAGGTCGCCCACTACAACGAAACCTGGACGGTCGTCGCGTCGTTCACGTTGATGCAAGCCGACTTGCGCAGCATCCGCTTGATGATTGCCGTCAGCACCCTCCCCGGGCCGAATTCGATGAACGTCTCCACCCCACGCGAACCAAGGAACTCCACCGTCTGGCTCCACTGCACAGGCCGGCACACCTGGTCCACCAGCTCGTGGCGGATTGCCACCTCTTCGCCGATAGCCGTCGCGGTGCAGTTTGCCACCACGGGCACCAGCGGATTTGTAATCGATGCTGTCGCCACCGGCTGGATCATGCCATCGGCCGCCGGACGCATCAGCGAGCTGTGGAACGCCCCGCTCACGCTCAACGGAATCACTTTCACCGCCCCCCGTGCCTTCGCGTAGTCCAGCGCTCGCACCACCGCTTCGCGCCGCCCTCCAATCACTATCTGCCCCGGTGCGTTGATATTGCAGATCTCCGCTCCCGCCTCGCGGCAAACCTCTTCGCAATCCGAAACATCCAGCCCCAGGACGGCCGCCATCGTCCCCGGGTTCCGGTCCCCCGCCACCTGCATCAGCTCGCCCCGCGTGCGCAGCAATCGCACGGCCTCATCGAACGGCAGCGCTCCCGCAGCGACCAGTGCCGAATACTCGCCCAGCGAATGCCCGGCCACGAAGGCCGGCTTCCCGAGGAGCCCCGGGTTCAGTTCCGTCGCCACGCGCAACAGCGCCAGGCTCGTCACAGCGATTGCCGGCTGCGTGTTTCGCGTCTGCTGCAGCTCTTCTTCCGGGCCTTCAAAACAGATCCGGCTCAGGCTGAACCCCAGGATCTCATCCGCCCGGTCATACAGCTCCCGCGCACTCGCGAACTGCTCATACAGGTCCTTGCCCATTCCCACCGATTGCGCGCCCTGCCCGGGAAACACGAAAGCCCGGTCGATATGGACCGGGTCCGCGAAGGTGAGAAACGGCGCCACGCCGGGGCCCGGGCTCGTCAGCTTTCGAGATCGGGCTCGGGAAGCTGGATCACTTCCCGGCCCCGGTACGTCCCGCAGATTGGGCAGGCGTGGTGTGCCAGCCGGGGGCTCTTGCACCGAGGACAGTCGATCACGTGCGGCATCCGGATCTTCAGATGCGAGCGGCGCTTCCCCTGGCGAGAAGAGGCGTACTTCCGCTTTGGCAGCGGGGGCATAGCGGGTCTCCTTCAGGTCGTTACCCATTGGTCATGTGCTTCAGTCCGAATAGCGCCGCCCACCGTGGGTCTGTTGGCCGCCGTTCACACTGGCATGGTGTCATCATCATGTCCGCCCCGCACACCGGGCAAAGCCCCGGACAGTCAGGACGGCAGAGCGGCCGCATGTCGGCGGCCGTCTCGCTATATTGCCGCACCGCCTCCCTAATGTCGATCGTGTTGTCCATTCCAATCCTGAAGCTCTCCGGGTCGTCCGGCTCCGGCAGCCGGTGCCCATGCACCAGGTCAACCTGCTGCGCGTACACTTCTTCGAAGCTCACATGCACCGGATAGGCGAATGCGGTAAGGCAACGGCTGCACTGCGCCTCAACCAGCACCTCCGCCTGGCATCTCACCAGCACCCCTTCCGGCACCCGGATCATCTCTACCCGCCCCGCATGCACCGGTTCCTCCCGCTCCAGCTCGTACCGGCGGCTCGCCCCCACTTCCTGCCGAAGCAACTGCGCAACGTTGAACAGCATCCTTCGCGCTCCCTTTCCAGCCTGTGTTCAAGGTAATCCCATTCTCCGCCGCCCGCATCGCCAACCCCACCATAACGGCTGCCGTTCTGTAACGATTCGGCAAAACACCCCCTCGCGCACCCGTTCACCCGTTTACGCCGCCCACCGCTATCCCTACGCTTCGCGCTAGGGTTAGCCCCCCGGCTGCCACTTCCACCGCCCCGGATTATACCGCCCGTGTCCCAGGTCTCCGGCCTCCGAACACTCCAGGATCTCGATGATGAGGCAGCTACCCTTCGCGCTTCCCTCGAAGATGTCCAACGCCGCCTCCAGGGCAGTGAAGAACTCGATGCCGCCCGCTCTACCTTCGCCTCCACCCAGGCCGGGCTCGCCGACGCCCGCCGCACCCAGCGCCAGCTCGATGGCGAGATCGGCATCCTCAACTCCCGCATCGTCCCGGAGGAGAAGCGCCTCTACGACGGTTCGGTCCGCAACCCCAAAGAGCTCGGCAACATCCAGCACGAAGTCGAACTCCTCAAGGCCCAGCGCGCCACCCTGGAAGACCAGCTCCTCGAGTTGATGGCGGGCATCGAAACATTCGAGTCGGCACACGCCGCCGCCGAAAAGGCGCTCCTCCGGGCCGAAGCCGATTGGGAGACCCGCTCTTCCGCGCTCCGCGAAGAAGAAACCCGGCTGGCAGCCAGTCTCACGGGCGCCGAAGCCCGCCGCGAGGCGCACCGCTCCGGCCTGCCACCGCGCGCCCTCCACCTCTACGACGATATCCGCCGCCGCCGTGGCGGAATGGCCGTGGCACACGTCCAGGGCTCCATGTGCGCAGGCTGCCGCGTCAGCGTCCCCGAATCTGTCCGTCGCCGCGCCTTCCAGCCCGACCAGCTCGCCCAGTGCCCCAACTGCGAGCGCATCCTCTACGTGGGATAGCACCTGTGCGAGCAGTCGGGTACTTCGTGGAAGGAGCGCGCAGAGACGGACAGAAGCGCAGCATCGGCGAACAGAACCATGCCTTCCTCGATTTCTGCTCCCGCCACGGCTATGAAGTCGCCGGCACGTTCCTCAATACCGCCGATGAGCAACCGGGCGCCGGTGGCTTTCCCCAGATGCTCCACTTCCTCTCCCGCGTCGATCGCGGGTTCACCGTCGCCGTTGTCGATAGCCTCGGCGTTCTCGGCCCCGATCTTGGCCAGGCCGCCCTCAGGCTGCTCGAAATCGAAAAGACCGGTGTGGCCGTCCTGCTCGCAGGCAATGGCGCCGATGCCTTCCGTGCCCTCATCGATACCTGGGCCGATCGCGGTGAAGGCACGCCCGTATCCGAAAAAGTCCGCTCCGCCATGCGCCGCAAAGCCGTCAAGGGAGAGGTCCTCGGCCGCCCGCCCTACGGTTACCGTGTCGGGCCGCGCCGCCGCCTCGAACTCGTCCCCGAAGAAGCCGTCGTCGTCCGCTACATCTTCCGCCTCTACCTCCAGGAAAGCATGGGCATCCGCAAAATCGCCGGCCAGCTCAACTCGGAAGACGTCCCAACCCGCCGCGGCGGCCGCTGGAGCATGGTCACCGTCCGCGACATCCTTCGCAACCGGGCCTACCTCGGCCACTACTCCCGCTTCGGCACCACCGTCACCGGCAGCCACCCCGCCCTCGTTTCGCCCGATGACTTTCGCAAGGTGCAGGACCGCCTCCAATCCCGCCATGGGGCCACCCGCACCCGCACGGTCCAGCCGTTCCTCCTGAGTGGCCTCCTCCAGTGTGGCCGTTGTGGAAACAAGCTCATCGGCGTCAGCCGCCGCCAGAAGTGGGAAACCCGCGACGGCGAACAGAAGTCCGCGCTCTACCGCTACTACCAGTGTGAATCGCGCACCAACCAGAATAGCTGCGCCTACAACACCCAGCGCGTGGCCGATCTCGAGGCCCGCCTCCGCGAAGCCCTGCGCGAAGATGGCCAGCCCGTCACCCGCCTCCGCCGCGCCGGCAACGTCGATTCTTACCTGCTGGATCTCCACGCCCAGGTCGATCGCATCGAGGGCCGCATGAAGCGCAACCGCCGCGATGTCGAAGAGCTTGTCGCCGATGCCGCCCACGGCCACATCACCATCGAGCGCATGAAAGCGCTTGGTGGCGAACTCGCATCCGAACACCAGGCGCTCCAGGCCGAACTCTCCGCCGCCCGCGACCGCCTTCACGCCCAGCAGACCGAGGCCGAACGCAGGCGCCACCTCGATGCCTTGCGCGAGCGCGTCGTGCGCGATTGGGATGAACTCCCGTTCGATGAGCTTCAGGCCATCCTCAGGGAAATCGTCGACCGCGTGGAAATCGACGATGCCGACTTCCGGGTCTTTCTCCGCGCCTGAGCTCAGGGCACGTAGGTCTCACATCCGCTGGTGAACGCCCACCAGGTGAGGCCGCGGTAGCAGACATCACCGGTGCTCCCGCCACCGTCGAGCATCGTGAACAAGCGCGGCCCGCCGATGAGCACGTCGTTCCCTCCCTGCCCCTCCAGCGTGCCGTTGTTGGCGCCGCCCACGATGCAGTCGCGGCCCCCACCCCCGCTCAGCGTCCCGCCTGCACCGCTGCCGAGGATCAGCGCGTTGCCGCCGCCGCCGCCGCCGCCAGGCCCGATCTGCAACCGCGTGAGCGTGATCCCCGCGCACTCGGGCGGAGCAAGCTGGGCCAGCGTCCTCGCGTGCGTCGATTCGCCGGCGCGGCTCGGCGGAACCACGTTCGCAGCCGCCGCGGCCGACCCCAGCGTCGCCAGGACCAGCACCGCCAACCCTCCGAGGGCAATCCGCGGCAGGCCGCGCCAGATCACGCCGCACCCCGATCCTGCGCTTGCGCGGCCGGGATCGCCGGAGTCCCCACCGCCTGGTACCGGTAGGCAATGTCCCCGTCGTACACGAAGTACGCGTGGAACCCCGGCCGCGCCTCCTGCAGCACGATGCCCCCGCAGGTCTCCGCGATCCGGGCGATGTCCTCAACGCCCATCACATCAATCACCCGGCCCGAAAGCGCCTGCGACTCGCCCTGCACCGAGACCACGGGGCTCTTGAGCTTCGCAGCCCCGGGTACTGCATCCGTGCCGCCCCCCCGCACGATCGCCAGTGCGAATATCCCGCCCGCGATAAGTACCAGCCCCAGCAACCCGAGTGAGATGACACGCACTGCTGACACGGGAACGTCGGCGATGAGGAAGCTCATCGTCGCTGTCTTCGATACGGGCGTAGCCACGCTACCTTCGCCGCTCGGCGTCAGCTGTGCCGTCAGCTTCGCTTCCTGTGGGTCGCGAGCCAGCCGGAACTGGATGTCGTCGATCTCCATCTGCAACACCGCGGCCTCGAACACCGTGTCGAACGGTACCCCGCCGGTGATCCCCGCGACCGTGACCTGCGGGTTCACCGTCAGCGTGTATTCCCGGTTTTCCACGCCCGATTGCTCCTCCAGGATCGTCATCAGTTCCCGCGCCTCGGCGAGCGAAAGCACGCCTGCAACCGTGAACTCGCGGCCACTGAAGGTCGTCTCGGGGCTCAACGGAATCGTCCGCCGCCAACCGTTCTTGTCGCCCAGCTCCGCCACCAGGTGATACGTGCCGCTCACATCCATCGCCGCCTCGCTCTCAAGCGCATAAGCAAACGTGAACCGGATGGCCTCGCTCAGGCGTTGGTAGACCGGATCGCCGGATGTCGCCGCACCGCCGTCATACACGCGCCCGTCACCGCTCGCCGCCGAGTACGAAAACTCACCCGTCTGGGTGTACGAAACGTGCTCCGTCACCTCGTACGACGTTTCACGTCCAAACGAGATCCAGGCCAGCAGCGCGAGACCAAACGCGGCCGCCACCAGGAGCGAAAGTGTGTCCTGCCAGTTGCGCAGCAACGGATTCATTGTTGGTGTCCCCCTTTGTGCAGCTCCGCCCGGCACGGCCTGGCGGCGTTCCCTTCCGTTTCGCCCGCGCCTCGGCTTCCGGGGCGATTGGGCCGCAACGGCCCCGCCTCCCAGTCCCGCAAACGCGACGATCAACAGACCCGCCAGGTACGGCGGCGAATGGAACCGCGTCAGCCATGCGCCCACCCCCGGAACGTGAAACCAGAGCTTCCCGACCATCTCCTCCTGTACCGGCCGGTACGGATCGATGAAGTCGTTGTGATCGCCCTGGAATACGAACCGCGAACCCTCGGTGCCGATGACCCGGTGGATCACCCGCCCGATCTGGGGGTGGCGGTACGTCACCACGTCGCCCACGCCATACCTCGATTGTTCGCGAATGACGGCAAGGTCCCCCCGGTGCATCCCGGGTTCCATGCTGTTCCCACTCACAATTACATACGACGTTTGCCCGCCGAGTTGCGGCGGGGCAAAAGCAATCCACGCCGCGATGACCGCAACGAGCGTGAACGCCGAGGCGAGCGATGCGGTTACCCGCCGCTGTGGCTTCATGTCCGTCCCCCGGTTGGCGGGGTGCGCGCGGGGCCTGACCTCCCCGGAATCGCACACCCCTGGTGTCGAAACGTTGCTACTGGGCCGCCACAACCTGCAGGTTGACCGCGCCGAGGACCGTTGCGGCGCCGCCGACGTTGCAGCTGGGCGTGGCTCCGCCCGTGCAGGTGTACCAGGCGCCGTCGAGGTAGATCTGGACGCTGGTTGCATCGGTCGGGGCCAGCGTGAAGTCCACACTGTCGATCGTTGACGGATCGCCGGAATCGAGCGTGTAGCTGATGTTGCTCACGGTGTACCCGGTAATGGCGCCATTACCGTCGCCTGCATGGCTTGCTGGCACCGTGTTGGCTGCCGCGAAGCCGAACGCCGAAACGGCGACGACCGAGAAGATCGCCATCACGGCCAGCCGCCGCGGGCTCCTCAGATTTCGAATGATCATGCCCTGCACTCCTGCCTACGGCGGGCCTCCCCGCCTGCGTGTGATGTGAGCCCCCATTCGTGGGGGCTTCACCGGTGCATTCGACGCTCATGCCACCCGGACAAAGACTCGTACGCGAGAAGTGCACAACTTGTCGCCGGATGCATATCGCAAAAGCTATTAAGCAGGCGAAAGAACTGCCGATAAGGTCTCCAGCGGCCGCCTCGGGGCTTTCCCCTATTCCCGCGTGAGTTGCGGCCCACCCCCCGCAACAGGCACGATCACTCCATGCAGGACGAGATCTACCGTGCCATCGCGGGCGCCCTCGAACGCGGCGAACCCGTAGTCCTCGCCACCGTGGCGCGCACCCGCGGCTCCACCCCCCGCAAGACCGGCGCCAAGATGGTCGTCCGCCACGATGGCACCTTCTTCGGTACCATCGGCGGCGGCTGCGGCGAAGCCGAAGTCTGGCAGGAGGCCATGGCCGTCTTCCAAGACGGCCAGCCCCGCATCGTCACCGTCGACCTCACCGAGCCCACCGACGGCGAGGACAAGATCTGTGGCGGCGTCATGGACGTCTTCGTCGAGCGGGTGGGATAAGAACCCTCGCCCGGGCGAAGGAGCGACCACATGATAGAAGTTGCCCCTGTTGGGTTCCTCATCCTCGTCGCCGCCCTGTTGCTCGTGGCCGCCGTGCCGGTCGTCGTGCTCGGCATGGTGGCGAGCCGAAGAGTCCAGTCGATGGCCTACATGTTCTGGGGGCTGCTCGGCTGGCTCGGCGTCATCATCGGCCTGCTGATGATGATGGCCATGCCACGGAAGGACGTAGGCCGAGGTTAGCCTGGCGCCCCGCAAACGTTTACTCTCACCAGTCTTGCTGTAGCATGATCCTTAGCGAGTCGCCCCCCACGGGGCATCGGAGAGTAGTTATGTTTGGATCACTTGGCGCACCCGAGCTCCTGATTATCGGGGGCGTGATTATTCTGATCTTTGGCGTCGGCAAGATCAGCGGCCTCGGCCGCGAGCTCGGAACCTCCATCAAGGAGTTCCGCCGCGCCGTCAAGGACGAAGACGCCGAGGCCGCGAAGCAGGCCCAGGTCCAGCAGTCCACCCAGCAGCACGTCGCGCCGCCGCCCGCCGCGCCGCCGCAGGCCCAGGCTCCCCAGCAGCCACCCGCCCAGCAGGGCGAGACCAAGACCCCCAACGTCTTCTAATCAGACGAAGCACCGCAAGAAGCCCCCGGCAGTCCGCCGGGGGCTTCTGCATTCGCGCGCTCGGCGCCAAATAGACCCGCATTAGTCGCGACTGAGCTCTGGCTCAATCTACGCGATCGCGATGAGATCCTCGGCGTCGGCCTCGGCCAGCCCGCAGTCGATAGCCGCCCGTTCCTCGGCTTGCAGGCGCCGGCCGGCATCCCCCCCTACCCCCCGGCAACCGCCGGCACGATGCTCACTTCGTCCCCGTCTTTTAGCGATGTGCCCAGCCCATCCATGAACCGGACATCGTCGCCGTTGACATAAATGTTGACGAAGCGCCGGATCTGCCCCGCTTCGTCGAGCATCCGGTCCCGGATGCCCGGGAACGTGCCCTCAAGGTTCGCCACCAGGAGATCGAGCGTCGCCCCATCGCCGGTCACTGTCGATTGATTCCCCGTGAGGTTCCGCAGCGGCTGCGGTATGCGGACATTGATAGCCATGAATGAACTCCAGGTTCAGAAATGCAATGCGATTCGGCCCGGTCCGGACCGGGCCTCCGTCTAGCCTTCGACGATGTCGCCGGTCACCGGGTCGATACGAACGCCCTTCGCCTGTGCCCAGGCCAGGCTCCGCTCGATCTCCCCCGGGTCGCCCTCCAGCTCCAGCACAACCCACCCCGTCTTCACATCGACATCCGCCATGCGCACATTGGTGATGACGCGGAACTCGTGGCCCAGGTTGTAAATCAACGGTTCCTTGATCAGATCCTCTGGAAACGTGAGGCGGACTCGTTTGACTGCCATCAGGAACCTCCCGCCGCGACAACTGCGCGGTATGCGTGCTCGAAGCTCTCCATCGTCGCATCGATCTCCAGCGGAGGGTTCAACGCCTCCGCGACTGCCTCGAGTGTCTTGAAGCCGGCCCCGGTGATGAACGCGACGGTGAGCTCGTCGGCACCGATTCTACCCTGTGCCGCCAACTGCTTGAGTGACGCCACCGTCACGCCGCCGGCCGTCTCGCCGAAGATGCCCTCCGTTTCGGCCAGCAGCTTCATTCCAGCGATGATCTCCTCGTCCGTCACGGTGCCGCAGGCTCCGCCCGTCTCCTGCAACTGGACCAGGCTGTAGTAGCCATCGGCCGGGTTTCCGATCGCCAGCGACTTCGCGATCGTGTCCGGCCGCTGCGGGCGGAAGTTCATCGAACCCTCCTGCCACGCGGTCGCGACCGGCGAA
>Ga0209476_10001396_pt1 | contig 16220 bp, 14 predicted proteins | sample KloWWTrecipitate_FD_187179 | JGI IMG/M metagenome (GOLD analysis project Ga0209476, IMG submission 187179) | Active sludge microbial communities from Klosterneuburg, Austria, studying microevolution and ecology of nitrifiers - Klosterneuburg... | ecosystem: Engineered > WWTP > Aerobic digester... | reverse complement strand
TTCATCTGTCTCGGCGCTCCTGGCGCAGATTCGAGTCGAACAACCGGACGAGGATCATGCTCAGCGCTGCGCAGCGTACGCGAGCACGTTGTTCGACGGCCTCGCCGGACCGATGGGTCTTGACCCGAGTGATCGCGACATCGCGATTGTCGCGGCATATCTTCACGATGTCGGGTACACGCGGGGCGGACGCGACCATCATCGCAAGTCGTTCGACGTGATCCGTGAGTTGTCGCTGCCGCTCGGCCGGCCGGATGACAGAATCCTGGCCGCGCTCGCCGCTCGCTATCACGGCGTTACCGCGCCGAGCATCGAGCACGCAGGGTTTCAGGATCTCGATTTCGACGACCAACGTCGGGTTCGCCGGCTGGTCGGCATCGTCAGGCTGGCTGCCGCACTCGACGCAAGCCACCTTGGCCTGGTCGAATCGGTGACGGTGGACCAGACGAGTGGCGCGCTGACGATTGTTGCCCATGCAAGCGAGGAGCCGGCGATCGAGCGCGACCGGTTGCGGACGGCGGCGGCATCGTTGCGAACGCTCGCCGGGCTGGATCTGCGAACCGATGTTGTCGTTGCGCAGTGAGTCCGGGGGTTGTCTGAAAGGGAGTCGAAGCGGATGTCAAGAGCGCTGATCAGTGTCTGGGATAAGGCCGGGGTGGTCGATCTCGCGCGACGATTGGCTGCGCTTGGGTTCGAGATCCTGTCAACAGGCGGGACGGCGCGGACAATCGCCGATGCCGGGCTTGCTGTCCGGGAGGTATCGGAGGTCACTGGCTTCCCGGAGATTCTCGAGGGGCGGGTCAAGACGCTGCATCCGGCGGTCCACGGCGGGTTGCTGGCGCGGAGGGATGACCCAGCGCACATGATGACGCTTGCTGACCATGGCATCACACCAATCGACGTTCTCGTCTCGAATCTCTACCCGTTCTCCGAAGTCGTTGCAGACGCCGAGGTGAGCGACGAGGTGGCGATCGAACATATCGATATCGGCGGGCCGGCGATGGTTCGGGCGGCAGCGAAGAACCATGCCGGCGTCATCGTTCTGGTAGATCCGACCGATTACGACGCGGTGCTCGCCGAGATCGAGTCCGTCGGCGCAGGCGCAGTTAGCGCTGAGACGCGACGACGGCTGGCGGCCAAGGCGTTCGGCCATGTTGCAGCGTACGACAGTCTCGTCGCGCAGTACCTGCGTGTCGACGACCATGAATTTCCGCATCGCCTCGCGATCGGCGGAGAGCTACTGCACAACGTGCGCTATGGTGAGAATCCCCACCAGCGGGCGGCAGTTTATAAACTGCTGGCGCCCGGACCGGTGGTTGGCGTCGGGTCGTGGCATGTCCACGACGATCGAGAGATGTCGTACAACAATTACCTTGACGCAACAGCGGCCTGGGGCTGTGCCCAGGACTTTGCCGGCCAGACCGTTGTGATTGTCAAACACACACTCCCATGTGGCGTCGGCGCAAGCGATGACCAGGTAGAGGCGTATCATAGAGCGCTCGCCGGGGATCCTGTGTCAGCGTTCGGCGGTATCTGCGCCGTCAACCGGGTGGTCACCTCCGCGATGGTGGGCGCGATCGGCAAGCACCGCTTCGATATCGTCATCGCGCCAGGCTACGAGGACGCCGCGCTGGCGAGCCTCCTGAAGCGGAAGAATCTGCGGGTTATCACCGTCCGCAACGTCGCGCCGGTTGGTGGCCTCGAGTACCGCTCAATCCCAGGCGGGCTCCTGGCGCAGGAGCCGGACAGCGTCGATCTGGATACTAGCGCATGGCATTGCGTAACGACACGTCGGCCGAGCGCCGAGGAGCTGGAGACGCTTGCGTTCGCCTGGCGCGCTGTAAAGTGGGTCAAGTCGAACGCGATCGTGATGGCGCAGCCGGGGATGATAGCCGGAGTCGGGGCCGGGCAGCCGAATCGGGTCGAGAGCGTCCGGATTGCCGCGAAGGTGGCCGGCGAGCGAGCTTCCGGATGTGTGCTTGCCAGCGATGCGTTCTTCCCATTTCCCGATGGCGTCGAGGCCGCGGCCGATGCGGGCGTCGTCGCTATCGTTCAGCCGGGTGGATCGGTTCGCGACGCTGAGACCACCGCCGTTGCCGAGGCGCGCGGAATGACCATGATGTTGGTCGGACGACGGCATTTCCGGCACTGACGCGCCGATCAGATGTCCGGCGCGACGGCCTGCGCGATGGTGACGAAGCGGTCGTAGTCGCGCTTCATGAGTCGGGCGAGTCGGCGGGTTGCCTCAGCCAGCCAGGCATGGTCGTCTGCTAGCGTCGTGTCGACCCAGCGGAGATGACTGGCAACCAGCATCTCGGGCAGCAGATCGCCGGACGCCGACAACAGCATCGGCAGGTAACGAGGATTCGCGCAGAACGCAGCCACCTCATGCCGTTGGCATGGATGGACGCTGTAGTGCAGCGGCGCTGGCTGGGCCGGCAACATGTGCTGGTAGTTGACGCCGGCCGCGTAGCCAACAACGGTGACGGAGAAGACCGTTCGCAGGACGTGCTCAAGCTCCGGGTGGTGCTGGTAGACCTCTTCGTCCTGGATGTTCGTGCCGCCGCGTCGGACGGCACGCCGGCTCGCGTCGAGGCCTCCGGTCTCGCCGAAGGCGACGACGCCGTAATACGCAGGCTGTGGCGAACGCCCGCCGACGCGGACGAGCGCGCCGAGATCTGGCAGCAGATGAAGCTGGTCACTTTCGGCGGTGAAGCCAGTAGTTGCCGTCTCGATGATCTCGCCGAGCCGCTCGTTGCAGGGTGACGCACTTCGATCAGACAAAACGGCCACGCTTGCTCCCGCTCTTCCCGCTCCACGTCATGACAATTCCCAGGCCGGCGAGCTGACGCTCGATCAACTCCTCCACCAGTCGCCGATCCGACGTGCTGATCACTGCCATCTCGTGAGCCTCCTGCAGTGCCACCGGGTATCCCCGCCCTTTTTGCGCCTGATCGTAGATGACGGCGTGGACGCGATCCAGAAGTTCTGGACTGTCGCCAACCCAGCGCGGAATCTCTACGCGAGCGATTTCGGTTCCGACGTTCAGAAAGAAGAACTGGATGCGGAGGTCGTCGTCGTACTTAGTGAGGATCTTCGACGCTGAATCGAAGAGGGCCGAACGCTCACCATCACGAAGGCACGCCACGCGGTCGAACAGGTAGCGGTCGGTTACCGAAGGAAGGATGTCGCACACGGGCGTATGACTCTCGCTGAGGATCCGCGTGCGGCAGTCAACACAATCGACCGGCCAGCCGCGTTGTGGATAATCGCACAGCGACACTCGGAGCGCGTTCATGACGTCTGCGGAGCCCGGCGCCGACACGTAGCTTGCGAGTGGCACCCCCCGGTCGCGAAACAGCCGCAGCGCTGCGACGAATTCGGCGACCGCCCAGTCGCGAACCGCATCGTGCAACGAGTCGGTTGCCCAGAGGATGAGCGTGCCGTCCTGGAGCGCGACGACAGTGCCGGTCGGGTCGAGCAAGTCAACTGCCGCGTGCAGCTCGGCGCACGCGCGCTTGACACCGAGGATGCTCTCGTTGACCGGGATGCGTTGGACTTCGTCGGGCACAAACAGGTCGCGCTCCTCAAATCGGAGATCTGGCTCGTTTGTCAGCTCCGCGGCGGGCGATGAGCCATACTCCAGGCGCACCTTGCCGATGTTCAACAGGTAGAAGCGGACTGGGCTGTGCCGATCCGGGGCGATCAGCGAGCCGTCGGTTGCGGCGACGCTATAGTCGAAGGGAATAGCCGGAAGCGGGTGGGTTGCCTGGAGCTGCTCGTTCGTCCTCGCGACGAGAAAGCCCGGTTTCCCGTGTGCCAGTCGCGCTGTAATCTCGGCGCTATCCGCTTCTGCCCATGCGCGGTCGAGCGCGTCGAAGCGGTCGCGGTCCCGCTCCGGGTCGAGAGATCCGACAAGTAGCGAGATTCGTTCGGCGATTGTGGCGAGATCGAGTGTCACGACACAGCGCCGCCGGCGCCAGCGGGAGAGTCGATACGCACGAGCCAGTCATGCGGGGCACGGAGCTCGGCGAGTGTCGGTAGCATCGCGGGTCCTTCCCAGAGGCGCTCAACCGTGGCTCGGCCGGCGATGAGGGCGATCTCGTCGATGAACCGTTCGCCGAGCCGATATTGCTCCAGCTTCGTATCGAGGCCGGTCAGCCTGACGAAAAGCTGCTCGGCAGGAGAGCGTTGTATCTGTCGCAGCTCGAATCGCCGCGCGATCAGCGCGTAGTCGGGCATCAACTTTCGGCCGACAGCGTTCATCACGTAGTTCGAATAACCTTCGATTACCGCCATCGTCGCCTGCATCCGGGCGAAAAGACGGCGCTGATCCGGCGTCATCACCATCTCGATCCAGGAACCAGTCGCCTTGTCGTCGCTGTTGTGGGAGCGCTGCCAGATGGCTCGCATCCCGGCAACTCCGCGCTTCAGATATTCGACATCCTGTGTCAGAAAATCGAAATACTCGTCGATCATGTCATTCATATGTTCGCGGACCCACGGGTGGCCCTCGAACTCGAAGGCATGCGTCGTCTCGTGGAGCGCCAGCCAGAGCCGGAATTGCTGCGGAGGCACGTGGAGGCTTGTCTCCAGATTGCGAATGTTTGGCTGGACAAAGTAGAGCTTGCCGCTCTCTGTCAGGGGCTCGCGGCCCAGCAGGGCAAGGTCGTACTGACCGAGAACCCGGCGGGCGAGATAGCCAAGCAGTAGTCCGAGCTCGGAGCTGACAACGGTCTGGTTCAACCCGTTCCAGACAGCGTTCGCCGGCCGGGAAGAATCTGACCCTCCGAGCAGATTCAGGCGCTCGATCGGCTCGAACATGTGCTGGAACGACCGAAGGTTCGCCTCGATCCAGTCGACCCGGTCGAATGTGTAGATCTTGTCAAGTGGGAATGGGAGGCTGGCGCCGGTAAAGTCGGCGACAAGGGGGATCGTCTGCTGGACGAGGTCGTGATACTCGCTGTCCAGGCGGCGTCGCTCATGCTCGGTCAGCAGCGACTCGCGATTCATCGAGATGGCGACAGAGCGAGCGCGATCCCAGTTGATCGAGCCAGGCGCGCCGGTGGCCTGGGGGATGTGATCCTGGGCGCGGCGGCCGGCCCAGACACCGACGACCGCGCCGGTCAGCAGCCCGGCAACGAGAATTCGCGGATCGATCTTCGATCTGCTCGGCATAGAGTGTCCTCTCGGCCGCCCTAGCCGGTGCCGACGAGCGTCGTGTTCCGGGCGGGCGCGTAGTTGCTACGGAAGATCATGTCGTCGATAACCTGGCCGTCCTTCGTGACGACCCGATGGATAGCCGCGTTGAATCCGTCCTCGGCGTGCTCGACGTATACGCTTGTGCCGCGGGGAAGCTCGGCTGATTCCTCGTAGTGCATCTCCTGGGTTGCCGGGACGATGTCGGTGATCACCGGCTGCTCGGCGGATACCTGCCAGCCGGTCTGAGTGCCCCAGAGCTCGAAGCGTAGCATTGAGCCGTCATAGGACGACTTGACGGCCAGCCAGTTGTCACTGGCGTTGCGGAACTTGAAGTCGAGTGCGTAGTCCGGGTCGACGGTAGCGTCCAGCCCCTTCATCCCGCTCGGGGGTTGGCCATACCGCGGGATCCAGTACAGGTGCCACGAGCGCTCCTGGACTGGCATCCCTGCCCAGAAGACGGACTGGAACACCGTCGTCGCGACCTGGCAGATGCCGCCGCCCACCGATGGGACGGTGGAGATACTGCCGTTCGTGATCAAGATGCCGTAACCGGTCTGGTATCCGCTGTCGTACGTGACAGGGCCGACTGCGTCGTTGAACGAAAACGTTCCACCGGGTGGCACCAGCGCGCCGTTTACCCGGCTGGCAGCAAGCTCGACGTTGTGGAACCGAGCGGGCGCCGATGAGCCGTACTCGGTCGCCGACGATGTGAGGAGATCCCGAATCTGGACGCTTCCGGCCATCGCCGCCGTCATCTGTGGCGCGACGTCCTTCGTTACGACGGCAACCTGCAGCGAACCGGCACGGACGCCTGAGAGAATTGCCGCCACGGTTGCATCGGAATCAAGCTCGCGGCCATTCTTCTCCGGCGCTCGCACCTCGACCTGCCCATTGATCCAGCGGAGGTCGGCGTTCTTGCCCGCAACCCGGACTTTCTCCGCGACAGGAGACAGAAACTTCCCGATGAGGTTGCTGTCGAGCGAGACAGCAACGGACGGCGTGCGTCCGGCGTTTGCGTCGAACTGTATAGCGGCTGCGAGCTGCTCGGACTTCAGGTCGAGTGTTCCGCCGTCCCAGGTCAGGGTTACCGGCTTGGCTACGAGCGCCTCCGCCTTGGTCTTCGCGGCGATCACTTCGTCGTCGGTGATGTTGGCGGCAACGGGCAGGGTGACGAGCTGCGTCTCGGTCTTGCCGGCCTGAAGCGTGGCGATAGCTGCGTCGGTTGACGCAACGATATCGAGTCGCTGCCCAGCAACGGCAGGAGTGATCGTGAACGACCCGGAGTCGTTCCGGAGCGCTGCGTCGATCCCCGGCGCGAACACCGCAGACTCGAGCGTCGCAATCGAGCGACCAAGCAGCGCGCGATCGATGGCGACATGAACACCGGCGCCGTCGTCGGTCACCGAGAGCATCTGGAAGAGATCTGCGGCGGGGATCTGCCACGTCGTGTCATGCAGAACCAGCGCGAGCGGGTGTCCCGCCAGGGCAGATGCATCCGCAAGGGCCGACGTCAGTCGATCGCCGGCAACTTGCTGAGGGATCGTGGTTGTCACAACGTCGATCGGGCGGCCTGAGAGGGTTGTGAGGCGCTCTCCGACGAGCTGGTAGGTCGCCTCGACATCGATCTCCAGGCCAGATGCCCCAGGATCGATGGCGATCGAGCCGTCGCTCCGCTGGACGAACGAAGCGTCACGGGGCGGACTAGCAGCGACACGCGCGTTCTGGTCGAACGTCGCGGTGAAACGGGCAGGATCGAGGCGAACGACAGGCGCGACCTGGTGACCGCCAAAGACGGCATCAATCCAGTTGCGTGATTCCTGCCAGAGGGACTGGTGACGCCCGAACGCGAATGCTCGGGACGCTGTTGCATCGGCGTCGAACGTCGCGCCCAACTCAGCGGGGGTGGCAGTAAAGCTATGGCCGTCCGCCTGAAAGGACAGCGGTCGCGCCGCGTAGTCATCGAACCGGGCAGCGAGAAGCGCTGCCGCTTCGGACTGGCTCTTGCCGCTCAGGTCGAGGCCGGCAGCGCCGACCCCGTTGAAGATCGAGTTCCCATGCTGAAGGCGGCCATAGGCCAGCAGGGATCCCCCGGCGACGATCGCTATCACGCAGATCGTGGCGGCGAGGATCAACACCGCCGAGGCGATGTGTCGCGGGATCCTGGGTTCGGCCGGGGTTCGGGCGATTTCGTTGGTTGGTCGTGCAAGTGCTGACATCTGGGTGCGCGTACGCCTTCCTGCGTCGATTCGGCGTAAAGGTCATTCGCTAAAATTCTACTCGTCGCACATGGTTACGAAGAGATAGCGTACGTACAGTCTACGCGATCCCACTAGCGCTTGTCATGAGTTGACTGATTGGCAAGGTTGCCTGTCAACTGCCGTAACTCGCGAAGCCGTCGCGGAGAAACCGGCGGCTGGAGCCATTGGTCGATCGCCTCCCAACTGACTCGCGCCTGTCCTTGAATGACGCATCGCTCTCTCAGCCTCGGCGCCAACAGCGGCAGCGCTGCCAATCTGCCCCATAGCGCTGGGTCGAGCGTCGCCAAGCCGTAAGTCGAAGCAAGCGCATCGGTCGTCAGGATCGCCGCACGGTCCCGCCGCCAGATCTCGACAGGCAAACAGCGAACCAGAGTCCAGATACGGTTTCGCGCAATGAGTCGGCGCTTTAGCGCGGACCCTTCGCCGGCCGACGCGGAATAGTCGTGTCGTGCCTTGGCGGCAGGAACCCACACCGATTCGTGGCCGGCGAACCGCATCCGCCACGCCAGATCGACATCCTCCAGATAGAGGAAGAACGGCTCACAGAAGCCGCCGACCTCTCGAAACACCCGCAAACGGTAGGCCGCCGCGCCGCCGGACGGCCCGAACACAGGCTGCGATTCGACGGCCGGCAGACTACCCAGCGCTTCCCCGACACGCGCGTCGAGCGCAACGCCGTTTCGGTGCACGACGATACCTGCCGAGGCGATGACCTTCGGATTGGATGAAAATGTCAGTGTGCCGGCCACCGAGCCGACCTTCGGCTGGTTCGCGAACGGGGCCGTAAGCCGCTCGATGAAATCGGCGCTCGGCAGCGTGTCCGGGTTCAGCGCAACGACAATCCCATCGTCCGCATCAATCCGGCTGACACCGATGTTGAATCCACGAGCGAACCCGCTGTTTCGCCGTAACGGTATGACCTGGACTGCCGGATGCTGTCGAGCGATCTGTGCGAGTGAATCGTCCGCAGAGGCGTTGTCGACAACGATGATGTCGGGCCGGCTGGTCTGTTGGACCAACGCCGAGAGACAACGGAGCAAAGTCTCGCCACCGTTGTAATTGACGATCACGACGGTGACGCGCGTCATATCGTTCGTGCCGGAACGGAGATCAAATTCATGACGCGAAGTGTAACGGAGGGCTGCATCATCGGGCGCGCCGTTGACCGCGGACGACGCGAGTGGTAGAAGGCACCCGAGGCACGCGCCGGAGTGGCCGGCGTGATGCATGGACTGAATCGAACGTAGAGGAGAGACCTGTGGGGACGATCGTTGCAACGGACAAGGCGCCAGGCGCCATCGGGCCATACTCTCAGGCCGTCAAGACCGGGAACTACGTGTTCACCGCTGGCCAGATCCCGCTGGATCCTGCGACGGGGAAGCTCGTCGACGGTGAGATCGAAGCGCAGACCGAACGGGTGATGGAGAACCTGAAGGCGGTCCTCGCGGCGGCCGGCTCGTCTCTGGACCGTGTCGTCAAGACGACCTGTTTCCTGGCGAACCTCGACGACTTCGCCGCGTTCAACGGGATTTACGCTCATCATTTCGGGGACGCGAAGCCGGCTCGGTCGACCGTCCAGGTAGCCCGGCTCCCGGCCGGCGCTCTCGTCGAGGTTGAGTGCGTTGCGGAGTGCGACTAGCAGATCTTGAGGAATGAAACGGTATGACGAAGCCAACGCCGGGCATGTGGATCGACGAGGTCTCCGCTGATCGGCTCATGCATGACACCGCGGCGATAGCCCAGTGGGTTCGTCTGTCGGGGAGCGATGACGAACGCAAGGCATTCGACTACGTATCCGAGACGCTCCAGACGGCTGGGTTGCGGACCACGTTCTACGAGCCGACCTGCCTGGTGAGCTTACCAGTCAGCGGATCGCTCGTCGTTGATGACCAGTTACTGAGTCCGTGCATAACGCACGCTTTCGGGACGAGCACCGGCGAAAACGGCGTTGTCGGTGAGATCGTCTATGCCGGCCGCGGCGAGGATGGTGATCTTGCTGCCGCGGGCGCTTGCGGGAAGATCGTCCTGACCGACGGATTGGCGACTCCGGGCAAGGCGGACGCAGCGACCCGAGCCGGTGTGCTGGCAGTCGTGAATATCTCCGGCGACCACGTCCACGAGATGATCGTGTCGCCGATATGGGGATCGCCGACGCCCGACCGGTTTGACCGTGTTCCGACGGTGCCGATGCTCTCGATCGACACGGAGGCCGGGGAGCGACTCAAGAAGCGGCTCCAGACCGGGAAGGGACGAGCGCGGGTCTGGACCGAGGTAGATACTGGTTGGAGGCCGATCCCGGTCCTTATTGCCGATCTTGATGTTGATGGCCGCGACTATGTGATGTTCAGTGGCCATGTCGATTCGTGGCACTACGGCGCGATGGATAACGCGAGCGCGAACGCGACGATGATCGAGACGGCTCGAATTCTCGCGGCGCATCGGGGAGAGCTCACCCGGGGCGCGCGATTCGCGTTCTGGTCCGGCCATTCACACGCACGGTACGCCGGCTCGACCTGGTTCGCTGACCGATTCTGGTTCGATCTTCGGGAGCGCTGCGTCGCCCACGTCAACGTCGACTCAACCGGCGGGATTGGCGCGACCGACCTGACCGGCTCGAACACGATGGCCGAAAGCTACCCGTTGGCGCGCGAGATCATCGGGCGACAGGTGGATCAGTCGCTGGAGTACAAGCGATTCGGGCGAGCTGGCGACCAATCGTTCTGGGGAGTCGGTCTCTCGTCCTTCTACATGTCAATGTCCCAGCAGGGGGAAGTCAACGAGATGACGGCCGACCAGGCATTCCTCCTGGGAGGCACGACGGCACGCGGCGGCGGGCTCGGTTGGTGGTGGCACACAACCGACGATACGCTGGACAAGATCGACGCGGACTACCTTGTCCGGGACACTCGTGTCTACGTCGAGACGGTCGGCCGGCTGGTTACCGACGCCGTTCTGCCGCTGTCCGCCGGCGCAGCCATCGACGAGATGGCGCGGTCGCTGCAGGAGATCGTGCCGCTCTGGGCATCGCTACCGCGGGGCAGCGATGCTGACGATCCTGGCTTCGATGCGCTGATCGCTGACCTCACTGAGGCGCGAAAGGCCGCGGACGCAGTCGCGACACTCGCGGCCGGCGAGATCACGCCCGACCAGGCAGCGCGGATCAGCGCCGCGATTCTTGCAGCGACGAAAGCGCTGGTTCCGGCGAATTACACGTTGAGTGGTGAGTTCGGCCACGATCTCGCGCTCGGCGCGGAATCACTCCCGGCGTTGCGTCCACATCGTCCGCTGGTCGAGATGAGCGATGATGAGCTCTGGGGCTCGTCGCACGCTCTACGTCGCTCGATTAATCGTATCCGTCACGCTGTTCGCGCCGCCACGAGCGCGCTGAGTGGCGTAACGAGCTGAGACCAGGCTGAAATCGATAGCACTGTGGCGTGATATAATCGCGCCACAGTCTACGGGCGCGTAGCTCAGTTGGTCAGAGCGCACGGTTCACATCCGTGAGGTCACTGGTTCGAGCCCAGTCGTGCCCACTTCGGCGGCCGCATCTGCGGCCGTTTATTGTATCTTCTGACTGCTTCGCGGGCGCGAAGTCGGGGGAGTAAAGACGCCATGGCAACAGATGAGCGGGCCAAGCTGACACCGGCGGGTAAGGTCGATCTCGAAGGCGAGCGCGATCTGTTGCGCTCTGTCAAGCGACCTCAGCTTCTGGCGCGAATTCAGGAGCTTTCGGCGGACGGTGACGTTTCTGACAACAGTGAGTACGAGGATGTCAAGGAAGAGCTGGTTCAGCTTGACTCTCGTATTCGCGAGATTGACCAGTTTCTGGCAACCGCGGAAATCGTCGAGCGCGCTGGCGCGCCTGGAGCGGTCGGGTTCGGGTCGATCGTGACACTCGTCGATGATGAAGGCGTTGAAGAGACCTGGACGATTGTCGGTCCGCAGGAGACCAATCCCCGGCAGGGACGAATCTCGGATGTCTCACCGGTCGGGGCAGCCCTCCTCGGTAAACACGCCGGCGATAGCGTTATCGTCTCCGCGCCCGGCGGGCAAACCGTCTATCTCATCAAGTCCGTTCAGTAGGGCCTCATGGCCCACGAATTGGGATGAGTATCGACCGCGGGCCCGCGCACAGGCTCGCGGTCGTTTCACGCGCGCAACTTCACGCGCTGAGACGACGTATCTACAAGGGGGGTGTTCCATGGAGATGAGTGAGCAGCAGCTCGTCCGCCTGGCGAAGGTGGATGCGCTGCGAGAACAGGGGATCGAACCATATCCGGCACGATCGACGCGAACCCACACGGCCAGTGACGTGCTCGTGAGGTACGAATCGGGCGAGGGTGGCTGGCCAGATGGGCGTGACCCGGAGCAAGTCGCTGTGGTCGGCCGGGTCATGTCGTTTCGCCAGATGGGCAAGGCGACGTTCGCCCACATTGAAGATGGCCACGGGCGTTTACAGGTGTACCTTCGCGCGAATATCGTCGGCGTGGAGAACTACGATCGGTTCATCCACATGGTGGACCTCGGTGACTTCATTGAGGTCGCGGGTCATCTGTTCCGCACCAGGGCCGGCGAAGTGACCGTCGAAGCGGCGTCGTGGACGATGCTCTCCAAGGCTGTCACACCGCCACCCGAGAAGTGGCATGGATTGACAGACACTGAGCTTCGCTATCGCCAGCGATCCGCAGATCTGTTCTCAAACCCGGGCGTGCGGAGCATCTTCGTCACCCGCGCGAGAATGATCACCGCGCTCCGCCGGTTTCTCGATGGCGAGGGGTTCCTCGAAGTCGAGACCCCGACACTGCAGCCGATCTACGGTGGCGCCCACGCGCGGCCGTTTACGACCTACCACAACGCGCTCGACCAGACACTTTACCTCCGTATTGCCGATGAGCTCTATTTGAAGCGATTGATCGTCGGCGGCTTCGAGCGGGTCTATGAGATCTGCAAGGACTTCCGGAATGAAGGCGTCGATACACGACATAACCCTGAGTTCACGCAACTCGAGTTCTACATGGCCTACGCTGACTATCGCGACGTGATGGACCTGACCGAGCGCATGGTCTCGGGTGTTGCGCAGGAGGTTCGTGGCACGACCCAGATCACCTACGATGGCCACGAGATAGACCTCGCGCCACCATGGCGCAGGCTGCGAATGGCGGACGCGATTTTCGAGGCGACCGGTATCGACTTCACCAAGGTGCGCGATCAGCAGACGCTGTACGAGCTCGCACGGGAGCGCGGCGCTGATGTCGAGCCGACGACAGTCTGGCCCCGGATCGTCGATGAGCTCATGAAGACGTTCGTCCGGCCCCATCTGATCCAGCCGACGTTTCTGATCGACTACCCGGTGGAACTCTCTCCGCTCGCCAAGCAGTCGCCTGAGTCGGAGCGAATCGTGGAGCGTTTCCAGGTGTTCATCGGTGGGATTGAGCTCTGCAACGCGTATTCAGAGCTGAACGACCCGATGGACCAGATGGCGCGGTTCCTTGAGCAGGCGCAGGACCGGGCACAGGGCGACGAAGAGGCGATGCCGATCGACGAGGACTATGTGCGATCTCTGATGTACGGCATGCCGCCAACAGGCGGATTCGGGATCGGTGTCGATCGGTTGGCGATGCTCCTCACAGATCAGCAGTCGATCCGCGAGGTGATTCTATTCCCGCAACTGCGGACCAGATCCGCGCACAACGAAGGAAGTCATCACTAGAGCGTCGGGCAGATACGCGGATGCATGCGCAGGGCGCGTGCAGTCGACAACGACGGCGCGAAGGTTGTCGGTTGAACGTCTGGCGCAGCGATTGGCCTATGCTATACTGCGCCACAGATTTCCCCACAGATCGTCGGGTAGCGTCCCGACCGATGGGGGTGCGCGTTACTCGTTCCACAGGCCAAACATCGCTGGTGTCGCTCATCATTCTGAGCCTGGCCTGAAGATCGGGTAACATGTCACGTCGCAGGCACGAACAGCGATCCTGGTCGGTTGGTCGATCGGGCGTCGCGGTCGGATGTACGGGGTCGATGGGTTGGCGCCGCGGACTCGCGGGCTGAGACGAGGGGAACGATGCGACGAGAGCAGACGATCGCCGATCGTGTGACAAGCAGCGCACTCTGGCGCTCGATCGTGCGACACGGATATCCCGATACTCAGCGCAACCAGGCGTTGATCATCGCTTCGAACGTCTTCCTGCATCTTCATCCCGTGAAGATCAAACGCTACGCGACGAAGGTCACCTACACGTTCTGCCTCGGTGGCCTTTCGTTCTTCATGTTCCTGATCCTGGTCATGACCGGCGTGTTGCTGATGTTCTATTACGTTCCATCGACCAACCAGGCGTGGCAGAACATGCAGGACATTGAAGCCTCGGTCACCTTCGGGCAGCTCATGCGCAACTTGCATCGCTACGCCGCGCACGGCATGGTGATCGCCGTCTTCCTGCATATGTGCCGTGTCTTCTACACCGGTTCGTATAAGCCGCCGCGGGAGTTCAACTGGGTCGTTGGGGTCGTCCTCCTCTTCCTGACCTTTCTCCTGTCGTTCACCGGATATCTTCTTCCATGGGATCAGCTCGCGTACTGGGCAATCACGGTCGGCACGAACATGGCGAAGGCCGCGCCGCTCATTGGTCCCAAAGTGCAGTTCCTGCTCGTTGGTGACCTGGAGATTGGCCAGAGCACACTGATTCGGTTCTACACGCTCCACGTGATCTTCCTGCCGCTCGCTGCAGCAGTGATGATGGCCGTGCACTTCTGGCGTATTCGCAAGGACGGCGGCATCTCGGGTCCGATGTAGACCTGGTCGTGACTCAGATCGACTGATGGGGCGAAGAAGGGGTAGCACCAGTGGCTGAAGTTGCACGATCCGGCGCTGTAGAGGCGCCGAGCATCAGCGAAGAGAAACGCCAGCGACTGCTTGAGCTTGTAAGAGGGCGGACCGCGGCGCGGCCGACCGATCTCGCGGAAGACGAGGTCATGGTCTGGCCCTCGCTGGTGGTTGTCGAGGCGCTGAGCGCGGTTATCTTCCTCGTCCTGCTCCTCGGACTCTCGTTCATGTTCAACCCGCCGCTCGTTGAGCAGGCGAACGCGACGGTTACGCCGAATCCGGCGAAAGCGCCGTGGTACTTCCTGAACCTGCAGGAGCTGCTGCTGCACATGCACCCGGCGTTGGCCGGCGTGATCGTGCCGACCGCTGCGCTCGTGCTGATCGCAGCGATTCCGTTCGTCGATCGATCGCCACTCGGGGTCGGCGTGCTGTTTACGTCAGACAAAGGCAAGAAGATCGTCTGGTTCTCCGCGATCTTCACTGTCGTCGTCGAGTTCGGCCTGATCATGTTCGACGCCTACATCGGCGTCACCAAGTCGCTGCAGGGCAAGGTGCCAGAGATCATCTATGAGAAGGTGATCCCGGTTATCGTCATGATCGCGTTCTCACTGATTCTGGTCGTGCTGCTCCAGAGAATCTACCGACCAACACGACGAGAGTTGATCATCGGGTTGTTTACCGGTTTCGTAGCGACCTACTTCTTCCTGACGATCATGGGGACGTTCTTCCGAGGCTACGGCATGGCGCTGCAGCTGTACTGGCCGTGGGTGGATCTGCAGCACGCGGCACATCACTAGTCGGCGCGAGTGGATGCACGCGCCGACCCAGGGCGCGTCAAGGAGTGAGGAACTTCGGATGGTAGCGCTGTTGCGGACGATCACAGGACTGGTCTTGGCGCCGGTCATTTCAGGGATCGCGGCACTGCTGAGCCGACTGCATGAAGGTGTCGGGACACGGCGTGTGACTCGTCGCTCGTTCTTGCGGAATACGGTATTGGGCAGCGTCGGGATTGTTTTGCTTGAGTTGGCCGGCGGCTTTGTTGTGTTCTTCTGGCCGAACAAGACCGGGGCGTTTGGCAAGCCGATCAATGTGCCGATTTCGGCGGTGCCTGCTGTTGGCGCCGATCCGCTGGTGAATCGCGACGGCAAGTTCTACATCATCAACAATGACGACGGCGTTCTGGCGCTGTACTGGAAGTGCGTCCACCTGGGCTGCACAGTGCCTTGGAATGCCGGAGAAGGCGACTTCCACTGCCCGTGCCACGGGTCGATCTACGATCGACATGGCAACCGGATCGCCGGGCCAGCCCCGCGTGCAATGGATCTGTTTCCGATCACAATCGAGGGATCGAATCTCGTTGTAGATACGAATCCCGATCACGTTATCGAGCGACAGGAGTTCCATCCGAATGAGGCGACCAAGCTTCCTGGATAGCGGTCGCATCGCTGGGATCGTCGGCGTTCGGATCACCGGTTCGCTGGTGATGAAGGTAGAGAGAGACTAACGCGAGTGGGATCGTCTCAACGTCAAGCGGCATTTGTTGCGATCGGATTGGTCGTCATTGCGTCGCTGGTCATAATCTACCTCTTCAACGAACCACACCGGCGGAGCTCAGCTGAGGAAGAAAAGCTCACCGAGTCGGTCGACCGGGGCATGGCGATCTTCTCGCAGTTCTGCGTTGAATGTCACGGACCGGACGGCAGCGCACAGGGACGCCGAGGTGTCCCGCTGAATGTCGCGTTGAACCAGGAAGCCGGAACCGCCTGGGATCAGCGCGAGCCAGTGTTGCGCAAGACTCTGGAGCGCGGCGGCCCGACGATCATGCCCGCCTGGGGACAGGCAGACGGTGGCCCGCTGTCCGAGCAGCAGGTTACTGATGTGCTGAACCTGATCCACAGCGGTGACTGGGCCAAGGTCGACGCATATGTCCTGTCGCA
>Ga0209476_10001395_pt1 | contig 16224 bp, 15 predicted proteins | sample KloWWTrecipitate_FD_187179 | JGI IMG/M metagenome (GOLD analysis project Ga0209476, IMG submission 187179) | Active sludge microbial communities from Klosterneuburg, Austria, studying microevolution and ecology of nitrifiers - Klosterneuburg... | ecosystem: Engineered > WWTP > Aerobic digester... | reverse complement strand
AACAATAACAGGCATTTATGAAACAAAAGAAAGATAGTTACTTTCCGATACAGAACTTCGAAAAAATATAATCCAGTTGGTCTTCATGAGTAATCTCACCTGTTATTTCACCAAGATACTGTAAGCAACGGCGGATATCTAATGCTAGTAAATCGCCTGACAGTTTATTATCCAATCCATTTTTAATTTCTGTTAGCGAAATTGCTACTTCTTTCAATGCATGATAATGCCTTGCATTGGTAACAACTGTACTCTCCATTTGCAAAGAGCCTTGCAATACTGCATCTACCATTCTTTCTTTTAATACTTCTGTATGCAGATGATGTTTGGCAGAAATGAATATCATTCCTCCAACAGATGAAAATTTATTTTTGACTTCGGCTTCGCCAGGAATATCAATCTTATTGGCGACTAATAAAAATTTCAATTCCTGCTGTTGCAATTCAATCTTCTTATTGACTACTTCTTCAACGGTATCTGTTCCGTCAAACAGGTAAACTACAAGGTCGGCATTTTTAATTTTTGCTAAGCTTCTTTCCACGCCTTCGCTTTCAATAATATCTGCCGTGTGTTGTCGTATACCTGCCGTATCAATTAACCTGAAGAGAATGCCGTCAATATTTATTATTTCTTCAATTGTATCTCTTGTAGTACCTGCTATGTCGCTTACGATAGCTCTATTCTCATTTAATAAACTGTTCAACAAGGTTGATTTACCTGCATTCGGCTTTCCCACTATCGCTACGCTTACACCATTCTTAATTACATTACCAAGAGAAAATGAATTAATTAGTTGGTTAGTAGATGTAGACAGTTCTTCTATCAATTCATAAAACTGTTTACGGTCTGCAAACTCTACATCTTCCTGACTAAAATCCAACTCCAGTTCAATCAATGCAGAAAAAGTAATCAGCCTGTCTCTTAGCATTTTTAAATTTTCGGAAAAGCCACCCCGCATTGTATGCAAAGCTGCTTTCTGTGATGCTGCAGAGTTCGAAGCAATTAAATCAGCCACAGATTCTGCTTGTGCCAAATCTAGTTTCCCATTTAAGAAAGCTCTTTGTGTAAACTCTCCGGCTTTAGCAAGCCTTGCACCGCTTTTTATGCAAGCATTAATTATTTGCTGCTGTACAAATGGTGAACCATGACAACTTATTTCAACCACATCTTCACCAGTGTATGATCTTGGACCTTTGTACAGTGACACGACGACTTCATCGAGAATCGTTTCTTCTTCCTTTAAAAAACCAACATGCAATGTGTGTGAAGGTTGTTGCAATAAATTTTTAGAAGGAAATAATGTATTAATAATACTAAAAGATTTTTCTCCGCTTAAACGAATAACACCAATGGCTCCAATGCCCGGTGCTGTTGCTAGTGCTACAATTGTATCATCCCAACCAGATAATTTATTCATTACCTCAAAAATAAACTAATTGATGCTTATCATTTGAAGAGCCTGGACAATAAAGAAAAGGCCTCCCGATATTAATCGGGAGGCCTTTATATAAAAGTTTATTATACAAATTATTCGCTAAGAACCTGGAAAGTGATTGGTTGCTTACGATAAGCTTTTACCTTGTTGCCATTCTGAACAGCTGGTGTCCATTTAGGGCCTTTCTTGATAACTCTCATCGCTTCACCTTCCATTCCATATCCATGATTGGTTAAAGCTTTTACATCACTGATATTACCTTCTTTATCCACGATAAACTGCACAATAGTAGTGTATGTTCCTTCCGGAGCACCACCGTCTGTTGCTACCTGACCATTACAGTTTTGTTCAAGATAACGACGCCATTTACCATCTCCACCAGGAAAACTGGCTTCAATTTCCACTTTGTCAAATATCTTGTTCTCGTCTTCTACTTTCTTTACTTCGATAATTTGCTTTCCTTCGTCAATCTGTGCGGGAGCGGCAATACCAATATCTTTTACACCTTCCTGACTGATTTCGGCAATCTTCACCTCTTTCAGCTCTTCCTGTGGCGGTGGTGGTTTTTCAACTTCCTCGTCCTTTTTAATAATTGGAGGAGTAAATTGTTTCATTTCCACTTTTGGAGGATCTGGTTTTGGAGGAGGAGGAGGGGGTGGAGGTGGTGGTGGTGGTTTGTCCTCCTGCTTGATGTCCTGAATGGTCATTTCGTTTGTCTTAATCTTCTTATCGTCACTGTCTTTCATTGCACTTGCAAGGAATGAACCTAATAAAGCAAGTAATGCAATTGAAGCAGTTATAATAAGAGCTTTGGTGATTCGGCGGTTATAGGATTTTCTCAAATCATATGCCCCGTAATCTTTGTTCCTGTCCTCGAAAATGATATCAAGGACATCGGCTGATAAAATTTTGTTTGCTTCCATAATTCAATTTTTTATAAGATGCGGAAATGAAACTATTGCATAAGAAACAAAGAAAATTATTTTGGTTCAGATGCTTCTGTAGCTTTAATCAATTCCTTTTCTTCTTTTAGTAATTTAACCATTGCATACCTCTTAACCTTGTTAATCGTCATCTCATCTAAAATATCAACAGTGTTTTTATAAGTAGCATCTTCGTCAGGTTTTATAATCACTACAAAGTCCATATCCTTACAGGCATTTTCCCAATTAGGGTCACCTTTTTTCTTAGCTGCTGCTTTTTCATCTTCGCAGGATTTCGGATCAACCGTTGCAGGATTAAATCTGCTGATAACTTCAGTTTTTTTGTCAATGATGATTTGACGAATACCCTTCATAGTTGTTTGCTTGAAGTTATTTACTCCTTCGGCTACTTGCAATTGACCTTCATAATAATAAACCTGGTTGCCTTTGCCTAACATTAGCGTAAGTACACCTGATTGTTTTACTTCGGTTTTCTTTTTGTCATCATCTACATCTTTAGGCATGTTCAAATCCAAGGTAGTTGGCGTTGACATTGTAGCCGTAAATACGAAAAAAGTAATTAACAGAAAACCAAGATCCACCATGGGAGTCATATCTACTCGAGTAGAAAGCTTTTTTGCCTTTTTAACTCCCGGTCCTTTTTTGTGGCCGCTATCGCCACCACCTTCTATACTTGCCATTTTAAGACTGGTTTAAAATGAGTTGATAAATTATTTTAATCTTTTTTGTTCTAAATCCAATGCAGAACCAGCTGGTATATCATCTAAAGAAGTAACAAGAGAATATTTAAATTCTTCATTCTTCTTCAAAGCTTCAATTACTGCTTCAAAAGCGGGATATTTCGAATTGCCATCTCCTTTAATAAGATATATCAGTTTTTCACCTGCAAAAGCATTTTTAGAAGCTTGTATCCACCAAAACAACTGGTTATTAGTAGAATCCATAACAGGAATTCCAGGTTGCTTTACGTTTATTTGCTCCTTAGCATCGATATCGAGCAACTGCTTTAACCCTGCAAAAGGGACTCCCACCATGTATGTTTTTTTGAAATTATTAATCTGTGCAGGTGTAAGACCAAGTTTTTGAGTCTCATTTACACCATTAATAATTGCATCAAACTTACCTGGATCCTTTTCAGATAACAGTGTGAAATAAACCTTATTGGTTGAATCGATAGCAATTAATACAGCATTGCTTTCCGGCATTTTTTGTGATAATACCGATCCTGGAGTTTTAATCTCTACAGGTTCTGGCGGCTTGAATTTAGTAGCCATGATAAAGAAGGAAAGTATCAGAAACGCTATGTCCACAAAGGGAGTCATATCCGTGTCGGTACTTTTCCTTGGTATTTTAATACTCGGCATGATTACATTTGTTTATAATGAGATGAATTTGTTCATGTTTTCCATACAAAAAGCTTGCAAAACCTGTATTATTTATACAGAGAAGCAAAACTTTGAGTTAAAGTAAACCCAGATTCATCAATACCATAAGTTATAGAATCAATCTTAGTAGTAAATACGTTATACATAATAAGTGCCAATGCTGAGGTTCCAATACCTAAAGCCGTGTTGTACAAGGCCTCAGAAATACCTACAGCCAGATCACCAGCAGCACCTGCACCACCATCTTTACCAAGCGCAGCAAAAGAACGGATCATACCCAATACCGTACCCAATAGGGCCACAAGTGTACCTACGGATGTAATAGTAGAAAGGAATACCAGATTTTTCTGCAACATAGGTAACTCCAATGCAGTAGCTTCTTCTACTTCTTTTTGTATAGAAACAACTTTCTGCTCGGTAGTTAAACCACCTTCATTAATCATTTCTTTGTAACGACGAAGACCAGCTTTCATAACATTTCCAACTGAACCTCTTTGCTTGTCACACTCAGAAAGTGCAGCATCCACATTACGGTTAGCTAAATGATATTGAACTTTTCTGACAAAATCAGAAATAGATCCGTTTCCTAATGCCTTACGAATAGTAAGAAGACGTTCAATAGAGAATACAACCACAATCAAAAACATTCCAATCAATAATGGAACGATGATACCACCTTCATAGATTGCATGAAATGCATCATTAGGCTTCCTGTGATGTGGCCAAAATCCACCTGCTGGATCTGGTTCACCAAAGCCACTTGCGGCTCCCATCATAAATCGCCAAATGGCATACCCTGCCACAATACAAACTACTGGTGCAATCCAGGAAATCATATTGCTACTCTTTTTTGGCTGTACTGAAGTAGCCTTAACTGATGCTGACGCAGTTGGTTTAATTTCTGCCATGTTCTTAAATTTTTTAGTTTTTTAAATTTTTAGATACTAATCGCTTAATTCGAAGTTACAATGCTAAGAAAAAAGATTTAAAAAGAAACTCCCTTTATCATTTTTTAATAGGAAAGGTCAAGTTAAGGATTTTTTCATCTTGAACAAGTCTGATGCAAATAATTTAATAAGATTTCTAAATAAATTTGAAAGAATTGAATTTTAGTCAATTTTTCAAGGTACTATTCGTAGCGCAACGCCTCTATGGGATTTAGCTTTCCGGCCTTCATTGCCGGGTACAAACCGGCAAGAAGTCCTACAATTGTACAAATGACAATACCATATAAAACCCAATCCCAGGGAATGACAAATCCTGTGTTCAAAACAAAAGAAAAAAGATTGCCCACCATTACGCCTAAAACAATTCCTAACAAAGCTCCCAATACACTTATTATGATAGCCTCTAAAAGGAACTGACGGCTTACCATTTTACTTTTTCCCCCAATTGCTTTTATCAGCCCTACTTCCCTTGTTCGCTCAGAAACTGAAACCAGCATAATATTCATTAAACCAATTGCAGCACCTATTAATGTAATAAGCCCAATTACAGTTGCAGAAATGGTAAGAAACCGTAAACTATTAATTGCCTTTTCCGCAATGCTATCGCTTCTATCAATTACAAAATTACTTTCTTCTGTAGTGGCAAGTTTGCGAATAGACCTGAAGACTCCTTCTGCTTCACCCATGGCAGCATTCACTTGTTGTAAATCATTTGTCATAACCGCCATTACAAATGAATACCCAGATGGAAAATTCTGATCTACATTGGTGTAGGAAGTAATGATGACATTATCTCTACTAAAACCAAAAGTGGAGCCTCGGCTTTCCAATACACCTAGCACTCTATATGGGATATTGTTAAGTCGAATAACTGAATTTACCGCTCTGCTGATGCCTTCTTTAAAAAGTGTGTTTGCTACGTCGTAACCAAGAATACAAACATTACGACCTGTGTGAACATCCATACTGTTCAGATTTCTTCCTAACTGTAATGAAAATCCATTCAGTATTAAATAATTTTCATCGCCGCCGAACAAGGTAATATTTGGCGTTGTTTTTCTTGATTCATGCGAAGCAATATTATTTCTGTTGCCAAAAATGGAAATGCTTTTGGTAGCTGGAAATGCAAACCGCTGCATAAATAATTCGGCATCCTGCTTTGTTATGTTCTTTCCAAGGCTTGATATTTTTTCTTTTTTAGCTCCTTTCTTTTTTAGCTTAACCTCCTTCCCGCCACCGCCAAATTTTATATTTCGTTCTTTAAACCGAATGGTGAAACTGTTTGCTCCCATAGTTGAGAAGCTCTCCGAAAATTTTTGATTCATTGCTTTTATAGCAGTAATAATTCCTACCAAAGCCATTATTCCAAACGCAATGATAGATATGGTAAGTCCGCTACGAAGTTTATTGCTACGAACTGTTCTGAATGCTAATGAAAAAACATCGCTTGTATTCATCTTCCCCGAAATTAAGAAAAAGATACTGGCAAGTAGCGAAACATTACAAATGGTAACTATTAAAAGTAAAGATGGGATAAAATCAGATCAGGATAAATTCCAAATACAATTATTAAAACAGCCAATACAACCAATGTCAATTTAAAAGAACGAGAAACTTCAATTGGTTGCGCATCACCTTCTTTAAAATACATGGCTTGTATTACTCTGAAATAATAATATACACTGACTGCTGCCATGAGTACCGCAAAAATGACAAGCCAAAGATTATTCCCAGCAGCCATGACTGCTTTCAACATATAGAACTTTGAAAGAAATCCTGCAGTTAGAGGAATACCTGCTAAGGATAATAAAAAGATAGTCGTAGTAGCCGCTAATAATGGTTGATGTTTTGCAAACCCGTTGAAGCCATCAAACGTATAATCCTTCATCTTGATTAACACAGCAAAGATCCCGATGGTAGCAAAACTATAAGCAACTGCATAAAGTAACAGACCTTCCTTTGCATCAGTATTCATTGCATACACGGCCATCATCATAAAGCCAGCCTGTGCTATACTTGAATAAGCAAGCATCCGTTTTACGCTTTGCTGAAACACCGCTGTAATATTTCCTATAAAAAGAGTAGCCACTACAATTAGTGCAACAAATAATTTCCACTCTGGTCTTAATAATCCAAATGCCTCATCAAACAAGCGAATAAACCCGATGAACACAGCAGCTTTCACAATCGTAGCCATGAAAGATGTAAATACCGTTGGAGCTCCGTCATAGACATCTGGTGTCCAGAAATGAAATGGTGCTGCAGAAACCTTAAACGACATAGAAAATAACAAAAGCAACATTCCGGTAACTAAAAGTAAAGATGGCTTGCCTTCAGTAAATATATTGATGCTTGTAGTATCAAAAGTTCCCATGGCACCATAGATTAATGCAATACCCATCAACATTAATCCTGTGGAGAAAGCACCGAGTAAAAAATACTTTAGCGATGCTTCATTACTTTTCAGATTTCTTTTATCACTTCCTGTTAAAATATAAAGCGGTATAGAAATTATTTCAATTCCAAGGAAAAGTATCAGTAATGATTTAAAGGAAGCCGTTAATGTAATTCCGCAAAGAATAAAAAAGATAAGTGTAAAGTACTCGGCATAATTAACGCCAACCTTTTCCATATCTCTTGCAGAGAGTAGTAAATACAAAAGTGTTGAAGCAAACGCAATTGTAGTAAACAATAATGCAAACCTGTCGAAAACAATCATACCATGTGTATTCACATTAAAGAATACAATGCCGCACATTTCCATGACATTAACCGCCAGCAATAATACCATTCCAGTAATGGCAATATTCCGGATAGCCGCTTTCTGTTTGAACAGAATGCCACTGAACATTAAAATAACTCCAAGAATTGCCGATAATATTAATGCGTTCATATCTTTTCTTTCTTCATTTACTTCAGCAGAGCTTTCCGTAATATATCAAATTTATCTACAAGTGAATCAGTCGAGCCGCTAGTCAAATCCAAAATTGGTTGCGGATAGATCCCCGCTGCCAATATCAACACTACAATTATCCCTAAAGCCAGTTTCCCATTTATACTTATGTCACTCACATTTGCAGTACGTTCATTCACTTCGCCATAAGCAACTTTGCGAATCATCCGCAATGTATAAGCTGCGCCAAGAATTATACATACTCCTGCCAAAACTGTGTACCAAACATTATATAGAGTAAAGGAACCAAGCAGTCCATTAAAGATCAGGAATTCGCCAACAAATGCATTGGTTAATGGCAACGCAATATTTGCCAGTGCTATGATTACAAAGAATATCGTTAATGCAGGTGCCTTTTGTGCAAGGCCGCCCAACTCCGACATTTTACGAGTTCCGGTTTTACGTTCAATCCAGTCGACCACAATCCACAAACCAATGATATTAATACCATGGCTGAACATTTGTATCATTACACCTTGCATGCCACTTGCATTCTGTGTAAACATACCAGCACATAACAAACCGATGTGTGCAATAGAAGAATAGGCCACCAATCGTTTTAAATCATCCTGACGCAAAGCAATTAATGAAGCATATATCATTCCGATGATGGCAATAAGTGTTATAACATCGCCCCAAACAAATGATGCAGTGGATAAAATCGGAAATAACCAGCGAATTAAACCAAACACTCCCATCTTCACCATTACACCACTCAATATCATGGTAGTTGAAGTTGGAGCCTGTTCATATGTATCCGGTTGCCAAGTATGCACAGGGAAAATTGGCATCTTAACAGCAAAGGCAACAAACATTAACCAGAAAGGAATGCTCTGCTGTTTACTTGTTAGCTTAAGATTATAAAATGATTCGATACTAAAGGAATGATCAGGTGTTTGTCCATATAAGTACAAAATACTTATCAGCATTAACAGTGAACCGATAAATGTGTAGATGAAAAACTTAAATGTAACAGCAACCCGTTTTTCACCACCCCATTGCGAACAAAGAAAGTACATCGGTATCAATGCCAGTTCCCAGAAGAAATAAAACAATAATGCGTCTGCTGCAAGAAAAACACCCATAATGCCTGCCTGTGCCAATAGCATCAAAGCAAAAAAGTTCTTTGCATTTTTATAGGTCTTATCCCAACCAGCAATAAATACAAGTGGGTATGCAATTGTATTTAATAAACAAAGTAATTGTGCCACTCCATCCATCTTCAATGAAAAAGAAGCACCCAGAGAAGGCAACCATTCGCAATGATAGTTAAGACTCTTCGTATCATTCATGCAACACAAAGACAGGATGGCAATCGTTAATGTTACTAATGAGGTAAGCACTGCCCATGTACGAACCAGTTTCTCATCTTTAATAAAAAAAGCGGCGAGTCCAGTTAATAAAGGGAGTAATATGAGTAATAATGAAATCATGATATATGCTTACGAAAGAATTATTTCCTTAAAAAAAATTGTATTACAAATATCAGCACCATGCTGATGACCATTAATAAAACATAATTGCCAACCTGACCACTCTGCACTAATCGTAACTGGCGGCTGCTATACTGCATTAATCTACCAACACCATTCACCATGCCATCTATAACTTTGTTATCAAATACCTGACTAAAGAATGTTCCGGCTTTTTTAATTGGCTTTACAATGGCTGCATCATAAATCTCATCAACATACCATTTGTTCTCCAGTACTTTTCCAAAACCAGTTGCTTCGCTTCGCTGATAGTTTCTGAATTTGAACCATGCAAAAATTATCATGGCAATTACTAATCCGGTTGATAAGCCCATCAGCATATATTCTGTAGCATGCGAAACATGATGCTCCTGTTCTGTAATTACAGGAGATAAAAATTCGCCCAGTTTATCGCCACCATGCATAAACACTTCTGGTATACCAACAAAACCACCAATGATTGCAAGAATTGCTAATACTATCAATGGAATCGTCATAGCCGGTGGGCTTTCATGTAAATGATGTTCTTGACCATGAGTGCCTCTGAACTTTCCTGAAAAGGTAATGAACAATAAACGGAACATATAAAATGCTGTAAGCAATGCTGCAAATAATGCAACGCCATACAACACTGGATTTTTTATAAATGCACTTAACAATATCGCATCTTTAGAAAAGAAGCCACTAAATGGTGGAATGCCCGCAATAGCAATACATCCAATTAAGAAAGTAATAAAAGTGATTTTTAGTTTTTTTGAAAGCCCACCCATATTGCGAATATCCTGCTCGCCACCCATTGCATGAATTACACTACCGCTACCTAGGAACAACAATGCTTTAAAGAAGGCATGTGTCATTACATGAAAAACAGCAGCTGTATAAGCTCCGCAACCTAAAGCCAGAAACATAAATCCAAGTTGGCTGACTGTAGAATAAGCCAACACTTTTTTAATATCGTTTTGTTTGAGAGCAATCGTTGCTGCCAATAATGCTGTAGCTAAGCCCACATAGGTTATGATATCCATTGTGAATGGAGCCAACGAATACAATATATTGCTACGGGCAATCATATAGATACCGGCAGTAACCATCGTAGCAGCATGTATCAATGCAGAAACAGGTGTAGGACCAGCCATGGCATCCGGCAACCAAGTATATAAAGGTATTTGTGCACTCTTACCTGTAGCACCCACAAATAATAAGATCGTTATAACAGTTATATCAAGGCTGCTTAGTTTGGCAAGGTTTGCTGCAGTGAAAACTTCATCAAAAGAAACGGTGCTTAGTTTAGCAATAAGCCAGAAGATAGCAATCAAAAATGCAAGGTCGCCGATGCGGTTCATAATAAAGGCCTTGCTGGCTGCTTTATTGTATTCATGCTTCTTAAACCAAAATCCTATTAATAAATAAGAACAAAGGCCAACGCCTTCCCAACCAATAAACATCACCACAAAATTGCCACCCATTACAAGCAGCAACATGGAGAATATAAACAAGTTGAGGTAAGAGAAATATCTTCCGAAGTGTTCACTTTTTTCTTCCTTCATGTACGAAGTAGAGTAAAGATGAATGAGGAAACCGATGCCAGTAATAATTAATAAAAACAGTGAAGAGAGTTGATCAATTTTAAATTCAAAAGGAATTTTTAGTTTTCCTACTGATATGAAATCGAAATAATGAGCTGTATGCACATTACCACCTTTCACCTGAAGAAACACCCAAATGCTTAATGCAAATGAAATAAGAATGCTTCCGCAACCAACAGCACTTATCATTGATTTCGATAAATGCTTTCTTCCCAAACCATTAATCAAAAATCCAATTAATGGCAGTAAAGGAATTAAATAAACTATTTGTAACACATTCTGCATAATCTAGCCTCCCCAACCCCTCCGAAGGAGGGGCTTTTAGAGTCATTTATTTATTTATAAAAATATTGTTCAAATTTCATGTAGCTCCGAAAGTCCCCCTTCGGGGGATTTAGGGGGCTATTAATGTTTTAACCGATTCAAGAAATTCACATCTACCGAATGTATATTTCTATACATCATTACAATAATGGCCAGCCCAACACTTACTTCTGCAGCAGCCACTACCATTATAAAAAATACAAATAGCTGTCCGTCTGTTCCGGCGATTGTTGCTGCATCTCCAGCCAGCAACGCCGCATTGTGGTGCATTTTTGAAAATGCCACCAATAACAAATTCACTGCATTCAGCATTAACTCAATGCACATGAAAATAATAATAGCATTGCGACGTGTAAGCACACCCACAATACCAATGCAGAACAATGCAAGAGACAGAAATATGTAATAATTTATCGGCATAAAATCAATTTGTCAATTTGGTAATTATCTGATTTGAAGATGAATTGACACATCTCCAAATTTTCAAATCATTCTTTCTTCCCAATCACCACAGCACCTACCATTGCACTCAAAAATAAAATACTGCTTATCTCAAACGGCACTACGTATGTTGTAAATAATTCTTTACCTAAATTCTTAATCAATCCAATACCACCAGTGTTTACCAACGCCTGCTGATGTTTAATATCTGTGTCTTTCAAAGCAGCTACCAATACCAGTAACAAACATCCTCCAGCCACTGCTCCGGCTATCCGCAACCATTTATGCTTTTGTGGTTCTGTTTCTTTGTTTAGGTTCATCAGCATGATTACAAATAGAAACAATACCATAATAGCTCCGGCGTAAACGATAATATTTACAATTGCCAGAAACTGTGCATTCAATAAAATATAATGACCGGAAATAGAAAAGAAAGTCAGTATCAGCCACAATACACTGTGCACAGGGTTCTTGCTGCTAATCACCATCAGGGCACTAAAGATTGCCACTATGGAAAGGAACCAGAATAATATTTGTGTAATGCCCATTTCTCTTTTGCCGTTAGTCTTTCTTATTAATTTCTACTCTTCCACCTCTTGCTTTTTCATACGCCTCTTTTTCATGTATCGGATGCGGAATCACTAAATCTTCTTTCTTATATATAAATCCTTTTCTGCTATAGTTTGCCGGAGCAAATGTTTCGGATAAATAAATCGCATCCTTCGGACAAGCCTCTTCACACAATCCACAGAAAATACAACGCAGCATATTGATCTCATACTTAGCTGCATATTTTTCTTCACGGTACAAATGCTCTTCGCCCGGTAAACGTTCTGCCGCTTCCATCGTAATTGCTTCTGCCGGACAAGCTACCGCACATAATCCGCAAGCTGTACAATTTTCTCTTCCTTCTTCATCCCTGTTTAGCACATGCAATCCTCTGAACACTTTTGCAAAAGTTCGTTTCTGCTCTGGATATTGTATTGTAGCTTTCTTTTTAAACAGATGGCTTATCGTTATGCCCATGCCCTTCAGAATATTCCAGAGATAAATACTCTCCAGAAAAGTCATCGGACTACGGTCTACCTCTGTTGATCTGTTTGTTAATCGCATACCCCTATCCCCTAAAGGGAGATTATTTTAAATTTTCGCAAATATATATTTATGTTGCCAACTGTATTACTACTATCATTGCCTGTTGTGTCACTCACTTCATCGTTCGATAATTCTTTTCATCAAAATATGTCACCCCTACGGGGTTCTATACATTCTTCGATTTCTTTTCTCCGGGTTAAAACCCGGAGTTACCAAAATGTTGTCCCTACGGGACTGTCGATACAACCCTTCTACAAAATGGTTACGCCTAAATTAAATCTCATTTCTTTAAAGAACTGTTCAATACAAAATGCCTTCTTCACCTAAGTTCCCCCTTTAGGGGATAGGGGCATCTATTTATTCAACCACAACATTACTGCTGCTGTAATAATCATATTTATCAATGCCAATGGTATTAATTTTTTCCAACCCAAATCCATCAATTGGTCAAAGCGGAAACGAGGAATCGTCCACCGTATCCAGATGAATACAAACAGGAAGAAAAATATTTTTGACATCAACACTCCAAAACTTATAAACGTCATCCAGAAAGAACTTAATCCCCAGGATGCTTCATTCACAAAAGGAATATCATAACCGCCTAAGAAAACCGTTGACATTATCGCAGCGCTGATAAACATATTGATGTATTCAGCAAATAAATAAAAACCAAGCTTCATCGATGAATATTCCTGATGATAACCAAAGTTCAATTCATTCTCCGCTTCCGGCAAATCAAACGGTGTTCTATTACATTCTGCCAAAGCACAAATAAAGAAAATGATAAATCCAAGTGGTTGGTAAATTACATTCCATCCATTTTGTGCCTGCACAGAAACTATTTCACTCATTTGTAATGACCCTGACATAAATAAGACAGCAATCAGAGCCATGCCCATTGGCAATTCATACGAAATCATTTGCGAAGCACCACGAATAGCCGCAATTAAAGAGAACTTATTATTAGATGCCCAGCCGCCAATCATTATTCCGTACACACCAACACTTACAATACTGAACACTAATAAAATTCCCATATCAACATCAGCCACCTGCATTGGAATTACATTTCCACCTTTGGTAACAAAAGGTGCTGCCCATGGAATAACAGTGCTGGCAACCAACGCAGTTACCATTGCCATTGCAGGGCCAAGAATAAATAAAAACTTACTCGATGCTAATGGAATAATTTCTTCCTTGAAAAAAAGCTTACCGCCATCCGCTAATGGTTGAAAAATTCCAAAAGGCCCGGCTCTGTTTGGTCCATGACGATCTTGCAACCAACCTGCTACTTTTCTTTCAGCATATGTAGTGTACATGGCAATAAAGAATGACAGTCCAATAATACCGCCAATCAGCAATGCCTTCTCAAGAATCAACCATAAATCTATAGACATTAAATACATGTTACCCTAAATCCCTAAAGGGACTTTTATTTTACTATTAAAAAAAACTTACTCCTATTCTCCTCTTTTCTTTACTGTCTAAAACTATTCAAATTTACTAACCTATTATTCCCCTTTAGGGGTAGGGGTAAATGTTTTACTCGTAGCTGGACCTTCAATCAAACTTAAATCAATGGAAGGATCATTTACACCACTTACATCATGTATATCCATCAGTAACTTTGGATCTCTACCACCCATTACTTCTGCAATCGTTTCTTTCGGCATCACCAATCCATTATACTTGTTCTGTGCTATTACTGAATGGCGATTAATATTTGTTACGCCTTCAATAACCCAATCACTTGTTTTCTTTTTATCAAAACGACAAGTATTGCATATCCAACCTGGTTTGTCTTCATAGCTCTGCACTTCGCCCCACTCATCTCTTCTTGATGTAACTCTCATCACTTCATCGCCCCGATTCCACAATGTTACTTTTCCGCAGCATGTCGGACAATCACGGTGAGCATCTACAGGTTTTGTAAACCAAACTCTATTTTTAAATCGAAAAGTTTTATCGGTTAATGCACCAACCGGGCAAACATCAATCACATTACCGCTGAAATCATTATCAATTGCCTTGGAAATATATGTTGATATCTCAGCATGATCGCCTCTGTCCAGAATGCCATGCACTCTTTTATCGGTTAACTGATCAGCAACATAGACACAACGATAACAAAGTATACACCTTGTCATGTGTAATTGTATGTATGGACCAATATCTTCTTTCTCAAATATTCTTTTTTTGAATTCGAAACGGGTTCCTTCTGTACCATGGTCGTAGCTCAGATCCTGTAAATAACATTCGCCTGCCTGATCACATATTGGACAATCTAAAGGATGATTCAGTAATAAAAATTCTACTACACCATTTCTTGCATCCATTACTCTTTCGCTTGTAATATTTTTTACCACCATGCCATCCATTACAGTTGTGCGGCAACTTGCCATCAACTTCGGCATTGGCCTTGGGTCTTTTTCAGAACCTTGTGCCACTTCAACAAGACAGGTACGACATTTACCACCGCTTCCTTCCAGTTTACTATAATAACACATAGCAGGCGGCGTAACATCACCACCTATCTGCCTTGCAGCATTTAGTATAGTAGTACCCGGCGCCACTTCGACAGTTATATTGTCGATAGTAACTTTAAAATTTGCAGGTGCTACATTTTTTACTTCCTCAGCCATTATTACCTGTTATTTACTTTTAATCTCTTTCTTTTTTCCGTTGAGGGAAAATGTTCCCCCAATCATGCCATCTAATGCAGTAAAAAAGAATGCTTGTTTTGCTGTTCCATTAATTCCTTTTTTGTGCAAATTAATATCTGGCATATTTATATACCCATATTTATTCTCAAACTTTATAACGAGATGCTTGAAAAATGTCAGTTGTAATCCTATTTTACTATTCACACCAAATCCAGCAACATGAAATTCATCGTTTCTCTCATAGTCCAACAACTTTGCATCTGTTCTTGGCATCATAAATCCAATACCACCGCCAGCTAATCCTAGTACAATAAATTTATTATTCTCACTCTGATAAATCTTCATGTACTTCTCTACTTCTACGTTTATATAATTCAACCCGTCTGTATGCTCAAAGGTTAAAAAATCTTCTGTCAACACTTTATCGCCATTATAAGAACCTTTATAAGAACCGTTTCTGTCAATATTGCCTGTCATTTTCACAGTCTGATCTTGATCCATTACATATTTCATATGATCAAAACCAAGAGTGAGTGCTAAATCTTTTTTAATAAAATAACCCATTCTGAAATTCGTCTGTGGAATGGTAATCCTGTCAATTTTTAAATAATTATGATAGCTGAAAGCTGTTGGTCTGTCATGAGCTTTTACTTTAGCCAATTCAAAATTATAATCATCACCTTTAAAGCTTATGTTACTTTTAGTGTAATAAGCTCTGTTCCATCCCCACAAAATATAAACCTGCCCTTTATCTGTATTAGAATAAGGGTTTGCATTCTGCGAAAAACCAGTTTCCGCAAACAGACAAAAAAATAATATGGTTATTACTTTATTCATTACTTAATACCGGAACATGAATTTCATCTGCATATCCTGCCAAACCATAATTCTTCCGTAAACAATCTTCCGGATTATTTATATGCCATTCAAATTCATCTCTGAAATGTCTGATAGCTGCAGCAACAGGCCAGGCCGCTGC
>Ga0209476_10001394_pt1 | contig 16224 bp, 11 predicted proteins | sample KloWWTrecipitate_FD_187179 | JGI IMG/M metagenome (GOLD analysis project Ga0209476, IMG submission 187179) | Active sludge microbial communities from Klosterneuburg, Austria, studying microevolution and ecology of nitrifiers - Klosterneuburg... | ecosystem: Engineered > WWTP > Aerobic digester... | reverse complement strand
AAGGTGGTGCAGAAATACGCCAACAAAAGGGCGCCTCGGCCAGAAATTGAAGTTGATGATGTTGATGACGCCGGTGGAATGAACAAAAGCATTGGCATTGGTCTGCCCGGAAAAAAATGGCGCTGGCGGTTCGCGGAATATGGCGTTCAACCATTTGAGGTTGATCTGGCGAAGGGTCGCACAACACGAACCAGCGGCAGCGGCAGAAAAGTGAAAGGCTCAAAAAAGGCACTGCGGTTTGTGGATGGCGGTGCGGTTGTGTTCACGAAGCGCATCAAGCGCGGGGGTATTTCTGCCAAGCCTTTTTTGCGCCCGGCGATTGATGAGAACGAGGATGAGATCTTGGACGAAATGGCGAAAGTTGCGCAAGCAAGGATAGATCAAGCATGAGTCTCTATAAGGCTTTTGTTGCCTATCTTGTCTCTCACCCGGAGGTGTCCGGGCTAATTGGCACGCGTTTATATCCAAGGCTCATACCTGAAAACGGGCAACTGCCAGCGATGGCGTATCAGCTCGTCAGCCTGAATGACCCGCTGGCGCATGATGGCGCGGTTGGTGTTGTTACGCGCACTTATCAGTTCACTTGCCAGGCGGTCTCATACAACGAGGCGCAGGACATGGCTCGGGCTCTGCGGACAGCCCTGCACGGGTTTACCGGGCCGATGGGCAACGCAGAAAACATGGTTCAAGTGTCTATGTGCGAGTACGTCGCACATGACGATGGAGAAGCAATTGAGGATGCAACGCTAACCCGTTGCGATTTTAAGTTTGTTTACATGGAGGAATAAAGATGGGACGACAAGGTGCATTTGGTGGGAAGGTCAAGATCAAGATCAGTTCGGCGATGACAGTAATCGCTCACGTCGAAGATTTTGATTATCCAGAACTCGAAAAAAAACTGGCCGAGGCGACCGCGCATGATTCACCAGGCGGGTATGCGGAGCATATCGCGACAGGTGAGCGCAGCGTAGGTGAGGCCACGCTGGAAATCACGTGGGATAAATCAGCCGCAACACATGCAGCGATCGTCACCGCGTTCAACAGCTCCGACCCAGTTGATATGTCGTTTGAGGATCCAAGCGGCACTGAGATTATGGCCGTGAGCGCGCACATTCACAAGCTGGGGCGAATTGTGAAGCGGGGTGAGGCTTACAAGTGCAAGGTTGGGGTGCAGCCCACCGGGCAGCCGACGTTTACCCCCTAACTCTGACACAACAACACCCTGATTAAGGTCAAAAAAGGAAATAACACATGGGCGATTTGCGATCTCAAATTCTTGGCGCAGAAGACATCAAGCGCGAGAAAGTTTCCGTGCCAGAGTGGGACGGGGCGGAGTTTTACATTACAACGATCACTGGCGCAGAGCGCGACCAGTTTGAGCAAAGCATGGTCACGGGGAAGGGTAAGCGGCGCGATGTGAGCGTGATCAACGCTCGCGCCAAACTCCTCACGCTGGCGATTGTTGACGAAGAGGGCAAGCGCATCTTCTCTGACGCGGATGTTGCTGGCCTGGGCGCAAAAAGCGCCGCTGTTCTCAGTCGTCTGTATGACATAGCCGCCAAGCTGAACGGCATTACCGACGAAGAGATTGACGAGCTGGAAAAAAACTAAAGCGCCAGCCTGAACGCCGGTTCTGGTTCAGGCTGGCGCTTGCGCTGGGGCATCGTTCTGTAAGGTGTGCCCAACGCGAAATTGACGCGCATGAGTTTGCGGAATGGGTTGCATACAGCAGGCTTGAGCCGTTTGGCGCGACCGATCTAAACGCGCATTTTGCCGCCCTTATCTCGGTTGTGGCAAATCAAAATCTTGAGGAAGCCAGGCAGGTTGAGGCAAGCAAATTCATGCTCGGAGCTGGCGCGAAGCAAAAGAAAAAGAAACCATCCTGGGATGAGCTGCGCGCAAGGATTTTGACTTGGGGCGCGGCTTTGAAACCGCCTCCGGCAAAAAACTAAACAATGGGAACACTGCGGGGACTTGTTGTAAAGCTGATGGCCGACACATCGGGATTTGTGGGCGGGCTAACTGCGGCTGCGTCAACGACCCGTAGCGTTTCAGAGCAGATCAATGCCAGCGCAGTGCGCGCCAGCGGGGCGTGGACAGCCAGCGGGGCGCAGGCCGCGCTCAATCAGCAAAAAATAGCGCTTGATGCCAGGAGGTTGACAAACGAGATTGTCATCCAGACAGACCGCCTCAACAAGTTGCGGGCGAAATTTGGAGAGACAAAACCAGTTGTAGAACAAGCCCGCATCAAAATAGAAGGGCTGCAAATGCAGCTCGACAATCTGGGCAAACACCAGGAAGCCGCAAAAACCTCAGCGGAAAAACTAAATACGGCTGTGTCAAACAGCGCGCCGATCACTGGGCGCAGCATTGCAGCATGGACGGCGCTCGGCAATGTTGTGGGAACAGTTGCCTTAAAGGTCGGGCAGGCGACCATATCGTTTGCGTCTGACGCAATCAAGCAGGCCGCCGATTTTGAGCAAACCTTGAATGTTTTGCAGGCCACTGGAGATGCTACAGATGCGCAAATGAAGGTTGTTTCTGCGACAGCAATCAAATTGGGTGCAGACATTACCTTGCCGGGGACAAGTGCCACAGATGCTGCAAAATCAATGACTGAGCTGGTAAAAGCCGGCTTGAACGTTGATCAGGCATTGTCAGCGGCCAGGGGAACGCTCCAACTGGCGCGAGCCGGAGAGCTGGATGAAGCGGAGGCCGCCAAAATCGCCGCCAATGCGCTCAACACGTTCAATCTGGAGGGAAAAGAGGCAACCCATGTAGCTGACCTGCTGGCGGCGGCCTCCAATGCTTCTAGCGGGGAAGTAGTAGATTTCGCCGCTGGGTTGCAGCAGTCTGGCGCGGTCGCCAAGATGTTCAACGTGAGCATTGATGACACAGTTACATCGCTGGCGTTGCTGGCAAATCAGGGGGTAAGCGGGAGCGACGCGGGCACATCGTTGAAAACGATGTTTATGAAGCTCATCAACCCAACGAAAGATGCTCGCGAAGCGATGCAGCAGTATGGCATTTCCGTCATTGATGCCCAGGGGAAGATAAAACCATACCCGGAAATTATCAAACAGTTTAGCTCTGCTCTGGGTGTTGGGCGGGCCATGACTGTGAGCGCGGGCGGGGCTACAAAACAGCAAACCAAAGACCTTGAAAAACTTGGTAAGCAAATTGTTTCCGCAGAAAAACACCTTACGCAGCTCACAAAAGCCCAGGCAAAGGCCAACCAGCAAGCAAAGATAAATGATCTAAAAAAACAGTATCAAACCCTGCAATCCAGCATCGCGCCGGTGACCAGTCATGTTTCAAAGTTGACTGAGGCGCAACACAACGAGGCTTTGGCAACTATTTTTGGGACAGATGCGATTCGAGCCGCGCAAATTGTTCTCAGCGGCGGCGTTGAATCATACAAAGAGATGAACGCCGTGATGACAAAGGGCGGGGCAGCACAAAGGTTGGCGGAGGCGCGTTCAAAGGGTCTGACTGGGGCAATAGATGCGCTAAAAAGTTCAGTGGAAACGGCGGGTCTGGTCGCGTCGCAGCGTTTTCTTGCCCCGCTTGCTGATGTGGCAATCGGCGGCGCGGAGATGATCGGAAACTTCACAGAAAAAATCGGGCTTGCTTTTGATGCATTTGATGTTGCAAAAGCGCACGGCGCGAGCAATGCGCAGGCATTTCAGGATTCAATTAGTGCGATGTTTGGCCCGCAGGCAGCTCAATCATTTGGGAAGTTTAGAACGATAGCCACCCAGGTGATAAATGATGTTCAACCGGTGGCAACGGCCATCATTGGAACTTTCCAAAACGCGCTTGTATGGCTTGGCGCAAACTGGCCCACTTTTGCGCTTATTCTCGGAACTGTCATCGCCAACGTGTCTGGGTTTGTGCAAACCAACATCGTTCCGGTCGTCAACGTCATCATTCAGGCGCTGGGAATGGCTATTGGCTGGGTCGCCAGCAACTGGCCCGCTATTAGCCAGGTAATTGTTGATGTGATCAACGCGGCTGGAATTGTTCTAAATACGGTGGTAACGCCCATCGTTCAGCTCATCATTTCGCAATTCCAGCGCGTAGTGAGCTGGGTGCAGGCCAACTGGCCGCTTATTGAAGCTGTGATAGGTGTAGTTGTCAAAGATATTCAGACCATCTTCAACGCTGTTTTCCCTCTGATTTCACAGTTGGTTTCTGATGTATTTGCAACAATCAAGGATGTAATCACCACCACAATCTCAACTGTTCAAGGAATAATTACAGCGGTGCTGCAAGCAATAAGTGGAGACTGGGAAGGTGCGTGGACTTCAATTTTTAATGTTGTTATTGGGATAAATGATGGGATAAAACGCTTGTTTCAAAATTTGGCGATATTGCTCATTGATCTGGGGAAAAACCTAATAAACAGCTTGGTTGAAGGCATTAAGGCGAATGGGAATAAAGTTGCCGAAACCTTGATGGGACTTGTCAGTGGAGCCGTAGAGGCGTTAAAAAAATTGCTTGGGCTGGGGGGAGCAGAGGCCGGAGCGCAGGCCGCCGCGCAAACTATCAACGCGTATGGCGCGGCCATGCGAACAAACCCATCATTGATGTTTGCGCGCGCCACATTTAACCCAGGCGCGCCAACCTTTTTCAGTGGAGGGTATTCCGCGCGTGGCGATCGCTCGCGCGACACGCAACCCATCATTATTCACGTGCACAACGAGGTTGGCGGGCACGAGTTTGACAGCTACATCATTCGCGTTGTGGACGGTGAAGTGCAGCGAGGTGAATTGCGCTATGGCTAATTGCATTGAAATTAGCCGTGACGGTGGCGCGACGTGGAAGAAGGTAAGCACGCGCACTGCGGGCGAAACCATAGATGGCGAACCAATCACGCCCGCGCTGGTGGATGAGGATCTGACTGGCAACGTTGTGGGCAGTGTTGGCGTTGATGAAACGCACTGGCATTACACATTGAAAGTGCTTGCAACGCCCGTAGATTCAGCATATGCGAGCGCGGCGTGGATCAAGGAAATGTTCAGAAGGCCGGGCAAGGTTCGCATCAAATCGCTGTCTGGAGAAATTGGCGAAGCCGAAATTACAAACAGGGGTGCTGTGAACATGCGCTGCCTCACCATTGATCACGGCGCAGGCGCGGTATACACGTTTGACCTTGATTTGCTGGGGAAGGCGATATGAGACCCATTCCAGCAGACCTCGCCGCGCGTGAGCGCGATAAATCTCTCGCTCCACGTCATGCGGCCACCGTCCGGCGCGGTTTCATGCGTCGTATTGCGGACAACTATCGCCCCTCGCTCAACGCGGATTTGGACATTCCGCAGATGTATGCAAACACAGGCAGCACGGTATACGCCACATGGCGCGCGCCGGGCGGGCAATGCTGGTTCAACATCAGCGGGGCGGGCGGTCTGGACACAACCAACGCCACGCTGATTGACGACGGGGCCGCGCCCGCCGCCATGCGCTGCGGCATGGGGCGCGGCGGCTCTGACAGCGCGTTGTATGTGTATCGCGCGGTGAGCGCAACCGGCGCGTGGCGGTTGCAGCGGGCCGCGGTGAGCGGGACAACTGCCCCAATTGCCCTGGCGTGGGCTAATTTTGGCCCCGCATTTAGTTACGGCGGGGCGGACACGGCGGAGTATGTGCGCCGCGTCGAGGCCATCATCCCGCTGGCGGATGGGCATGTGCTGGTGGCCGATGGCGCACATCAGTTCACTGCGGGCGCGTCCTACATCCGTTTTTACCTGGTTGATCAGTGGAACGCGCTTGGATTGCGTAACGTAATTGAGATGCCCCTGACCGAGACGCGCTCGACGTGGCGCGGGATTGCCAAGCACTGCACTTACATCGCCGCCGCGAGCTGCGCGGCTGGGATTGTGATTGCGGCCAACGCCGACCCGGACGGCCACGCGGTGACGTGGACGCTGCAAAATGGGGTTGAAAGCGCCGTCGCGCCCGTTGTGCCGGTGGACGTTTTAGCCGACAATGCCCACATCCTCCCGTGCGCCATCAGCACAATTAACGACGTGCTGTATTTGACCGCACATATCACCCGCTACACCGGGGACGCGAGCGGCACGACTTTGCGCACGCAATACGATGCGTATCTCACCGCCTCGCCAACGCGCCCCGCGTTGTGGAGTTTTGGCGGGCTGGGGCACTACATCACGCCCAACCGACGCAACGGCACGATGTTGCTCATGCCCGGCACGGCAGCCAGTTCCACAATTATTTACGTCGGGAACGGGTCGCTGGCTCTATTTGAGACCACGCCGGAGCAATACCCCGCGCCCGCGCTCGACCTGGCCGGGCGGGTAGGAGATTGGACGCTCACCCAAATTGCCGATGGCGCGGACGAACTGAGGATTACGCTTCTCAACGGCGACGGTGCCCTGAACGATGACCCGCGCGTGAGCGAGGACGCAATTTTGACGCTGCAAAGCGGGCACGCTGGCGGCGGGTTGATCGCGCTGGGCGAGTATTCCATCCGCGTTCAGCGCACCATTACCAAAGCGGGGTGGGGCAATTTGGCGATAACGGGGCGTGATATTGGACACGCCAAGCTAGTTGATTGCTCGCTGCCATTTTCGGGCATGATGCGCGGACGGTCGAGCTGGCGCAGCGACCTGAAAACGGAGGCCGGGCTGACCCGCAAAACGCCGGATCGGGCGTGGGGCATTGCCGAGGGCGGCGGTCTGACGCACGACGGGCTGAATGACCCGTTCATCGCTTACCTGGACGCATACGCCGGTGACGACTTCCTGACCGAGTTCACCGTGCGGGCCGACTGCAACGATGAATTTCATCGCGGGAACGTGGGCGTTGTGTTTGGCGCGGTGGACAGCGCGGACGGCAAGAGCGCCAGCGGCAACATTTTGGTAATTCCCAAAACCTCGGCATGGACAGGCCACACCATGACCCGCCCGCGCCTGCGAAAATTCAAATTGGGCGCAAACGGGTGGGACACCGAAGAGCGCATGGCGCCGCTGGTTGAGGCGGCGGGCGAGACGACGGCCATCACCGAGGACGCGGGCGCGGCCTACCCGGTGGATGCCGAATACGCCATCCCCGCCGGGGTGGACACCGAGATTGCCGTGCGCTTGTTTGGCGAGTTTATTTACGTGTTCGCCAAGCGGCGCGACGACGCGCCGGATGGGTGCGCGGCCAACGCCAAATACACACTGGTCACGCGGGCGCGGTTTAGCAGAATCACGCGCCGGTTGCATGGCAAGCGTCCCGCGTGTGGCATCGCGCTGAGCAATGATGTGTTCGCGAGCAAAACTGCTTTTGCCGGGGCATTTTTTAAGGACATTGAACTGCAACTCACCGATGCGCAAATTGCGCATGGATCGCGCGCGGGCGCGTATAGCACACCTATCACCGGCACGGTCACGGGCTACAACGAGGGCGGCGGCTCACACGCCAACGACGTGACCGGCAACGGAACAAAATTTCAAGACGAACTTAGGGTTGGGCAAAGCGTGATGATGAACGGGCGCGTGCGGGTGATCGCCGTCATTGGCTCGCAGACCGGCCTTCAAATGACCGACAGCCTGAATTGCGGCGGGACGTTCCAGATGTTCATGCGCTCCGGCGATGGCTACGCGTGGGCCAGCTCAGCCAAGGCCGAAAAGGTCGCGGGGGATACGGTTCTGCATATCAACCCGCGCGCCCAGCGTAACGCGCTGGAGGTGGGGATGCAGGCGCGCATCAGCTCGGATGACAACACGGCCCGCTCCGACCGATTTGTATTAAGTGACGGAGTCAACCATATTTTGATGAACAGCGGGTGGGATACAACATGCCCTATCCCCGCCGGTTCGCCCGGGTACGGCGGGAGCGAACCCAGCGCGTGGCGCATCGTGGGACGCTCCGCGCTCATCGCCCGCAAACCCGCCAGCGCGTATGGCCTGCCCAACGGCGTGGCCCGCTCACGTTATATGATGTGCGGAGATGAGGTTGTTCGTTACGTGGAAACGAGCTTCACGGCGTGGGCAGAGAAACTCAGCTCTACCAGTTTCGCCATCACCGAGACGTGGCTGCATGTGCCCACCAAGTTTTATTTGCCCAACGAGCAATACGGCCCGCTGGCCGCCATCGCTCCCGACGCAGGTGACCCGTTTGGCGCGACGCGCACGGGCGACTTGGTGGAGTTGACCACGCGCAACAACGGTGATAACGGATATTTCAGCGCAGAAGAGGACAAAACAACCACGCAGTTGTATGCGTTTGGAAAAACTGGCACGAGCCTTGCGCTGGCAAAATACGACGCGCCGTTTGGCGGGCTGAGCGCGACGACATATGAAGGCGATCTCAACCCGCGCGATATGGTGATCACCAGCGGGCGCGGCGCATTTGGCACGCCAAAACAATCTCACAAACCGGACGCGCCGGTGGCGTATTACCCGGTTGGGGATGATGGCAAACCCGCCGCGCTCACCCTAAAACGCATCGGGTTTTGGAGCGGATGTTTCATCACGCTGGAGGATGCCATCGCCCAGTTTTGCGGGCTGGCCGCCATGCGCAACCCGGCATTTAGAAGCGCGGGGACGCTGCAAACGACCCTGCAGGCGGGCACGGCGCAGACCATTTCCAGCCGCGCCCAGAGCGATTTTGCGCTGGACGTGCTTACCAGCATAACGGCGGACGCGTGGCTGAGCGTGTATTTGCGCGACTACTACCGCCTCGACATATCTCAGCCCGCGCCGGGTGTGATTGGGCTGCGGCTGATCGCCACGCAGAGCGTGATTGCCGCGCATGATGGCCTGCGCGTGTTGCGGGCGGTGGACGTGCCGGTGAGCGATTTCAACTTGGTTGGCGATGTGGGGCTGCGCGTGATCGCCGCGGGCACGGAGATCATCGTGGAGTGTGCTAGGCAGCCAGTCTGGACGTTTGATCTGGAGGCCATCGGCTACGTAAACACCGACGCCGCGGCGGTGCAAATTTCGTGCAGCGTCGCCCGCGCCGTCAGCGCGCGGATGGTGGAGCTGTGCGGCGAAGCGGGCGATACGGCCTTTACCTCCGAACAGACCGTGAACAGCATCATCTCGGACGGGTTGTTGCGCGACCGCAACGTGAGCCACCGCTCTACGCCAGACGGCGGCGTGGAGTTCTCGTCATTTTGGGATCGCGATGAGGTGGACGCGCTGGACAGGCTGATTTTGCGCGACACGACCGGGGGCAACTCGGTGACGCTGGCGGGGCACGTGCAAGCCATCGGCGACAACGCCAGCGGCGAATACGTTGACGATGGCGTGATTGCCAAATATGGCTGGCGCACAACGACCATTCGCGCGGGCGCGGTGAAAACCATCGCCCAGGCGGTGAACGAAGCGCGGCTGTATTCGCGCAGACTGAAAGAGCAGTACGCGGCGCGGTCGCTGGACGGCTTCGGCATTCTCGAAGCCCAGCCCGAAGACAGGATCAACTTGTCATACCAGCCCGGTGAGGGCAGGCCGCAGCTATCCCCGACCGAGTTTGTCATCACCCGCAAAACGCTGAGCGCAACCGCCGACGCCCTCAAGGGGCAGTGGGACGTGAGGGGGTATTACGATGCCTAGGCTGCCCTCATCCTCGCTGGCACGGACGCTCAGCAAGTCCTCATCTCGCGCCCTGTTGACAGGCACGGTCTTGCGCGCCGCGAGCGGCACGGCCAGCGTGAAACTGCCCGATGGCAGCGTGGTGGACATTGCCATGCCCGGCGGCGCGGGCTACGGGCCGGGGTCGGCGGTGACGGTGCAGTGGAACGCCAAAGAACAACCGGTGATCGTGGGCGGGCGCGGGGCAGGCGCGGCGGGCGCGGCGCGGGTGGTGGAGCTGAACATCGCCGAGGGCGGGATGGATGGCGGGGGCGATGAATCATTTAACTACACGTTGAAAGACAGCCACGTCGCCAGCCCCCATCTCATCGCCGCGCTATTGAACAAGTTTTTTAACGGCGGTGGCGCGTATGCCAGCCTCTCGCCGCGCATGTATGTAGGGTTGCTCACGCAGTTGACCAGCGAGACCAATTTTGCCGAGGTTTCACTCGCCAGCGCGTCAAACTACAAGCGGGCGGCGATGTATCGCGGCCCTGGATTATTCACTGTGCCAGCGGTCGGTCGGGCGGGTAAAAATCTGTATAGCATCGGCACGGACGCCGCTGGGACGGATAACTCGTTTCTGTCCAGCGGCACGGGATTCATCACCTCCGGTGTATCTGTTCAGGGGTGGGGGGTGTGGGACGCCCAGACCGGCGGTAATTTTTGGTTTGGCGCGAAATACGCGCCGGTGAACGGCGCGATCGCGAGAACCATTCAAAACGGCGGCAAGCACACCATCCCGGCAGGCGGCCTCACCCTGAGTTTTGCGTCAGGCGTGATTAGCGACCGCGAGGCTCAGAAATATCTCAAGGCCACTTTGATGCAAAGCGTGGCCGCCGAGAGCTATTACTACCTGGGCATTTTGTCGAGCCTGACCGGCACAACGCCGCCATCCAGCGTGTTTGTGAACGGTAAGCGGGCGCGGGTGAGCCGAAACACGACAAACTTCCCGCTCACAATCTCCAAAAAAATGACGCTGGTAACCACCATTGGCGAGGCCGCAGCCGGGGACGACAAGAGTTTTTTGACCAGCGGAGAGACGGCCAACCTGACCAGCAGCGTTTCATCGCCGGGGATTGGCCTGTTTGACGACGCAGGGCAGTTGAGCTGGGCTATCCCGCATCTGGGCGGGTCAGCCCTGCTCGCAAACGGAATTAAACCGGTCATTCAGGCCGGGCAACTGGTGGTGCAGGTGTCCTAATGAACGCATTATTTCCTGTCATCGGATACACGCACGGCTCTTCGTACGCAGTTGGGAACCTGATTACGGCGATGAAGTGCAACTGCTACATGGTTCCGCACACGCATTTAGACGAGCAGCACGATGCGGCGGCCATCCAAGCGGTGAAGTCGCTGGGCGCAAAAATCTGGATAAAAAGCGAGGGAGGCGTTGGATACCAGAACATGCGCGCCCAGCTCATGCTATTCAAAAACAGCGAGATTGCCGGATACGTCGAGGGGTTTGTCCACGCGGACGAGTGCAATCGCGATCCGGGCGACCCGGCGTATGTGTCCATTGCCACGTTGCTGGAGCAGCAGCAGGCGTGGCGCGAGGTGTTCCCCGGCAAGCCCGATTTGCTCAATTTGCTGATCAACGCCAGCACAAATGCCTACGCCGCGGGGGTCATGCCAAAAATTCTAGGCGTTGACCAATACATCAAAGCGAAGTCGGATTGCTCAAAAATATCCACATTTGGTGATGTCAGTTGGTCGTGCGCCCGGTTGCTGGATGCGTATACGGCGGCGGGGATGACCGAGGCCGCGGGATACCGGCTTGCGTTTTATTTTGGCGTGTTCAAGCACAACCGGTGCGACAGCACATTTACATCTGCCGGGATTCCGCTGTATAGCGCGGCGTTCATGGATCAGTATTACCAGGCGGTGTATGGCGCGTGGGGGTCAAAATTTGGCGCGGCTCTGTTTTACGCCTACAAAGAGGACGACGCCGAGGACGGGTATTTCCCCATGAGCCACCCAGAACTGTGGCCCACCGTTCAGTATCTTTCCTCGAAGATTTATAACGCGAATCTGAGCAGCCCATACAACGTTTCAGCAGCGCCGGTAACAAACGATTCTGTCTATATCTTGTCGTTCGCGTATACGCGGGATATTTACGGCGGCCTACACGATTACGTGTTGGTGTGGGAAACGCAAAACGCTGTCGAGGTGTCCATTGACGGCATCGGCGTGGTCACCGGGAACTCTCTGGGCGTTTCGGTGATGGCAACGCGGGGATTTACGCTGCGGGCTACCGGCGCGGACGGGACGGTGGTCACGCAAACCATCTCAATTGTAATTGGCACAACCACGTTTGACGCCCCCACCGGGCTGAACGCCCCGCCCGGAATCTACACGAACTCAACGCTGCACATTGGTCTGTCAAACCCAACTGGCAACGCGATTACAAAACTGCGCACGTGGTCTTCAGTAGGCGGGTCTCTCGTTGTGCGTGGGACATCCGTCATTGACACCGACGCAAAGGGGTTCACGTTTACATCGGACGCGACGATTGGCGAGGGCACGGCGTTGTTCTACATTGAGACGAACGGGGTTCCTGAGCCGCACATTGAACATTACTACTACCAGGTCAAGCGCCCGTATGTCGCAAACCCGGCCCTTTCTGGCAGCGTTGGCGGCACGCTCGCGGTGAACATGATCACAGGCATGGGCGAACAAATCTCCGGCGCGACCTCCAACAACACCGGCGTGGCAACGGTGGCGTGGTCTGGCGGTGCGGCCACCATTACGTTGAAAGCAGCGGGCACGGCCAGCATTGTTCTCACGCCCACCGTCATTCAGGGCTATAACCCAGCCGACTTCAAAATAACCCTCACGGTGACGGTGACCGCGCCGGTTAATGAAACAAGCGGGAGCGGGACGGCCATCCTCACCGCGACGGGGGCAGTAAAACTGGCCGGAACAACAACAGCCACCCCGCCGCCGTCGTCGTTGTCAAACGTCACCATCGCGATCTGGTGCTATCAGGAATTTGAAAATGATCTGCTCGATTCGTCATCAACAATTTTGGCCGACTTGGGCGTCAACGCGATCATTTTTGAGATGCTTTCGCCCAACCGCACGCTCACCCAGGTATTAAACAAAATTCAGGCGAAGGGCCTGACGGGGTATGCGCTATGCACGCGCGGCGGGCCGGACATAGAGGCGCTGTCAACCGGAGATTTGACGGGATACGGGGCGATGGTTGATGAGGTGAAAACGCACCCGGCCCTGCGCGGGTACCTCATCTCCGACGAGGCGGACAAAACCGGGTCGGGTGGGGCGACCGGTGACGAGCTGCGCAAGGCCAACTACGCCGCGCTGGTCGCAAAGGTGCATGAGCACGACCCCAACCACCCAACGGTAAACGTATCCACGGCTCGCTGGGCCAGCGTATCCGGGGCGGGCGCGACCGAGCGGGCATACAGCGCGGAATTTTTGGGGTATGGCGACGACATTTTGATGTATGGAAACTTCCCGGAGCGCGAGACGATGAGCGTCATCACCGCCCGAAACGGGGAAGCGATGACAAAGTTTGGGGGCAAGCTGGGATTGTTTTTGCCGACATGGAGAGACGCGGCAGGCGTGTCGTATCCAATACCCAGCGCGCAAAACATGGTGGACGCGGCCATGGGTGCAAAAGCGTTTGGGGCGCGGTTTGAGTTGTTTGCGATGTGGGGCTGGAAAGATTTTAACTCGCCTCAAATGTGGTCAACGATCGGCGACAACGCGACGATTTACAGCAACGTAAAAACGGCCATCGCGCAAATTCGCGCGATCTGGTGATTAACAAAGGAGAACGTATGGCAACAAATTATCAAACTCAGGGAACGCCAATTCTTTGGAAAGCTTCAGGCGGCGATCACGTGCTGACGCTTACAAGCTTGGCGAACGGCGCAGGGCGAAAAGGCGATGTTCACGATTTCGGCGCAAACCTTCCACAGTTCATCCGCGTTGAGATGAAAACAAAAATTGCCTCGTCCCCGGTTCTTGGAAAAACGGTGGACATATGGTGGGCATCAAGCGTTGACAACTCAACGTTTGATGCGCTCATCGCCGCTGGGGATGCGGCGTTATCAGATGTGGATCTAGTTTATCAAATGAGGCCAATTGGAAACCTTGTTTTGCTTGCAAACACAAACGCGCAACTTCAATCATTTGATTTTGCAATTCCCGCGCGGTATGGGTTTCCTGTGATCGTGAACAACTCCGGGCAGGCGTTGAGCGGGACTGCCACAGACCATGCGATTTCCATTATCCCGATTCTTGGGGTCATAGTTTAATGAAAACAACAACCGGAATATTGAATAAAACAAGCCCCCAATACAGGGGTCTCGTGGCCTGCTGGGATGCGCGGTCGGGTTCACCAAGCGCATTGAGAAACATGGTTACGCGAGAGATTGCTTCGCGCACCGGTTCGCCAACTATCGCCGGGAGCGAGCGCGGGCTGGCGCTCTCGGTGACGGCAGGATTTCAGTATTGGGATGCGCCATTCGTAGCCCAGAATTCACTTGGAAATATGCTCTCGTGGTCGTATTGGGGCAAAAGTTTAGCGACGTCATTCCAGCATGCAATGAGCAGGGACGTTGTTGGATCGAGGAGCTGCGCGGTTGGCGTGCAAAACGGGCAAATGTGGCTAACTGTGTTTAGTCCGGCGGGAACAAAGCATCGGAGAAACACAACTGTGCCATATGCAGATGGACGATGGCACCATTTTGCGCACACGTTCAACGGAAACGCCAGCGGGCAGATTACGGCTTATTTCGATGGCGTAAAAGTAGATCAGGTTAACACGAACTTCGCCGGGATATATGACACCACAATTAACGTGAAAATTGGGGCGTGGGGTTATAACACCGGGTATGCGTGGAACGGGCTTTTGGCAGACCTAAGGATCTACAAAGTGTGCAAATCGCAAGGCGAAATTCTCGCAATATTTCAAAAACCCGGAGACCTTTATAAGGCATCTCGCGCGAGCTACGCGTTGGCTCGATTAGTTTCACCAGCGTTGCGCTGGCGGCATGGAGGTTAAAACATGGCAGTAAAAAACAAACCGATCACAGCAACCTTTAGCGTGGTTGATGTGTCAACCGGGCTGGGCAAGACGGGCGACACAGCAAACCTTACGATAAAGCTCGTTCGGGATGGGGTAGTGGCCGCGCCAACCAACGCGCCAGTGGAAGTTGATGCGATCAACGCGCCGGGCACATACAAAATTGCGCTCACGGCAAGTGAGATGAACTGCGACGCCATCCGCGTGGCTGGAAAATCCAGCACGGCGAATGTGCAAGTGATACCGCGTGATATTCCGATTCAATCAATTGATGTTAATGTAGCCGCGATAGGTGGAAACGAAACCATCGCAACATCGGCGGGGGAATATGGTTTCATTAGTGCAAACGTAGAAGCTATAGGAGGGGACACAACGGCGGGCGAGAACCTGGGTTACGCATTTGCAAACACAGATGCGTTGCCGGTGCCAAAAGACCCCGGAATTATCACCTCGTTTGCGGGGGACTTCCGGGACGGCGAGCGCGTCCCGGCGATATTTGCTCAATTTACAGTTAACGGAGTGCCCGTTCAACTCGTTGCGCCGCCCACCGTTAGCGCAACGCTTTATTCTTATGAAATGAGCGCAGAAAATCCACTCGCTCCAGGCACAACCGAAGGTATCGAGGTGACGCACGCGTTCTGGAACGAAGGAGAATTTAGCTCGGAATCAAATTCGTATTACGTAGTTGGGGAGCTGATCGGTAACCGGCTCATAGACGGTATTTCTACGCCGATTTTTAAGAACCGCCGCGGACGTATCCTTATTCGCTTTCACACCGACCAGGCCAACGTGGATGCGAAGGATGTCTACCGGGAAATTGGGGTGAATACAGGCTCGTTCGTCCAAGAGCTGATTGACCCCGTCTTGGCGGCCATTGAGGCGAAAACGCGAATGTTGGGTGTGATGACGATGACACTTCAAACCCCGGTGGTAAGCATAAAGAGCTTCACAGTGGTGCGTGGCGATAGCTACACAAACGACTCTCCGTTCCCCAACCGACCTTTTCAAATTTCGTGCGATGACGTGCCCTACGATTTGGCCGCGTTGATGGAGGAGCCGCACGCTGTTCGGGTATATCTCAAGACTCAAACCGGCGAAATCGTGATCAAGCCCTATTCGGTTATCTCGCAGGGCGCGGGGTCGTCCTCATACATCGTCATGTTTGGGTTTTCTGACGAAGTAACAAGGCAGATGAGTGTCGGAGAAAGCACGTGGGAGGTGAAGGCGTTCCGTTGGCAGTCTGGGCCGCCGGACAACTACCAAGTGGTCACCCAGGGGAAGGGGTCATACAAAGTTGAAGACCCGGTGTATGACGGGGCGAACGGGCCGAAAACACCAATTGAGTGATGTGCGTAATAACAAACAGCGGGGCAGACTTAAATCTGTCCCGCTGTTTTTATATCACATAAGTATTTTACTTAATCATCATTGCGTAAAATACGGTAGTTAATATACGGCTCTATGCCCGTCGCTTCCGCTGGTAACTATCATGTAAATCGCCGCCTTTTTTGAGGCGGCGATTTGCTTTTTCTGGCCGCGTTGCGCTACACCAAAAATGTTCGAATTGCCCCAAAAACGGTGATATCCGCC
>Ga0209476_10001392_pt1 | contig 16228 bp, 11 predicted proteins | sample KloWWTrecipitate_FD_187179 | JGI IMG/M metagenome (GOLD analysis project Ga0209476, IMG submission 187179) | Active sludge microbial communities from Klosterneuburg, Austria, studying microevolution and ecology of nitrifiers - Klosterneuburg... | ecosystem: Engineered > WWTP > Aerobic digester... | reverse complement strand
CCGGTGCCACGAAGATCTTGAACAGCGCGAGAACAACCAGCATCGGGTACAGGCCGACAACGATGTCCGTGGCGGTCTGGTGGGCGGCTGAGAAGCCAACCCGACGGTAGACACGCCAGACGTAGAGGCAGGGCAGGAGTACTGCCACGACCAGACCTTCGTTCTTGGTCCACGCCGCCATGCCCATGGCGACGCCCGCCAGGCCAAGAGTCGCTGCCGAGGGATGCGTGGCTCCGAGAAGCGCAACAGCCAGCACCGTGAAGAATCCCAGCGGAAGATCGGCGCATTGTGACGCCGCGATCTGGACAAATTGCGGCGCGAGTAACAAGCTCAACGCGAGGAGGGCCCCGGAGGCCCCGCGGTGTTCATGAAGCGTCGAGACCATCACCAGCATCGTCGCGAGCAGGAGCGCGGCGGCTATGGAGAACGGGACGGTGGCACCGGCCTGCGGATCAAATACCCAGGCTCGCGCGACCGCTCCTGGCAGCAGCAGCGGATAGTCTGGATGCGACCACGCGAGGTCAGGGGCGAACGCGTTGAGCCAGAGAAGAGACGGGTCGGCTAGAAATCTGGCGTGGAGGTTCCAGATGGCCCAGGCATCCCAGTCTCCGTACGGCATGCCGGCGCTTCGTGTCCACACGATCGCGCCGGCCACTCCAGCCAGAGACAGTCCGAGAATCAGGAGCAGCACGCGCCACGGATGACGGGTTCCCCGGCGCGGTTGGTCGGTGTCGGCAATGGTCGAGGCGCTCGCCAGCGCCAGGGCCGCCAGGATGGCGACCACCCACAGCGCGGGATCGACCACGGCAAACGTCGCGGTGCTTCCGCCCCCAAGCCTCCAGAGAAACAGCAGCGTCGACCCCATCCCCAGACCGATCCCGAGCGCGGCGGCCAGACGAGTCCCGGCGGAGAGGGCTGTCATGCGGCGCGTCCACATCCACACCGCGAGCACCGGCAGCGCCTGCAGCACGAGCGCCATGTCAGGGTCGTCGCCGATAGAGCCGGGCACCCGCGGGTGTCACGTGGATCAGGTCGAACGCCCGCAGGCGAGGATCCCCGTCGAGTACCGGCGGGGCGCCGGGGCCTGTCAACACGAACGAGGCCGCCGGCCAGTTCTCCGTCACGATCCGAGGGGCGAGGTAGTACTGCGCCAGAAACCGCTCGGCGGTGGCACCTGTCGGGTCGGCCGCAATCGACACGTATGCGACGGAGGCGGACGGTGGAATCCGATCGGCCGCACTTCCGAAGGCAGCGAGTACCACGTGCGGTGTGCGGTCCTGCAGCCCGCCATCAAGTTGCCCAAGCAGCGCGATCAACGACATCAGCGCCACACCCGCTGCCAGCATTGCGTCGCGCATCGGTGTCTCGTCCTGAGAAATGGTCGGTGTCTGAGGCTGTCTATGGCCGAATGGCTTCCGCGGCCGGTGAGTCAGGCCACACGGGCACGGGACGCGCGACGTAGCCGGCGTGGGCCAGGTTGCTCTGAAACAGCGCCGTCTGCGACGCGACGAATTGCAGGCGCACCATCACGCGCGCCACGATGTACAACTGGCCGATGGCAAAGCCGCCCAGACCGGCCGAGGCGCCGGGGGCCGCCACCCAGTAGGCGCTCAGTACCAGCAGGAAGCCCGCGACGTTCATCCCGTAGAGCCCGACGGTCTTCGCGGGGTGCCGGACGACGAAGCGCGCGCCGGCGACGAGCGCGCCGATCATGCTGCGCCGATCCTCCACCACCGCCCGGATCTTCGCGTAGTCCACGATCAGGTTGACGGCGCAGACCAGGGACGTGAAGACGGCGTAGAGCGCCGCGCGAACGATGAACGCGGTGCGCTCGACGTCGAGGTCGCGGGTCCACGCGACGTAGAGCGTGTCGAGCAGCCAGGCGTGAACGTAGGCGAACAGCGCCCAGTAGGCCGCCCCGGCCAGGATGGCCAGGCGGAGGAAACGGAAGAACCACACCCCGCATGCCGAGAAGAAGGCCGCGGCGCCCAGTGCGCGGTCGCGAGCCAGCCGATCCAGCACCCCGCCGGCGAGAAAAAGGGACACCAGGATCTGCGCGCCGGCCAGGACCGCCAGCGCCGGAATGAGCGAGTGGTTGTCGGCCAGCCGACTCAGATTGTCGAGTACCGCGGCGAAGCCGAGAATGGCGGGCACGAACGTCTGGCCGAGGCCGGCCGACTGGGCCAGGAACTCGTTCCACCAGTCGAAGTTGACGCCGGCGGCCGCCGTGTCGGCCATGAGGCTCGCGCCCAGGTGGTCCGCAATCATGCCGTGCAGCACGACGGCCGGCGGCAGGGCGACCAGGACGGTGGACATCCAGAGGCCCACCACCACCCACGTGGCGCGGCGCACCCGTCCGAGACCGTCGGTGAAAGCGGCTCTCAGCATGTGGCGCCTCGTGCCGGGGCGCTAGACGAAGAAGGCATAGTCCATCAGCAGATCCTGCAGCCACACCATCCACTTCAGCGTCCAGTGGTCGGCGGCGGCCCCGGCCTGCGGCCGCAGCGTGACGCTGTTGTTGGTGTAGTTCACGTCGAGCAGGAGGACGCGGTCGGGGTCCACCTGCGCCGACACCGCGCGCGCCGGCTTCTCGTAGATGAACGGCCGCCAGCGGGCCTGGCCGTCCCACGTCTCGCGGACCCGTTCGCCGTCTTCGAAGGTCACCACCATGTCGACCGGAAACTTCGCCTCGCCGATGCGGCGCAGCACCACGGTCGTGCGGAAGAGGCCGGGGTTCGCGGACTCCTGAAACTGGAGCGGGGCGCCCGGGGCGGGCTCGACGAACCCGCGCGAGCCCACCGGGACGCTGTCGAGACGCTCCACCGCGTAGTCGAAGACGTTCGAGCTGCGATACACCTCGTCGAAGAACCAGGTGAGGTCGCGGCCCGACTCGGCATTGGCGACGGCGAAGAAGTCGTCTGGCCGCGGGTGCTTGAAGCGGTAGCGGTGAAAGTAGGTGGCCATCACCTGCCGCAGGCGGTCCCAGCCGAGCATGCGCTCGAGGGTGTGCATCCACAGCGCCGTCTTGCCGTAGGTGATGTCGGCGTGCGTCGCGGGCCAGTACAGATACGAGGGCGTCGACGGCATGTCGCGCCGGGCGGCGCGGCGATAGCCGTTGAGCCCGTTGCCATCGGTGGCCCGCGACACCGCGATGTCGCGGTACTGCCACGGGATGAAGCCGCCGAAGAAGCGCTCCACGCGGTAGTTGGGGGTGAAGGCCAGTGACTGGACGCGCTCCTCCGAGAAGGTGTTGAAGCCCTCGTCCATCCAGGCATCCACCACCTCGTTGCTGGCGACCAGGCCGTACCAGAACTGATGGCCGGCCTCGTGCACCGTGACGCTTTCGGGCTGGTTCGTTCCCCGCGGCGCCAGCCAGCGCGTGCCGGCCGTGAAGAGCGTCGGGTACTCCATGCCGCCGCTCCCGCTCTGCCAGGCCGGGTCGATGATGGTGATCTGTGGATAGGGATAGGGACCGTACCACTCGCCGTAGTAGCGCAGAGCCGCGGCGGTGGCGGCGAAGTGGCGTTCTTCCTGTCCTCGATGTTCCGGCTGGAGCAGGAGCCGCATCTCCACGGGCGGCAGTCCCTCGTGCTCGAAGCGCTCCCGCGCCTCCACGAAGTCGGGGCTCGTCGTCCAGGCGAAGTCATGGACGTCGTCCTGGGTGTAACGGTGAATGGTCGCTTCCCCATCGGTGTCGGTACGCGAGACCTCGCGGCCCGTGGCCCCCACGACCCAGCCGCGAGGCACGGTCAGGCGCACGTCGTAGCTGCCGAAGTCGGCGAAGAACTCGGTGTTGGCGAAGAACTGGCGGGCGACCCAGCCGTCGCCGTCGAAGACCCCGAGCTTTGGGAACCACTGCCCGATGAAGAAGTAGTTCCCGATCACGCCCGTACGCGAGAAGGTGCGCGGCACCTGGGCCCGCCAGCCGACCTGCAGCCGCACGGTCTGCCCGGGGGCTACGCCGGCGGGCAGGTCCGCGGCGGCCAGTGAGCGGTCCGCGGAATTCTGGTCGCTCGGCTGGATGTAGCGGAACGAGGGCATCAGGTCTGGACCGGGCGAACCGTCCGGATTGACGACGCGCAGCTCGGTGACCTGCTGCCAGCCGAACTCGCCCGCCGGACGGTCGAGCAGGTCGCCCTCGACGCCGGCCAGCGCGAGCTGCGACAACCACGTGGAGCCGGTATTGCGCCAGGCGTTCCAGTAGAGGTGCAGCCGGATGGAGTACGCGGGAACCCCGCCCGGGTTGCGCCAGGTGATGGTTTCGCGTCCGGTGAGTGTGCGCGCGTCGGCGTCGAGCGTGGCGTCGATGCTGTAGCTGGCCGTGCGCGGCGCCAGCCCCGCATCCTGCCGCGCCTGCACCGGGACGGTCAGGGCGGCGCCCAGCGAGCAAGCCAGGAGCGCGCCCCGAACGCGCGCGTGGCGTCGAAGTGTCATCAGTGACGAGTACCGCTGCTCATCCTACACTGACCGCCTGCCGTCCGCCGACCCTGGACTTCGTCATGTCCACACGCCGTGACCTCGTCCGCTCGACCACACCGTCGCGGTCGCGGCCCCGGGTGCAGGCCGCCGATGGCGAGCGGCCGTGAGGACAGCGCGCCAGTGGGTGCGCGGGTTCAGGGTCGGATGACGCGGAGGGTCGGCGTGACGGCCGCGTGCTACAGGATGCCGAGGCGCTGCCGCTTCAGGAAAAGTCCCTTGCGCGAGAGCCCCAGCAGTTGCGCGGCGCGCTCGAGGTTGCCCTCCGACTGATCCAGTGCCTGCGCGATGAGTACGCGCTCGACGTGCTCGGTGGCGGCGGCCAGTGGCTGGTCGGTTCGAACGACGAGTTCGGCGGCGCCCAGCGCACGAGCGGCGGCGGCGGAGGGCCGGCTCGCGGCGATCTCGGGCGACAGGTGCTCGGGCATCACCACGGCCCCTGGCTCGGCGAGGGCCGACAGGCGGCGGAGCTCGTTGCCCAGCTGCCGCGCGTTGCCTGGCCAGTGGTAGAGCGCCAGGTACTCCATCGCTTCCTCTGACACCCGGATCGCCTCTCGCTGGGCCTCGCGCGCGAAGCGATCGAGCAGCGACTGCACCAGCAGCGGTACTTCCTCGCGGCGTTCGCGCAGCGGAGGCACGCGCAGCCGGATGACGTTGAGGCGGTAGTAGAGGTCTTCGCGGAACCGGCCCTCGCCCACGAGCTGGTCGAGATCGGCGTTGGTGGCGGCGACGATGCGAACGTCGACGTGGATGGGCCGGGTTTCGCCGAAGGGCAGGATCTCGCCGGCCTCGAGGAACCGCAGCAGCTTGGGCTGGAGCTCGAGCGGCATCTCGCCGATCTCGTCGAGGAACAGCGTGCCGTGTTCGGCGGATCGGATGAGGCCCTGGTATTCCTCCACGGCGCCGGTGAACGCGCCGCGGCGGTAGCCGAACAGCTGGCTGTCGAGCATGTCGCGAGGCACGGTGGTGCAGTTGAAGGGCAGGAAGGTGCCGGACCGTCCGCTGGCCTGGTGCAGCGCTCGCGCGACCACTTCCTTGCCCGCGCCGGTCTCGCCGGTGATGAGGACGGTGGCCGTGCTCGGGGCGATGCGGCGCGTGGTCTTGACGAGCTCGGCCATGGCCTCGGAGGCGTAGACGAGGCCGAGCTGATCCTCGGGGGTGTGTTCGGGCCAGAGGGCGGCGCGTTCGCGGTCGTCACGACGCAGGCGCGTCAGCGCGACTGACGCGCGGGCCATGCGTTCCACGCCCAGCAGGGTCGTGCGGGCCGCGGGGCTGGCGCACGGCTCGACCAGCAGCTCGTAGCGGCGGGTACCGAGCGTGCCGAGAGGGATTTCCGCGCCCTGGGGGGAGGCGGTGCGGGGCACATGGGTGCCGGCTTCGGGCTGGGCGGCGACGATGCGCCGCAGGCCCGTCGTGTCTTCTTCGACGAGCGTGGCGCGGCCGGCGGCCCGGGTTCCGGTCAGCAGCCCCATGAGCTCGACGCCGAGTAGCGGCGGATGGACCGCGAGGTGCGTGACGGCAGCGGCCGCATCGATGACGCGGGCGGCGGTGGGCATGGCGGGTTCGGCCGGGCGCACGCAGGTCGGCAGGGCGTGGGGATCGGTGCCGAGGCCGGCGCGGCGGCGGATGTCGCGGCAGGCGGTGCGCTGGCCGAGCGCCTCGTAGACGCGGAGGGCGCGGTCGAAGTGGGAGCGGGCGGCGTCTGGGTCGTCGACAGCCAGGCAACCGGCGACACGGGAGGCCTCGGCGACGATGTCGAGGGGCGGGTCGGGGTTGTCGCGAAAGACGGCGGCGAGGAGGCCAGCGCCATCGAGAGGCCGCCCGCTGGCGCCGAGGGCCTCAGCGCCGGCGAGCTGCATGCGCTCGATGAGGTTGCGGTCGGCCATGCGTTCGACGCGAGGCAGAGCATCGAGGGCGACGGCGATGGCTTCGTCTGGGCGGTTGGTAGCGAGGAGCCACTTGACGCGGGTGTGGAGGTGCCAGAGTCCGTAGTACGAGTAGCCGCCTTCGAGGTTGTCGGAAAGCTGTGACGCTCTTGACATCGCTCGATCGGCGGACTGGTTCGATCCAAATTCAAGCTCATAGAGAGCGATGCCATCGAGAATACCCAATTCAGCGCCTCCCTCGCTCCGACACTTTTCAAGTGCCGAATCAAGTTCTCGCTTCGCAACCTCAGCATCCCCAAGGCTCAGCAAGATGTGGGCTAGGTTCGTTCGCGCGACAACCTCTAAGGAGGTTGAGCCGCAGTCGCAGCCCAGGCGAAGCGCCTCAAGGGATAGCTGCTTTGCGGTCGAAAGGTCGGACAGAAGTAAGGCACCCGCTGCACGCTTCAAGACGCATTCCGCCTCAAGGGCAAGATTGCCAAACCGCGATAGGAGCCCCTCGGCAACGTTGATGTGAACTTGGCCCCTGGCAAGAGCACCGCTCTTCATTTCGATTTCCGCGAGGATCAGTCGAAACCGTATCGTGAGATTGGACCGACCAGCTGCGGTGACGAGATTGCGGGCCTCGACGATCTCCGGAGTGGCCGCGTCTGGACCAGCCCAAGATGCGAGAGAGCCAAGGAATGCGACCTGGACAGTCGCGGCAACGACGTTGTCGCGGGATTCGCTCGCGAGACGTTTCGCCCGATAGAAGGAGGCCTTCCCGTCATCAATCCGAGACATTCGAAAGTGTTGTGAACCCACAACTGCCAATGCTCTGGCTTCAACGTCTTTCGACAGCTGCGGTCTGCGAAGTAGGGCCTCGGCTCTTTCCAGAGCGGTGTCGCTTGACGAGGCGACATCCAGAAGCTCGCATTCCGCAACCACCTCGTCCGGCAGCAAGGGCCGCCTACGGCGCAGCTCTACAAGAGCGCCAAGGGCGGGGCCCACCCGTCCAGCCTCCGAAAGCTTGACCCACGACTCCGACATGTCAATGGACCGTCGGTTGCTTCGATGCGGGCCCTCGTCCGAGCTGTTCCCGCATCACGAGGTCCTTCAGGGGCGCAACATCGAAGCTCTTCGCTACCCGCTCAACAAAGGACACGGAAGTCTCATCGAAATGTTGAGATGGTCCTGAGATCAGCGTGATAGCACCGATCACAACTCCAGAAACCTCGATGGGCACGGATAGGCAGACCCGATTGTCGTGAAACATCCCTTCGAGTTCCAGCTGGGAATCAGCATTCGAGATGCGTCGCGCATTTGCGACAACCCATCCTGTGACTCGAGTCCCTACCGCTAGGCGAAAGGGTCGAAGCCGTGCTGCTTCCGGACCGACAATGTCAGCGACGAACAAGTCGTCTCTTAGAGCGTCCTTCATGTACGCGAGAACGAGGCTCACCGAGAGTTCCCGTTGAATAGACGACAGGATGGTTCGTATCGCGCTACCGAAATCGGAATTAAGCGACGGAATGGGATCCGCCGCGACCACATTATCGACCGCAGGTGGCGGCTGAGATGATTCCTCGATCTTGACGCTCTTCATAAACGAGGCCGACAAGTCATCCTTCACAAGGATGAATGTGTCGACCACCAAGGGGTCGTACATTACCCCTCGGCGGGCCATCAGGATCGCGACAGATTCACTGTCTGACAACCTCGGGCGATACGGTCGGTCAGACGTCAGGGCGTCAAAGCAGTCGACGACTGACAGGATTCTTGCGAGGAGGGGGATCTGGGTTCCCTTAAGCCCATCTGGGTATCCAGTTCCGTTCCAGTTCTCGTGATGATGGCGAACGATTGGAACCACTGGGTAGGGGAACCTGATCGACGAAAGGATATCCGCTCCCACTCCGGCGTGGAGCTTCATGCGCTCAAACTCTCCTGCCGTGAGCTTCCCCGGCTTGTTGAGAATATGCTCTGGGACGACAAGCTTTCCGAGGTCGTGAAGCAGGGCGGCCGCCTCGATGGCGGTGAGCTGGTCAGGATCCATCACGCCCATCGCACGCGCCAAGCCCAGCGCGTGCTGCTGGACACGCCTAATGTGGCCGTGCGTAACCTGGTCTTTAGCATCGATCGCCGTTGCCAGAGTTTCGATCGTGGAAAGGTGTAGACGTTTCATCTCGTCCACGTGCTTGTTGGCGTCCTCTACACGGCCGAGCGACGTCTTGTATGTCAAGTAGGAAATGACTACTAGCGGAACGATGATGCTAAAAGCCGCGATGTCAACGGTCTTCGTATAGGAGACCAGTAGGGCGGCGACGGAAGCCCCGCCGTAGTAGTTAACAGATAGCCACAGAAAATGTCGGCGCCAAATTTGAAAGGGTGGTGTGCCCTTCTCGAAGGAGAGAGCTCCTGCGACCAACGCGCTGTTGAGGACGAAGTAGATCGTCGTCATTGCGACGAGGGGGCCCAAAATGCGGGGTAGCGAAGCCGACGACTTTGACAGAGGCTCCAAGCCAGCGATCGCGTAGAAGGACGTAGCGGCGATCCATATTGACAATGCTGCGGATGCGAGATTGAAGAGGATCCTCAGCGGGGCTTGCGGGGCTTTTCGCCTGGCCGCGAGTGTGGCGACCAGAGTGTCTAGCGCGACCGTCAGTGTGCCTGCTGGCGTCCCGAAGAGGAGCACGGAGGTGAAAACGAAGGTCTCAGAAACTGAGATTCGAGCTTGCAGGCCGGGCACCTTGACGGTGAACGAGCCACTGAGGAGGGTCAGCAGCGCGAGGAAAACCCATTCCGAACCGACTGGATCCTCGTACAGGGTTCTGATGCAGATGCCTATCGCAATCAGGCCTAGCGCAGAGACGCCGACGACGTAGATCTGACCCCGAACCGGTAGGTTCATTTTGGAATAATCGACCCCCTGGAATCCATTTCCAGGGGGTCGCTCGCATCCACACAACCTTCGAGGCTATTCGCCCCAGATGATGAGTCGGCTCATGATGATAACCTCTTCAGCCCTTGATGGATATAGAGCCGACTAATCGGCCCAGATGATGGTGTCGGCCCAGATGATGGTGTCGGCCCAGATGATGGTGTCGGCCCAGATGATGGTGTCGGCCCAGATGATGGTGTCGGCCCAGATGATGGTGTCGGGGAGAACGCGGCCCTCTGCCCAGATGATGGTTTGCGGCATCACGCCTGCGAAGGCCGATCCCCAGAAGTCACTGTGGGAGTAACTGCGCGGCGCGACCTGGCCCGTGAGCACCCCCTCCAAACGCAGGCGTCCAGCTCCTCCGGCCACCAGCCCCTCGTTCGGCAGGAACTCCGCACTCCCCTGGAGGGCCAGTTTCACCAGCAGGGGCGTCAGCGTCGGCTTCGACTCCAGCAGCAGCGCCACCGCGCCACTCACCACCGCCGCCGACATGCTCGTGCCGCTCATCGAGAAGTAGTCCATCGGCCCGGGGCCGTCCACCAGCCGATCCGGGAACTGCTGCATCAGCGCCCCACCGGCCGCCGCCGTCGACAGGATGCGACTGCCCGGCGCCACCAGGTCCGGCTTGACAATGTGATCCACCATCGTCGGCCCGCGCGAACTCCACGGCGCCACCTCGTCGTCGCTCGGATCGGCGGTGCCCTGCGTGCGCAGGGCACCGACCGTAATCACGAACGGCGAGATGCCGGGGGAGGTCACGCTGCCGAGCACCGTCCGGCCATCCTCGGCCTGACCGAGATTGCCCGCCGATGCCACCACCACCAGGCCCGCGCGCGCGGCGCGCTCCACGGCCTGACACAAGGGATCGTCACGGTAGCTCTGCGTCGGCGCCGTGCCGAGCGACAGGTTCAGCACCCGAATCGCGTAGCGCTGCCGGTTCTGCACGGCCCAGTCGATCGCCGCGATGACGTCGCTCACCCGGCCCGCGCCGTCCGCGCCCAGCACCTTCAGGTTCAGCAGATGCGCCCCCGGCGCCATGCCGCTGTCCGCACCCTGCATCACGCGGCCCAGGCTCCGCGCCCCCACGATGCCCGCGATGTGCGTGCCGTGCCCGTACCGGTCCACACCACGCCCCCGCTCGTCCGTGAAATCCAGATTGACCACCACCCGGCCCGCCAGAGCCGGGTGCGCCGCCACGCCCGAATCGATAATGGCCACGCCCACGCCGCGGCCCGTCGTCCGCCCCAGCGTGGTGACCAGGCCCGCCCACGCCGCCTGAGCGCCGGTCGTCTCCGCGGTTACGGCCATCTGCGACCGCACCACCGCGTCGGCCGATACCGAATCGACCTCCGCGTCGGCAGCCAGAGCGTCCAGCGCCGCTGAGGTGGCCGACAGCACCGCGCCGGTCGCCAGCGTCTTCCTGACGACCAGGCCGTGACGGCGCGCAAGGCGATCGATGCGCTCCGGCGTGCCGCTGACGATGACATCCACCACCTCCGACGATCCGGACGCCAGATGGGCCCGCAAGTCGGAAGACAGGCGCGCCCGGCGCGGGGCGGCGTCCGACGACGCGGCCACGCCAACCAGGGCGAAGACGAGGGCGAAGGAAATGAAACTCTGCCAGGTCGACCGAATCATGCCCGGGGAGGCGGTGTGGTTCGCGTCAGTCGGCTGCAGGGTCATGGCGGCTTCCTCTCTGAGTGGACGTGAGCAGAACAGGGGGGAGACCCGTATTCAGTTCAACTGGCGCAGGACTTCGAGCGACGACAGCAGCACGCGCTGCGACCCGCCGATGGTACGGACGGTGAGCAACCGCCCTTCCCGAATCCGGTAATAGATGGTCCGGCGCGACACGCTGAGCAGGCCGGCGGCCTGGTCGATGGTCACGCTTCGGCCCAACTGGGGCTGAAACCCTAGGGTCGGCAGAAAACTCGTCGCAACAGGTGCCATGTCCATGAATTGCAAACCTCCGCCGTATACAGTGGCGAAGGCGATGCCAAGTGGGGGCTTCGCCGCGTGGGGGACCCTAACTCGTTGCGTGTCCATGACTTGGTGAACTACGATGGTCGTGACGCAGAACGGACCGAAGGCCAGCCGTTTGGCCAAGCGCTTGCCCTGGCCCGTGTCAGCGGTGACACAGATCGCAAAAACTGCACGCATACCGGAGGCAAAACGCGAAGGTGTGCAGCGCTACCACCGGTCAAGAAATTGGCCACCCGGCTAAGAAGTGAACCGACAACCGCGCATACTGCTGACGCTCGTCCTTGTCGCCGTCATTGTCGGCACCGGCTACGTCATCTGGACCGATCTCGCAAAGCCCGAATTTCCTTCGGCGCAGACGGTCTCCAGCACCGCCAAGCCCACCCGGGGCGGCCGACTCACGGTGACCCAGCGCAGCGAGCCGCGCTCGTTCAACCGCCTCGTCTCGCTCAGCGCCGCCACCGACGTCTTCACCCAGCTCACGCAGGCGCGGCTCGTCCGGGTCAATCGCGCCACCCACGAGCTCGAGCCCTGGCTGGCCGAGCGATGGGAGGCGTCGGCGGACGGGCTCAGGTTCACCTTGACGCTTCGCGACGGCCTCCGCTGGTCCGATGGCGCGGCGTTCACGACCGACGATGTGCTGTTCACGTTCCGCGCGGTGTACGACGAGCGGGCGGCGAGCCCCATTGCCTCGTCTCTGCGCATCGGCGGCCAACCCCTGACCGTCACCGCGCCCGATGCCCGGACCATTCAGGTGAGCTACCCGGCTCCCTTCGGTCCCGGCCTCCGGCTGCTCGACAACCTGCCCATCCTGCCGCGCCACAAGCTGGAGGCCGCTCTCGAGGCCGGCACCTTCGCGCAGGCGTGGAGTCCCTCCACGCCGCCCGCCGATCTGGCCGGCATGGGCCCCTTCCAACTGGTGCGCTACGAACCCGGCCAGCGACTCGTCCTGACGCGCAACCCCCACTACTGGCGGAGGGCGGCCGACGGCACGGCGCTTCCGTACCTCGACGAAGTGGTGCTGGAGGTCGTGCCCGACCAGAATGCCGAACTGCTGCGCCTGCAATCGGGCGAGGCGGACATGTTCCAGCAGGCGCTTCGCGCCGAAGACCTCGCCGCGCTGCGGCCCCTGGTCGATCAAGGGAAGGTGTCGCTGCTCGAACTGGGTGTCAGCACCGATCCCGACGTTTTCTTCATCAACCTGCGCGACCGCTACTGGGCCAGCGATCCGCGGCGCGGATGGATTGTGCGGCGCGAGCTGCGTCAGGCTCTGTCCCACGCGGTGGATCGCGAGGCGTTTGCCGAGGCGGTGTTCCTGGGGGCGGCGGTGCCCATCTGGGGTCCCGTGACGCCGGGGAACACCGAGTGGTTCTCGCCCAACGTGCCGCGGTATCCCTACTCGCTGGAACAGGCACGGACGCTGCTTGCCGACATCGGCCTCACCAACCGCGACGACGATGAATGGCTCGAGGACGAGCAGGGCACCGAGGCGCGGTTCACCGTGCTCACGTATCGCGGCAACCTCGTGCTCGAGCGCGAGGCGGCGCGCCTTGCCGAGGATGCGCGGCACGTGGGGCTGGCGCTCGACATCGTGCCGCTCGAGCAGAACGCGCTCGTCGATCGCATGCTCCGGGGCGACTTCGAGGCCATCTTCTTCGGCTACAACGCCACCGACCTCGACCCGGCCCTATCGAAGGACTTCTGGCTCAGCTCGGGCGCCGCACACATCTGGAACATGGCTCAGGCGACGCCCGCCACGCCCTGGGAGCGCGAGATCGACGACCTCATCACCCGGCAATCGGCCTCGCTCGATCCGACCGAGCGGCGCCGGCTGTTTGCCGAGGTGCAGCGGATCTTCGGCGAGCAGGTGCCCGCGCTCTACTTCGTCGCCCCGCGACTCTACATGGGCGTGAGCGCCCGTACGATCAACCTGACGCCCTCCGTGCTCCGCCCGCAGCTGCTGTGGGCCGCCGATACCATTGCCGTGACGCCGTAGCGCCCGTTGGCCGTACACTGCACCGGACGTGGCCATCTATTGTGTCCGGCGCACCCTGCTGGCCCTGCTGCTCGTCTGGATCGCCGCCTCCACGGCGTTCGTGCTCACGCGGTTTGCACCCGGTGACGCCACCTTCGTCGAGGAACAGTTCCTCGCGCCGGCGGCGCGCGAGGCGCGCCGGGCGCAACTCGGGCTCGACCGGCCGCTCGCGGCGCAGTATGCGGGTTGGCTCGCGGGGATGCTGCGGCTCGACTTCGGGGAGTCGAGCCTCTACGCCAGACCCGTCGGGCAGTTGTTGCGCGAGCGGACCGTCAATACGGCCATCCTGGCGATCACGGCGCTGCTGCTGGCCACGGTGCTCGGCGTGCCCGCGGGAATCTACACCGGCCGGCCGCGCGGCGGCCTGGCGGTCCCGCTCTTGCGGGGAGTATCGGTCACCCTGGTTTCGCTGCCGCCCCTGGTCGGTTCGCTCCTGCTGGTCCTGCTGGCGGCGCGCACCGGCTGGCTGCCCACGGGCGGCATGACCTCCGCGGACGGATCCGCGTCGTGGGCCGCCTGGCTGGGCGACGTGGCCGCGCACCTGCCGGTGCCGGCCCTGGCCCTGGCCCTGCCGCTGGCCGCCACGCTCGAACGGCTGCAGTCGCGCGCGCTTGCCGAGGCGGCTGGCGAACCGTTCGTGGACGCCGCCCGCGCGCGGGGTGTGTCTTCACGCGATGCGCTGGTCCGACATGCCTGGCCGGCGTCGCTGGCGCCGCTGCTCGGCCTCTACGGCCTGATGGTCGGTACCCTCTTCAGCGGGTCATTCGTCGTCGAGGTGGTCACGGCGTGGCCGGGGCTCGGACGGTTGATGGTGGACGCGCTCCGCGCGCGCGACCTTTTCCTGGTCGCCGGCGCTGCCGCGGCCGGGGCGATGTGCCTGGCGATGGCGACCTTGATCACCGACGTTCTGCACGCGTGGCTCGACCCGCGTATCCGGGAGCGAGCCTGATGCGCACGCGCCGCGCGGTGCTGCTGCTCGGCACGCTGGCCGGTGCGGCGCTACTCGCGCCGTGGCTGGCGCCCTACGATCCGTCCGTCTCGTTTCGCGGCTTTCGTCACGCCCCGCCGATGCCGCCGCGGCTGTCGGAAGGGCTCCAGGCCCACCCGCTCAGGCGCGAGAGCCTGCTCGACGAGCGCTTTGTCGAGGATCGAACGCGGGTGGTGCCGCTGCCCTGGAGCCGTGACCGGACGGAGCCCGTATTCCTGCTGGGCGCCGACGCCTCCGGCCGGGACGTGCTCTCGCGCCTGCTGGCAGGGACCCGCGTGTCGCTGGGGCTGGCCCTGGTCGCCGTTCTGGGCACCACGCTGGTCGGGAGCGTCCTGGGCGCCTGGGCGGGGGCGGCAGGGGGCCGCCTGGACGAGGTGATGATGCGCACGGCCGACTTCGTCCTCGTGCTGCCCGTACTCTACGTGGTGCTCGTGCTGCGCGCCGCGATGCCGCTCGTCCTGCCCTCTGCCGTCGTCTTTACGCTGATGGCCGGCATCTTCATCGCCGTCGGCTGGCCCGTCGTCGCGCGTGGCGTTCGCGGCATTGTCGCCCGCGAACGCGACCGCGAGTACGCGGTGGCGGCCCGGTCGCTCGGTGCGGGGACGATGCGGGTGCTCGTCCGCCACCTGCTGCCCGCCTGCGCGGGCCACGTGGCCGTGCAAGCCAGCCTGCTGCTGCCGGCCGTCGTTCTGGCCGAGGCGACACTCTCGTTCGTGGGCCTCGGCTTTCCCGCCACGCAGCCGAGCTGGGGCACCATGCTGCGCGATGCCGCCGACGTCAACGAGCTCACCCGGTTCCCCTGGGTGCTGGCGCCCGCGTTTGCGATCATCGCCGTGACCCTGACGACCAACCTCGCCCTGCAGCCGAGAACGGCGGAGCGCCCACTGGCCGCGGACGCCAGCCCAATCGCCAGATGAATCGGCAGGGCAAGGACCCGTGGTTCCGGTTCACGCCGGACACCGGTTCGATCACCCGACGACCAGATCACGGCTAGAATCACCCCTTCACGAGATTACAAGGTCATGAAATTCTCCGGACTCTACCACCCGCTCGTCACGCCCTTTGCGCCCAACGGCGACGCAGATCCCGGCGCCATCGCCCGCAACGCCGCGGCATACCTCTCGACACCGCTGACCGGACTGGTCGTGCTCGGCTCCAACGGCGAGTCTCCGCAGCTCGACGACGACGAGTCGGACCGCGTGATCGCGGCCGTGCGAGAGGTGGTACCCGCGGACCGACCCTTGCTGGCCGGTACCGCCCGCGAGTCCACGCGGGCCACCATCGCGGCCTGCCGGCGGGCCGCCGCGCTCGGTGTCAGTGCGGTCATGGTCCGCACCCCGTCCTTCTACAAGAACATGATGACCACCGACGCCTTCGTGCAGCACTACACGGCGGTGGCCGAGGCGTCGCCGGTGCCGGTGCTCCTGTACAACGTCACCGTCTACACGGGCGTGACGCTGCAGGCCGATGCCGTCGGACTGCTCAGCCAGCACCCGAACATTGCGGGCATCAAGGAGAGTGGCAACGACATGCAGCTGCTCGGCGACTACCTCGCGGCCGCCGCCGACGAGTTCGTCGTGCTGTGCGGGTCGGCCACCTCGTTCTACTCGGCCCTTGCGCTGGGCGTGCACGGCGGTGTTCTCGCGCTTGCGGGCATCGTGCCCGACCGGTGCGCGGCGCTCGTGAGACTGGTCGCCGAGGGGCGCTATCCGGAGGCGCGCGCGCTCCAGGCCATGCTGTTGCCCATGGCGCGCGCCATCGGCGCGCAGCACGGCGTGCCGGCGCTCAAGGCGGCGCTCACGCTGCTCGGTTTCGAGACCGGGGATCCGCGGCCTCCGCTGCGGCCCGCGCCTCGGGCGGTAGTGGCGCAGCTCAAGGCCGGACTGACGGCGCTCGGCCTGCTGGAAGAGGAGACGCTCGCTCCCTCGTAGGCCCGCTCGCCCATGGCC
>Ga0209476_10001389_pt1 | contig 16246 bp, 16 predicted proteins | sample KloWWTrecipitate_FD_187179 | JGI IMG/M metagenome (GOLD analysis project Ga0209476, IMG submission 187179) | Active sludge microbial communities from Klosterneuburg, Austria, studying microevolution and ecology of nitrifiers - Klosterneuburg... | ecosystem: Engineered > WWTP > Aerobic digester... | reverse complement strand
TCATGGTCATCCTAGGGCAACGAATGACATAGATATAGTCGTCGCCCCTGATACAAATAATGCGGCGAAGGTCTTTTCCGCGCTCGTGGAATTTGGGCTGGCGGCTCCAAATCTAAAAAAAGAGCTATTCTCCACACCGCGCAGCTTGGTGGTTATGGGAGTTGAGCCATTTGCCGTAGATATCATGAATTATATCGAAGGCGTCGATTTTGACGACGCTTACGAACGGCGGTCAGTTCGAAAGGTCGAAGATATTGATATAACTGTGATCTCGCTGACTGACCTTATTACAAACAAAAGTGCAGTTGCGCGTGATAAGGATAAGTTGGATGTTAAAGAGTTAGTTCGCAAGAATAGCTGACTAGAGCTTTTTATGATCCCTTGGAGCCCTTTTCAGCAAATCCTCAACGAATCTCGGTCAGAGCCTTGTTTGCTCGATCAATAAAATCGTTGTAACTTCAGCTATGAATAAGCTTAGAGTTATATTTGTCTTACTGTTCGTTTTTGTTTCCGTCTTTCCGGCCTTTGCGCAGCCTCAGCGAAAGATCCTTACAACAGGCCGTGGTACAGAGCCGCCGGTAGATCGGCGTGCTATCAATGTCGATCTTCTAATCGTTCGCGGCGAGGTCGTAACGATGGATGCATCGAAGCAGGTGATCAAGAACGGTGCGTTGGCGATCCGCGGCGAGAAGATCGTCGCGGTCGGCACGACTGCCGAGATCTCGAAAAAATACCGCGCGAAGACCACGATCGACGCCCGCGGTAAGGTCGTTATTCCGGGGCTGATAAATACACATACCCACGTTCCGATGACGCTCTTTCGCGGGCTTGCGGACGATCTGGATCTTAACGAGTGGCTGACGAAATATATCTTCCCGGCCGAAGCTAAGAACGTGAATGAGCAGTTCGTTCGTGTCGGCGCACGTCTTGGACTCGCAGAGATGATCCGCGGCGGGACGACGACATTCTGCGATATGTACTACTTCGAGGATGCGATCGCAGAGGAGACGAAAAAGGCCGGCGTTCGAGGCGTCTTGGGCGAGACGGTCATCCAGTTCCCCGTTTCCGACAACAAGACTCCCGACGAGGCTCTCGCCTACTCAGATCGCTTCATTGCCAAGTGGCAAAACGATCCGCTCATCGTTGCCGCGATCGCGCCGCACGCGCCTTACACCGTTTCGACCGATGATCTAAAACGCGTTCGCAAGCTCTCGGATAAATGGAATTCGCCCGTGCTGATACACGTGGCGGAAACGAAAAAGGAGCGGGACGACATCCTCGCAAAATACGGCAAGACGCCGGTCGATTATCTCGACAGCATCGGGTTTCTTTCCGACCGCACGATCATTGCTCACAGCATTTGGGTAACGGACGAGGAGATCGGAATTCTCGCACGAGAGAATGTCGGCGTCGGGCATTGCCCGCAATCGAATATGAAGCTTGCATCGGGAGTTGCTCCTGTGCCGTCGATGCTGAAAGCCGACGTTGCGGTCGGTTTGGGTACCGACGGAGCGGCGTCCAACAATGACCTCGATATGTGGGAAGAGATCGACACCGCGGCAAAGCTGCACAAGAATCACACGGGCGACCCGAAGGTCGTGAATGCCGAGCAGGCTTTCGAGATGGCGACGATCCGCGGCGCACGAGCTCTTCATCTCGATAAGCTTATCGGTTCGCTAGAGATCGGCAAGCGGGCAGACATCGCGATCGTTGACCTCGGTTCGCTTCATCAGACGCCTTTCTACAACATCTATTCGGCACTCGTATATTCGACAAAAGCCGCCGATGTTGACACCGTCATCATTAACGGACGCATCGTTATGAAAAGCCGCCGTTTGCTCACGTTAAACGAAAATGCTATAAAAATAGACGCAAACGCATACCGCGATAAAATCATCAAGAGTTTAGGCAATTGATCTGGCGGGGAACCTTAGGAGTGGTAAACCACGCCTACGATTTGCGTTTTTTAAGGATTTTCTCGGGTCGCTAGAATGAGCCTGCATATACGCCGGCTCTGGCCTTTACGGAGATCACCTCATCCAGTTTGGAGAAAGGATGCCGTTAAACGTCAGGAAGTTTTTCACATCGTCAATTTTGATCTGCGGCAGCTTTTCCGTCGCGGCGCTCGCACAGACGGCACCGGCCCCTCAAAGTTCGCCGTCCGCACAGACACCCGCACAACCGACACCGACCGCACCGGCCGTAACGTCCGGCGACCTTCTACGGTCGCGCATTTCGAAGGCGAAGGCATTCATCGCCGTTCGAAATTACAGCGCAGCCACCTACGAGCTTGAGAACGTCAGACGCGAATCTTCCGATCCCGCGATTGTATCCGGCGTGAATGTCCTGCTGATGAACAGTTATCTCGAACAGGGCGACTACAAACGAGCGCAGGATCTTCTGAAAGAGTTCTACACGGAGCAAAAGACCACAAAAGCCGGCGCAAAAGCGAACTATCTCGCCGTAGCCGGCCAGATCGTAAAGGGAGCGCGCAACCGGCTCGAACGCTATCAAACGCTCGGCCTTAGCGTTTCCGACCGGACGCTTCCGCTCGAGGCCGTCAACGATCTCGAAAAGATGCGCGACACTCTCGAGATCGTCATCGCCGAATCCAAAGAGATGGGTGCCGATCCGTCAAAAGCCGGTGAGGCGATGGCTCTGCTCGAAGAAGCCACCAATTCACGCAGTATGCTCGCGCGCGATGAATATGATTCGCGTCGCTGGCGCGACGAGGTCGCTGACGCACGCGAAGATATCGCAAATTCGCGTTCCGTCGTCATTAGCGCGATCAGCGGCGTGCCGTCAACGAATGTCGCCGACGGAAGGGTCGTCGCGGAAAAAACTGAGGCTCGGTCCGCTCCCGCAGCGACAGCGCAGCCTGCACCGGTTGCGTTTGAACCCGTTCGTCCGAAATCCGAACCGAATGCGGACGCTGGCCGTCCGCGGCAGATCGAAGGGCCTGTGGCCGCTGCTCCTTCAAAAACGGCGGAAGAGCCCGCCGCCGCTCCAGAGAAAACTGCCCCCGCGACCGAAAAACAAGCCGAGAAAGTTGTCGCTGCTCCGGCACCCGAAGTTCCGGTAGAAACCGGCCCGATGAGCGTCGGCTCGCTAACCGAATTCGCGACCAATCGAGCAACGCCGATCTATCCCTCATTCGCACGGACAGCCCATGCGGTCGGGGTCGTACGCGTCGAAGTGGTCGTTGACGAAAGCGGTGAGGTCTCGTCGATCGAAAGAACGAGCGGCCCGTCTTTGCTTCAAGGCGCGGCAAAAGACGCGATCCGCAAATGGCGTTTTAAGCCTTTTGAACGCAACGGCCAACCCGTTAAGGCCGTCGGCTTTGTAAACTTCAATTTCTCTATGTAACCCGCAATGACGGTGCCTTTATGCCCAAGCTGTACCGAAGGCCCGGTGGAACCGAAGCTCAATTTTCTGCCCTTTTGTATTGAAGATACTCGCGAAGCCTGCCATAATTCCGAAGCGCCTTATTAGGCAAGCAAGAGGTTCTCTTTTGCTGTGTTTAGCAACAGCCTGTGGGGGTTTTTGCAAGGCTAAAGTTAGTTCAAAGACCGATTACAAAAAAGAGAAGTATATTCCGTAAGCCTGCCCGTCTTACCTTGTTGTTTCCGGGTCTGTGTCCGAGGGTCGAAGTAAATCCTATGTTGAAGAACAGAATTCTTTTGTTAGCTGCGACCGCTGTCGCTGCCGTCGCGATCCTTGGCTACACTGCCGCCGAGCCAACTCAGGTCTCGGCCGCGACGCCCCATAAAACCTGGATAACCGTCGATATGAACGAACTCAAAACGATGCAGGTTTTCGCGGCGATGGGCGGTCGATTCCTGGCCCCGGAGATCGTAACCGTCAGGAACGGTATCGCAGTGCTTCAGGCGACAGATGACGAGATCTCGATCATCTCGGAGCATGCACATAAGAACCTGCATAAATGCGCGGGTTTTATGGCCCACCCGGACGAGCAGGACGCTCTCGATACGATCGATATGGTAACAGGGCCGAAACCATCGCTTGCAACCGTTACCTACACGATCGACAACGCCGCCACGGTTCAGCCGATGATCAACGATATGGCGGCGCCGAATATCAAGGACACGATAACGTCGCTTTCGAGCTTTACCACTCGGTACTACAATTCAACGACCGGTCTGGATTCGGCTTTTTGGATAAAGAACAAATGGACCACGCTTGCCGCCGGCCGCAGCGATGTGACCGTTGAGTATTTCAACCATTCGTGGGTGCAGCCTTCAATAATACTGACTATCCAGGGTACAACGAACCCTTCAGAGGTCGTCATCCTCGGCGGACATCAAGATTCGATCCGGTCGGGATGTTCGGCCAGTACGACCTGCCAAACGCTTCCGGCTCCGGGTGCGGATGACGATGCGTCGGGTATCGCCTCCTTGACGGAAGTGATCCGAGTTGCGATGGAAAGTAATTACCGTCCGGCAAAGACGGTCAAATTTATGGCCTACGCGGCAGAAGAGGCCGGCCTTCTAGGCTCAAAGGCGATCGCAACGAGCTATCAAAATTCGGGTGTTAATGTAGTCGGCGTGCTTCAGCTCGATATGACGAATTACAAAGCCCCATCCACCGACATTGCGATGATCACCGACCACACGAATGCAGCGCAGAACACGTTCGTGCGAAATCTTGCCTCGACCTACCTCTCAACGCTGACGGTCGTGGACACACAATGCGGATATTCTTGTTCGGATCACGCCCCTTGGGACGCACGCGGATACGCCGCATCATTCCCGTTCGAAGCCCCGATGGGTTCGGACAATCCATTTATTCACACGGCGAGTGACACGCTCGCGAACAGCGATCCGAACGCGACCCACGCCCTCAAATTCTCAAAACTCGCCGGCGCCTATATGGCGGAACTCGCAAAGGGCACGATCGCCCCGACCGCGTCCGCCGAGAAGTTCGCGGATTTTGACGGCGATGGCAAGACCGATGTTTCGGTATTTCGTCCGTCGAACAGCGTCTGGTATATCCAAGGCTCGCAGGCAGGCTTTTCTGCGGCACAGTTCGGCGTCTCGACGGATCAGCCCGTTCCGGCAGATTTTGACGGCGACGGCAAGACGGATATCGCGGTCTATCGCGACGGCGTATGGTACTCGATGTTAAGCGCGACGAGCACTGTGAATATCACGAGCTTCGGCATCGCGGGCGACAAGCCGCAGCCGAAGGATTTCGACGGCGACGGCAAGGCGGACAAGGCCGTCTATCGCGGCGGCACTTGGTACGTGCTTAAGAGCAATGGTTCGCAGTACACAGTGGCACAGTTCGGCCTCGCGGGAGATATCGCCGCGGCAAGCGATTACGATGGCGACGGAAAGGCTGATTATGCCGTTTACCGGCCGTCACAAGGCATTTGGTACGTTCTCGGCTCAACGGCCGGCTTCTCAGCCCGCCAATTCGGCATCTCTACCGACAAACCCGTCCCGGCCGATTATGACGGCGACGGTAAGACCGACCTTGCTGTTTATCGCGACGGCATTTGGTATCTGCAGAGAACTACCGGCGGCTTCACAGCCTTCCAGTTCGGCATTGCGAGCGACATTCCCGCCGCCGGTGATTATGATGGCGACGGCAAGGCAGACGCCGGTGTTTTCCGCGACGGAGTCTGGTATATGCTTCGTTCGACCGGTGGTTTCGCAGTGACCGGCTTCGGCCTTGCGGGCGACAAACCGCTTCCGTCAACCTTTGTACCCTAAGGGCACACGCGCAAGGTGCCTGAACATTGCAATATGGCACGGACCGGGTTCGATCTCGTTCGTGCCATTTTCATTTTGAAGGTCGGTTTTTCGGCAAATGTCATCGACAGAAATATCGGTATCACGCCAACTCGCTCCCGAAGAGCTCGAGTTTAAGAAGAAGCAGCGTGTCCTCGAGCGCCTAAAGGATCGCGTCGCCTTTCGCGAAGAGGATATGGCGGATCTTCGCGGCGAACTCGAACGCTTCGAAGCTCAGTATTCAATGCAGGTCGGACGCCTTTATGCCGAGATCGACGAGATCGAGGCCGCGATCGCCGAGGAAGAACTGAAACTCGTCCCCGATGACGAAGAGATCAAGAAGCGCGTCGAGGAACTTCGCCGAAAGGCAGAGGAATCTGCCGCCCGTGCCGCAGCCGCCGAAGCCGCCGAGAAGGCCGATTGGAAGCCCACCGCAGAAGCGAAAAAGGCGTATCACGACCTCGCACGCACGATTCATCCCGACCTAGCTCTCGATTCGGATGAAAAAGAACGTCGGCACGTCCTGATGGCGGAACTGAACAAAGCATACTCGTCGGGCGACCAGGTTCGCTTAGACAAGCTCGCTGACGACCTGCGGCATTCTCCGGCGCTTGTGCCGGGTGATTCCATCGGCGACCGGCTTGTGCGCGTGATACGGCAGATCGCGCAGGTTAAATCCCGCTTTTTTGAGCTTGAAAAAGAAACTAAGGCCGCAAAAAACTCGGAAACCTACATTCTTTTCCGCAAGGCAAGGGCAGAGCGTGGCGAAGGCCGCGATATGATCGCACAGATCGCCGCCCGGACTGCCGTGCACATAATGCGTGCAAATAGGCGGCTTCAGAGCCTTAGGAACGTAAATGCGGCAGCTAAAGCCCACGTCGAGGAAACTTTCGGGATGAATATCGAGGATTTTCGGAAAACCGCGTCAAATAAGGGGCACAAATAACCTGTTGACAACAATCCCTGATTATGTAAACTCTATCTACTGTCAACGTAAGTTTTTGCGTTGCTCCCTCTGACCCTCTCCGGAGCTAGTTCGTCGAGATGGTCGTTTTACAAGCCAACGACAAGGTTTTTCGCAAGAACGTGCTCCACGTACGGGAATGCGAAAAAAGAGGGAGGCGGTGTGGGAGACGTCTCCCTCGTTTTGCGCCTGCAAGCCGTTAGATCGTACGTCCTGCCGCGGCTCCAGCTAGCAATACCGCAAGTTCCTAGAATGCCCAACGTCCCTGCACGTAGCCCGCAGTGAAAAGTGCCAGATAAAGGATCGAAAGAAGCGAAACGACAGCGAGCCTCACCGGTTTCCTGAAAAATACCGCCATCACGATGAACATCGGAAACATCGTAAGGGTGTATCTCGGAACGCTCAAGATGAAAGAAGTGCTTACGAAGAGCAACATAGAAGCAATCATCCAAACGCGATAAGACGCGCGCAAAGACCTCCAGCCAACTACGGTAAAGAATACCCCAATTGCGATGAATACAAGTTCAAATGCGCCCTCAAGCATTTGTGTCGGTCGAGTCTCAGCGATCACTCCTCGAAACTTACCGATCAACGCGGGAATCGGATTTGTCAAGAACTTCTGCCAATGCTCCCGTTGCGCGAACATAAATGCAAATGGATCGCCAAACGTAACGTAGTTTATAGAGAGATATACAAGAAAGCCGACCGGAACCAAACCAAGCCACAACCAAGCAAAATTGAATTTTCGATCTTGTCGCCAGATAGACCAAACTTCGATCGGCAGTGCGAGGCAAAGAATCAACCCATTGATCCGGGTAGCGCAAGCGGCGGCGCCAAACAATCCCGCCAAGAGCCAGCGATCTTGTCGGACGGCGAGGAAGGCGGAGACAGCAAGCAAAAGGAACGTACTCTCGGTATATGGAATGTGCAGAAAATACGATGTTGGGTAAACGAAGAAGAACCAAACCGATAGATCGGCAGTCCTTGACGTGTGGTCTATGACAACGAGCCTATGAAAAGCTATACCAAGCAGAACGGAAGCGATACCTGAGACAACGAGTCCGCTGAGAACACTGTCCCGAGTAATCGGCGTGATCAAACTCATTAAGAGTGGATACACCGGCAAAAAGACTATGTTCCACTTGTTGGGGCCGGCCGAGGCATAGCCTTCTTGGGCAATGTTAATGTACGCCAACGCATCCCATCGAGCCCATATATTGATAAGGCGCCCGGCCGTCTGAGATGAAAGCAAGAGAAAGGCTACCCAACCGAAGCTCAACACTACTGCTTTCACCCCGATGACAAAGTAAACTATGGAGCGCACTCTTCGCACGGACATCTATCTTGCGTGAAAAGCGACTGGAACATCCGAACTTTGCCCCAACGAAACAACTTGCAGCCCTGCCGAACTCCCTAGAATCCAGAAAGTGGCTGTCGATGGACGCCAAACACTTAGGTCTGTTTTTGCATCACCATCATAGTCCGCTGGAACTGGCAGGTCACCGGACGAACCAAAGTGCGTCGAGTAAAACCCAACGGCCGATCCAAGTACATACCAATTTCCGTCGGACGGACGCCAAACTGCGATGTCCGCTTTCGAGTCACCATCAAAGTCTTGAGGGACCAACTCATCACCGCTCAAGCCGAAGGTCACCATATCGAACGAATTAAGATAAGACTTATAGATGTACCAAGCATTCTCCGACGGTCGAAAAATAGCGTAGTCATTTCGCTTGTCTCCATCGAAATCTGCTGGGATCGGAATATCTCCGGTCGTCCCAAACTGGAAGGCAGTCGTGATGTTAGTACCGCTACGATAAACGTACCAAACGGCCGAACTTGGTCGCCAAACTGCTATGTCCGCCCTCAAATCGCCGTCGTAATCTCGGGGAACCGGTATATCCGATGCTGTCCCGAAGGTTACGCCAACGATAGTACTGTCCGTACTTTGGAAGATGTACCAGGTAGAGTCCGAAGGGCGCCAAACGCTAAAATCCGTTTGCCCGTCACCGTCATAATCATTCGGCACAAGCTCATCTCCATTCGCCCCCCATTGGAATGATGTGATGGTAGCGGTCGAACTCTTATAAACTTGCCAAACTCCGGCTCCCACATTCCATATGACCGGATCGGATATCCGATCATCGTCAAAATCCAAACGGGCTGGAGATCGCAAGTCGATGGGCTGGAAGAAAGGGGAGTCAATTGAATCAGTTAAGAGCTTCTGCTTATCCTCCGCCAAAAAATATGTACCGGGGAAAAAATAGTAACCTGCGTACATCCAAGAGAAGTACGCTGTGGCTCCACCGGTACAACCCCCGTATTCGCCACCGCTGCCACAGCCAGGTGGGTGCGGTAAATCCCAAGTATGCCCAAGTTCGTGGCCGGCACCGCCGATCCAACGATAGATTCCCGCGTTGTCAGGAGGATCACCCGCACATTGGGGAACATTTTGTTTACCAGTAAGTCCCCTTAGGTCATTCGCCGACAATACGGCCCAACCGCCATTCGGCGGAACACCGTTCGCCCCAATACCTTGTCCGCAGGCTGGGTCCGCATCGATAAAAAAATTCCATCGATTATTCGGATCTCCAAAATATCCTCCAGAGTATCGAAAACCTTCCCCAAGAGCATTGTTAAGAAACCAAGCTGAAGATCCTCCGTTCACATGGGATCGATACCAGTCAGCGGTATGGTCAGTCTGGTACACCTCAACTTGAGGCAAGAACGTGAGGTCGTTACCCAACTCCTTTTGGTACTTGTCGCGTAGGTATAGGGCCAAATCAAAAAGTGCAACCTTGTAGTCGTCTCGAACTTGTTTATCTGACGGGACGAGATAAACAAATCGAGCCTTCCTTGGCTGTCCTACCTCGGTGGCATTCAACAACCTCTGCGACGAGGCAGAAAAGTTCTCTAGGTTCGAGGCAGAAATCCATTCCATTGGAATTTGGTCCGAAATTTTCGTTGAGCCAACTCGCGACAAATCTTGAGCCTGAGTTGGTATGAGACCTGAACTAAGCACGGCCAATAGTATCAAACAAATATGAAGTGGCTTCATTTGGAACCTCTTTGGAATTTTTCTTAGCGCACCGGTAGGGTGAGATACGCTATCGTAGTGTGTTATGCAATACCTGTCAACTCGTTTTGCGCCTGCAAGCCGTTAGATCGTACGTCCTGCCGCGGCTCCCGAAGCCCACGCCCACTGAAAGTTGTATCCGCCGAGCCAGCCCGTCACGTCCAGAACTTCGCCGATGAAATAGAGCCCCGGCTGTAACTTTGAGCCCATCGTTTGGGAAGAGATATCTTTGGTCGAAACGCCGCCTAAGGTTACTTCCGCACGGTCCCAGCCCTCGGTCGCGTCAAAATGCGGCTGCCAATTCTTTAACGCGGTGATGATGTCGGCCTGCGCTGCTGCGTCTATCTCTGCGACCGTTTTTTTTCTAACCGCCTGCGGCAAAAAGGCTTCGACGATAGGTTTCGAAAGACGCTCCGACAAAATGTTGCCGATCTGCATTCGCGAATCGCTATTTTCTTCAAAAAACTCGAAAAGGTCTGTGTCCGGCAGCAGATCGATCTGAACGGGTTTGTCGGGCGACCAGTAGTTCGAGATCTGCAGGATCGCCGGGCCTGAAAGGCCTCTGTGAGTGAATAGAATGCTCTCGCGGAATGCCGCACCGCCGCAACGCACCTCCGCGTCGGCAGAGACGCCCGAAAGGCCGGGAAATGCCCTTCCCTTGAGCCTCAAGGCGACGAGCGAAGGGCGCGTCTCGACGATCGTATGCCCGAATTGCCTCGCGATGTCGTATCCGACACCTGTCGCCCCAACTTTCGGAAAAGAAAGCCCTCCGGACGCCACGACAAGGTTATCGGCCTCGAAACTCGATGCGTCGGTGCGAATGACGAAATGCCCGGCGTGTTCGACGCCCTTGATCTCTGCACCGGTTACGATCTTTACTTTCGCGGCTTTCGCCTCGGCAAGCAACATCTCGACGATCGCACGCGACGATCCGCGACAGAACAACTGGCCGTGCTTTTTTTCCTGAAACGGGATCTTGTGCCGCTTTACGAGTTGGATAAAATCCTGCGGCGTAAATCCTGCAAGCGCGGACTTTGCAAAATGCGGATTCTGCGAGATGAAGTGCTCGCTTCTGACGTCAAGGTTCGTGAAGTTGCAACGTCCGCCGCCAGAAATAATGATCTTCCGGCCGACCTGGCTGTTCCGTTCGAGAACGGCGACGCGCTTGCCGCGCCTGCCGGCCTCGATCGCACAGAAAAGCCCGGCCGCACCGCCGCCGATCACTATTGCATCGAAACGCCGATCACCCAAGATAGCGTTCCTTCAGAATGTTGAGGTGATGGCGAACGTGTCCGACCGAAATGCCGGCAAGGGCACGAACCGAGATCGGACTGTCGTTCGCGATTCCAATACGCTTCAGAGCGGCCTCGTCCATATTGTTGAGCATCAAGGAGTTAGAAAGCCGGACATGGTCGAATTCACTGAGCAGGTCGTCGAAACTACGCTCATTCGCCCTCGAAAAACCGATATATCCGGGGTTCTCCTGATCGTATCCGGGAAGCGGCGTCGTATCGCCGCGCGAGATCCGCAGCATTCGGTATGCAAATATCCGCTCGGTGTCGATAATGTGGCTTAAGACCTCTTTGATCGTCCACTTTCCGTCGTCGTAAGCAAATGTGCCGCGTGCTTCCGGCAGGCCTTGCAGCGCGACACGCAATTCCGCCGGCTGCGCAGCGAACACGTTGCGTATATCGGCTTCGGGCACGAGACTCAGGTACTTGCTGTAATACGGATCGAATTCCGTCGTTTCGGGTTTGAACATATGCGCATCCTTCGTGTCTGCTAGAATAACAGACAATGTCCGCGTCGATAACATCAAAAACTTTCCTCGCGATCCTCGTCTCGATCGCTTTCTGTGCGGCGGGTATGAGCGCTTCGGCGCAAGGCGGCAAGGCAGAATCGAGACGCATCACGGTCGGCGAAAAGGAAACTATCGTTCAAGGCCGCCTCGCAAACGGACAAGAGATGGAATACGTCTTCCGTGCAAAAAGCGGTTCCGAGATCACGATACGGAATTCGCGGCCGAGTGCATTCGATTTCCGTGTGTTCTCGAACGAAGCCGATGTCGAAACCGAGTTTGAAAGTTCACCCACGCTCACGCTCACGCTGCCGCAAGACAGCGATTATTATTTCTTTGTCCGCAAAAAGGCCGGCGGCGCGCGAACCGCGAACTTCCGCCTGTCGCTGAAGATCACTCCGAAAACAAACTAGACGTCAAGACAAAAGCCAGACCGATCCCTGTCAGAACCGGAAGCAATAGCAACCAGGTTTCGTGGATACCACGGTGTCAGAAGCCCGTCTCTAAAGACGGGTTCGAAGTCAAGGGAAAGATATAGCGTGCCGCCGAAAAGGGCGGTTGCGAGTATATTGAGTTCATTGACAAAAAGAATACGCTGATAGATTTGAATAATTTTGTGTCTGAAGCGTGGTTTCAGACTTTATCGAGTAGAGCACTCGTGGCTCACTCACTCATCTCTTCGGGCATTGGAAGGAAACTCGTTCAATTAGTTCCTTATAGCCCATGATGTATGGATCCGCTCTTCTCGTTTGATGGACGAGAAGGTTGGCATGGCCCTATCACACGGCGGTCATTTCAGACCACGGGCTTCGCGGGCATTACCAACTGTGCGTCCACGCAGGTCAAACTCTTCTGCCGTGATCGAGTCACGAAGCATTATCGCGAGTTTGACCAGAAGCTTTCTGGAGGTGGCGGTTCTGGCCACCGCTTTCGGTTTCTTTTTTGCGAGCCGCCGTCTCACCCGTTCCCGTATCGCACCACGCAGCCGTCTGCTGATGCGGATGAAAATCAACTCCGATGTACAATGTCATGACGGTTTCTCCTGTCAAAGAGCGCTTCTTGTCTGTCAACATTGATTCTACTCAAAGCCACCAGAAACCGTCTTTATGACATCACACGTCAGTAAGGGCTCAGGGCGAAATCGAAAAAAGCAAATCTTAACCACAGAGCGCACGGAGAGCACGGAGGGTGAGATTAGGGCAGCGTTAGTTTCATCAAGGGTGTGGTTCTTTTGAATTGCCACGGGCTTGAAGCCGTTCTTTTGAATTGCCACGGCTTTTAAGCCGTGGTGAGCAGGTCGATAACCATCTCGGAGGCGGCTGCGCCGCCGACAAGCCTCTGGCGGGTGTTACACACTCTCAAGAAAGGTCACTTTGTCCGTTTTGTCCGTTTTGTCCGTTTTGTGAAAATTGTGTCATTTTGTGAAAACTGTGTCGATTCGTGAAAAACGTCCTTCCAATGAGCGAGACGGATGGGTAGTCTAGTTATGGTCAATGAAGTTGACCTTGATCTTTGAAAATTTAATTTGGTTGGCGTCGCACCGTGGTCTCTTTGGCCTCTTCGCAAAAGGCGGAGAAGATGTCGGCGGCAAAGCCGCCTCCGAAGTGTAATCTTGGGCCGTGACCCACGGCTTAAAAGCCGTGGCTAATTGCCCTTCGGGAAGGCAAAGGTCGCGAAATGGGAAGATGTCGTCCGCTGATGTATTCAGCGTGCCTTGCACGCGGCAAGAATATAGCTACACATGGAGCGGAGCGGAATGTGTAGATAGGCGGCGAATCATTCCGACGGAAGCGTGCCTTGCACGCGACAGAGGAAGTCGGCGGCAGAGCCGCCTCCGAGGTGGCGATGATGATGGACCGTGCTACAAACATTTGGCTCCTAACGGAGCCGAGGCGTCGGCTTAACGTTGTTCGAGGCGCACGTTGAGCCCTTACTACATGCGGGCTACTGACACATTTGGCTCCTTGCGGAGCCAGTGCGGACGAGGGCGTCCGCGTTCCGACACCTGATCCTCGGCCTAGAGGCGCGTGGCTATTTGCCTTTCTCTGTGTGCTCTGTGGTGCGATCTACGCTTTTTTCTGTCTGGCACTGAGCCCTTACTGACGTGCGGGCTACTGACACGTGCGGCGTTAAAGCCACGCAAAGGTCGCTGAGGAAGGCGGGCGTGCGGGAGGTTGCACTGAGTGTAACGCCATTGCTCACGCGCAGGCTTCTGCATTGGTGAAACCCGGTCGCTATCGCTCGTAGGTTCTGGCAAGACCGTGGGCACCGAAGGAGCCAAGACGGCGAGTTCGCGACAGCGTCTTTGCGAACTTTGCGAAATTCTTTGCGCCCTTTGCGGTTAAAGCCCGACAAGAGAAACCGCGAAGGTCGCGAAGCGAAGCCACGCAAAGGTCGCTGAGGACTGCGAGCGTGCGGGAGGTTGCACTGAGTGTAACGCCCTTGCTCACGCGCAGGCTTCTGCATTGGTGAAACCCGGTCGCTATCGCTCGTAGGTTCTGCCAAGCAGCCCTTGCTTTAGGTTACGCTCGCATATATGCGCCGTTCAGGCGGTTGCTCATATTTCGGGCGATGAATGCGGCGCGCATCTTTGCGTCGTCGGTTACTTCACCCTCGAAGAATTCATCGAGGGTCGCGTAGAATATCTCGATCCAGCGGCCAAAATGTTCGGGCAAAAGCGGAGCCTTCTCGTGAAGGTCAAGATGCGGGACTAGCGGGCTGTTGAAATAGACGGGTCGTCCGAACAGCACTTTTTCCCAGAAATCTGTGATCACGGGGATGTGTTTGTCGAGATTCAGGTCGATGAAGTGATGGCCGATCTCTTCGTCGGCGATAGCGGTCTCATAAAACTTCCACAGAAGTTTCTCCAGGTCCTCTCGTTCTTGTATATCTCTCATTACTGCAAATCAAAAAACTATTCTGTTGTAACTACCTCTTCGCCCTGCAACGCCGCGTGAAGCGTGTGCCAGCTTAAACTTGCGCACTTGACGCGTGCCGGAAATTCAAGCACGCCGGCAAATATCTTAAGCCGCCCTAGATGATTCTCTTCCTCGTCGGCATCGAGTTCGCCTGTAACCATACGGTGAAATTCATCGAAGATCACCTCGGCGTCCTCACGGCTCTTTCCCCTGACGAATTGCGTCATCATCGACGCCGACGCCTTCGAGATCGCGCAGCCCGAACCCTTGAATGCAACATCCGTGACCGTGTCGCCGTCGAGCGTTACATATACGCGTAGAGCGTCGCCGCAAAGCGGATTGTTGCCGTCCGCGATGCGGTCGGGCGACTCGATCTCACGAAAATTTCGCGGATTCTTGTTGTGTTCGAGGATCACCTCTTGATATAGCTCGTTAAGTTCTGACATTTGTTTACATTTGCGCTCGAGGCTAACCTCGTGATTGATATCGTTAGGATCATTTCGAAGCCTCGGGCGTCTTGAGCGCTTTATCAAGAAACTTCTGCATTAGGTCGGCGAGCGGATGAGCGGCGTTGTTGTCGGGGTCTTTGTGTGCAAAGATCGCAGTGCCGTGGCCGCCATCAGCGTAAACCGCCACCTCGGCGTTCGGACCGGGCGACGCCTCCTTTAGTTTCTTTACATCTGCCGCAGACTCTTTATCGTCTTCGGCCGCGACGAGGAGAATCGGGCGGTCGCCGTATTTCTTGATCGCGGGAACGGTCGGCAGGTTGTCGAAATAATTCACGCCCGGCGAGAGCAGCACTACGGCCGCGATATTCGCGTGGTCGGCGGCATACATTATCGCGACGCTGCTGCCGTACGAAGCGCCGACAATGCCGATCTTGCTCGCATCGACACCTTCTTGTTTGCCGAGGAACTCGACAGCAGAATTCGCATCGATCAGGAGAAGTTTCGGGTCGATGCCTTTTTCGAGATCGACCTTGATCTCCGAGCCGTCTGCCTTTTTATTCGATTCGCCAAAACCGCGGCCGTCGATCGAGAGCACAGCATATCCGCTCTTGTTAAATCGCTCGGCGAAGTCATCATAAACGTGTCGATTCGCCGTCCATTCGTGGAGCAAAAGCAACGCGGGCGAATTTGGCTTCTGCGGCTTATAAAAACTGCCGACGAGCTTTACGCCATCAGTAGTGTCGATGGCAATCTTCTCGGCCTTGGGCTGAAACTCAGGCACGACCGAAGGCGAAGGCGCAGCGTTCGGCGCCGACGTATTCTTTGCAGTATTCGCCGCCGGCGAACCACAGGCCGCCAACAGAAACGAGCAGAAAAGTATCAAGCTAATTCTCATCATTTTTGTCTTCCGTCTCCCTAAGTTTTTCGATGTCCAGGTGGTCTTGAAGTCGCCCGACCGCCAACTTGTTCTTTATAAGGTCCTTTGTAAAGCGGGGTTCAGCATGTTTGATCACGGCATAACCGCCAATGATCAGATACCTAACTCCGTTTCCGTTTAAAGCTTGCAACAGATCTTTGAAGTCTGGATTCACTTATGTCAACGCCCTTGATGGCGTAGGCCTCGATCACCATCTCCCATGCCGCCGCAAATTTCTTCTCGTCGGGTTGCGCCTGCCAGTACGCAAGATCCGGATGCTTCGGAGCATCTTCGAATCTTCCATACCAAACTTCCATCTCGCGATTCTTCTTCATGCAAACACCTCGATCACCTTTTGGATCGCATCGGCAA
>Ga0209476_10001388_pt1 | contig 16252 bp, 12 predicted proteins | sample KloWWTrecipitate_FD_187179 | JGI IMG/M metagenome (GOLD analysis project Ga0209476, IMG submission 187179) | Active sludge microbial communities from Klosterneuburg, Austria, studying microevolution and ecology of nitrifiers - Klosterneuburg... | ecosystem: Engineered > WWTP > Aerobic digester... | reverse complement strand
ACGCTCCACGCCCTCGAGCACGGCGCGCCGCTCTACAGCCGCTATTTCGTGCAGAAGTGGAGCCGCTCGCTCGTCAAGAAGCAGGCGGCATGGCCCGGGGACTACGACTTCACGGCGCTCATGCGCAGGGGCGGGCTGCGTCACATGACCGCCGAGCTCGTGAGCACCCACACCAGCTTCCCGACGCTTGACGATTACTTCGAGGGTTACGCGATCACCGGCGAACGGCTTGCGCAACTTGAGGCGCCGTCGACCATCATCGCCGCGCTCGACGACCCGATCATCTCGCCGTCGGACCTGCCGCGCCTCGCAGCGCCCGCGGCACTCAGCATCGTACTGACGCCGCACGGCGGCCACTGCGGCTTCTTCGAGCAGCTCACGGCGCCCAGCTGGGCTGACCGGCGCGTCGCGGCGCTCCTCGGCACGTAGCCCGTCGCCCGTCAGCTCGCCAGGGCCTGAAGCATGGCGTCGCGCCAGCGGCGATGTCCTGCGTCTGCCTGCATCGTGGCGCCCGGCTCGAACGACTGGCTTTCGCCGTCGGGAGGCGCGGGTGCGCGGGCCCGTATCAGGAGCCCGAATACCCCGCGCGCTGTCGCCTCGGAGTCCTTGGGTCGCAGGAGGGGGATGCCGCAGAGGTCGGCGATCAACTGCACGAGTCCGTTCGATTGCGAGAGGCCGCCGGTCACGATCGCGCGCGCGATCGGTCCGGCGCCACGGAGTGCGTTGAAGTTCTCGCGCACGAGATACGCGATGCTGGCGACCAGCGCCGCAAAACGGGCGCCGCCGTCGCCGTCGCCCACGAAGCGCGATTCGAAATGGCTGCGCCAGTACGGCGAGCCGAGGCCCGAGATGCCGTTGAGAAAGAGAAGGTCGGGTGCCGCACGCGCAGCGGGCGCGGTCGCTTCCCAGCGGCGCCAGGCCGCCGCGAGATCGAGCGAGTCACGCGCCGCGAGCCATTCGAGGGCGCTCGCCGCCCCGTTGACGGTGCCTTCGAGCGAGTACAGGGTGCTTGCCGCGTCGCCGTACAGCACGCTGCCGAGCAGCGGGCCTGGCTCGGGGCGGCGTGTGCCGGTCGTGCGTTGCAGGAATGCACCGGTGCCGAGGTTGAGATACAGCGTGTCCTCGCGCGGCGGCCCCCACGCGAACGGCACTGCCGATTGGTCCCCCGTCACAACCGAAAGCCTGGTGCCGGGCACCAGATTTTCGGTTATCGGGGCGTCGAGCGTGGTCAGGCCTGGGGCCGGCAGCCAGTCCCGCTCCACGCCGAAGAGCGCCAGCAGCTCCGCGGACCATGCGCCGCGTTCCGCATCCCACAGCTGCGTGCGCGAGGCGTTCGCGGGATCAACCGCCGCCGCGCGGCCGATGAGCCGGCTCGCGAGGAAGGTTGCGAGCGGGCCGACGATCAACTCGCCGCGCGCAGCGGCTTCGCGCACCGCGGGCAAGTGATCGACACACCAGCGGATTTTCGTCGCGCCATAGTGCGCCGACAGTGGCAGCCCCGAGAGGTGGCGCACTCGAGCTTCGTGTGCGCGCAAGGGCACGAGTGCTGCCTCTGCGCGGCGGTCCTGCCAGGAAATGACCGGTGAGAGTGCCTCCCCGGATGCCCGCCGCCAGCACACGATGCTCGAGCGCTGCGTCGCAAGTCCGGCAGCGGTGGGCCAAGGTGCATCGCCGCGTGTCGCGAGCGCGCGTGCCACCGACTCACGCAGCGATGTGACGATTTCCTCCGGATCGTGCTCCACCCGATCGTCGCCGATGCGCGTCGTCGCGATGGGCACGCGCGCCTGCGCGAGCTCGCGGCCTTCGTCGTCGAAGAGAATCGCGCGACTGCCCTGTCCGCCCTGATCGAGCGCGAGCCAGGTGTCAGGCCGGCGTGAGTGGCAAGGTGTCGACATCGGCGACCGCACGACGGGAGGGAAGGGACGAGGCGACGCGGCGTAGCACCTGGGCCGCCGTTGCGCGAAAGGTGGTGAGCTTGCCGCCGTAGATGGCGATCACCCGCGGCGCCTGCTCACGGTCGACTGCGAGATGGGTCTCGCGCGAGCGGTGAAACGCGTGGCCCGGGCCGCCCGGGAGCACCCGAAGCCCCGCGAAGGCGCTCGGGGGACTCGCGGCGCTGGCTGCCGCCACGCCGGGAAAGTAGCGCCGCAGGATGCCGAGCAGGTAGTGCGATTCGCCGGCGGTTGGCGCGACTTCGTCAGGCCCGGCGCGATAACGCAGCTCCGTCGTGCCGATCATCAGCGCTCCGTGAAACGGCATCACGAAGATTGCGCGGCCGTCCCGCGGGCTCTCGACATAGTAAATGCCTCGCGCCGGCGGTGCCGACTGCAGCAACAGGTGCGTGCCCTGCACCAGCTCCACATCCGCAACCGCGCCGGCCGGCGTTATCTCGCGCGCGACCCGCGCCGCCCAGGGCCCTGCGGCATTCACGAGGACTTGCGCGCGACATTCGTGCACCTTGCCGTCTGCGGCATAGCGCACGACCACTTCGGCATCGCGTCGCTCCGCACCGATGAAGGTGGCAGGGATCGCGGATTGCGCGCCGAGCCGTTGCGCCGAGGCCCACACGGCGCGCGCCAGTGCGGCGTCATCAGTCTGTCCGTCGTGATACCAGAAGACCCGCTCGAGGCCGCGAGTCGCGAGCCCGTCCAGCGCCTCCCACTCGCTGCGCGGGACGAGGCCGAAGCCCGCACCGCCGGCGAATCCCGCAAGCCCCGCGTAGAGCGCGAGCCCCGTGGCGAGCACCCACGGTCGCCGGCGCGTGTCGGCGTAGACCGGGATGTGGAATCGCTGCAGGCGCACCAGTTCCGGCGCGAGGCGCAGCAATGCGGTGCGTTCGTGCAGGCTCTCGCGCACGAGCCGCAGCTGGCCGGTTTCGAGATAGCGCAGCCCACCGTGAATGAGCTTGCTGGAGCGACTCGAGGTGCCTGCGGCAATCGCGGTTTTCTCGAGCAGGAGCACGCGATGACCCGTGGCGGCGGCCCGCTGGGCGACGCCGACCCCATGGATGCCGCCGCCGACGATCACGAGGTCGAAGGCGAGGGTCATGCGGCTACGCGATGGTGCTGTTGCGTGCGCGCATTGCGACGCCGAGTTCGCGCACGGCCATCGTCTCGACGAAATCGGCGCCGCGCGCCGCGAGCGAAAGCGCCAGCTCGATCGTCGTGACCTCGTAGATCACCCAGCGCCAGGTGCCTCGCCAGAGCGGCTCGCCCGCGCCGAGCTTCTCCTCGTCGCAGAACAGGAACTCGGGTTGCAGGGCCTCGCACTTGAGGCGCGTATGGCTGTCGTAGTGCGGCAGCACCCAGCCGATGCGAAAGCCGCCGATCTGGCGGGCGCGGAACACCGCCGGCAGATCGAAGGAGATGATGACGACCTGCGAGCGCCACGGACGCACCGCTTCGAGAATCTGCGGCACGACCTGGTCGTGTCCGAAGCGGGCAAGGCTGGCACGCTTCACTTCGACGAAGAGAGTGACCTCGGGCCGGTCGTCGAGCAGGCGCGCCGCGTCGGCGAGGGTCGGGATGCAGGTACCGGCATATTGCGCGCCAAATCGCTGCCGTTCCGCGGCTTCGGTGTTCACGAGCTCCGCCACGGGCTTGTCGAAGACGTTGCCTGTGGCGCCGGTCGTGCGGGCGAGGTCGGCGTCGTGGATCACGACGGGTACCCCGTCGGATGAGAGGTGCGTGTCGATCTCGAGAAACCGCGCACCCAGGTCGAGTGCGGATTGCAGCGCTGGCAGCGTATTCTCGGGAAACTCGCGTGCATTGCCGCGGTGTGCCACAAGGTGGACGATCCGTGCTGGTTTCATGCAGCCGACCGCGCGGCTGTCGGTGTTTCCCTACAGCCGCCCCTGTTCCTCATGCGCAGCAAGTATGTAAGCATGGGGCGGATTTCGATATGTCGTCCGGATCGACTCCGGGCAGTATATCCGGGGGTATCACATGAATCGCGCGAAGCTGCAGGGATTGCTGTTCATTGCGTTCGCCGTCGGTTGCGTCGCTCTCTCCGGGTGCGGGACCGGCAACTCCTACGACAACGACCCCAACCCGCCGGCCGCGGACACGACGCCGCCCTCCGTACCGGCGAACCTGCAGGCAACCGCGCCGGCGCCGACGCAGGTTCAGCTCACGTGGGGAGCTTCGACCGACAACGCCGGTGGCCGCGGGCTCGCGGGCTACCGCGTCTACCGTAACGGCAGCGCGACGCCGCTCGCGTCCCCCACGACCAACAGCTACGCCGACAACTCGGTCGCTGCCAATACGACGTACACCTATCAGGTGCGCGCCTTCGACGCGGCGACCCCGCCCAATGAGTCGGGCTTGTCCGTGACGGCAAACATCACGACCCCTGCCGCGGCCGACACCACACCGCCGTCGGTGCCGGCGAACCTGCAGGCAACCGCCCCCACGCCGACACAGGTGCAGCTCACCTGGGCCGCATCGACCGACAACGCGGGAGGCAGCGGAGTCGCTGGCTATCGCGTCTATCGCAACGGCAGCGCGACAGCGCTCGCTTCGCCCACCACAAACAGTTACACGGACAACACGGTCGTTGCGAACACCGCGTACACCTACCGCGTGAGCGCCGTCGACGCGGCGACACCGCCGAACGAATCGGCGCAGTCGGGGCAAGTGAGTGTCACGACGCCGAATGTGCCGGTCTCCGGCCTTGATTCCCGGCCAGGCAACACAACCTGTCTCGCCGGCGCCGAGCCGACGACGACTCTGGCAGTGACCCGGGTATTTCCGAACCTCACTTTCAATACACCGGTCGCGATGCTGCAGGCGCCGAACAACGCGTCGCGCTGGTATGTCGTGCAGCAGGGCGGTCGGGTGCGCATGTTCGACAATGTGCCGGGTGCCTCGACGACCACGGATTTCATCGATATCACCGCACGAGTGAGCTCGGGCGGCGAGCGCGGCCTGCTCGGCATGGCCTTCCATCCGAATTTTCCGACGGATCCGCGCGTGTTCCTCTCCTACACGACTACGGTGCCCGGGCCACTCACCTCACGCATTGCCGCATTCACGCTTGTGAGCGGCGGCAGCACGCTCGACCCCAATAGTGAGAATGTGCTGCTGACAGTCAGCCAGCCCGAGTCCAATCACAACGGCGGCAACATCGCCTTCGGGCCGGAAGGTTTGCTCTATGTTGGTTTCGGCGACGGTGGCGGCGGCAACGATCAGCACGGCCCGATCGGCAATAGCCAGAACCTGCAGACGCTGCTCGGGAAGATGCTGCGTATCGATGTCGGCGGACCCGCGACTACTGGTTACACGATTCCAGCAACGAATCCGTTTGCCGGCACTGGCGGAATGTGCACGAGCGGCAGCACGACCTCGCCGCAGTGTCGCGAAATCTACGCGTATGGCCTCAGGAACCCGTGGCGTTGGAGTTTCGATCGCGGCGGCTCTCACGATCTCTGGGTGGGTGACGTCGGTCAGGCTGCTCGTGAAGAAATCGACCGCGTCGTCAGCGGCGGTAATTACGGTTGGCGTTGTCGCGAGGGCACGCTGACCACCGCGAACTCCTGTCCCGGGGTTACGGGGTCCTTCCAGGCGCCGATTGCGGAGTACGACAACCCGAACGTGGGATTCTCCGTGACAGGCGGGTATGTCTATCGCGGCACGGCCATTCCTTCCCTCGTGGGCCGCTATGTTTTCGGCGACTATGGCAGTGGCCTGATCTGGAACATACCGGCTGCTTCGTCACCGACCGTCGTCGTTACGGCCGCGCAGGGTCTGTCGACCGGTGGCCTCGGGATTTCCTCGTTCGGTGAAGCGGTGAACGGCGAGCTCTTCGTTGTTGACATCAACGGCGGCGGCCTCTACCAGCTCGTGCAGGGCGCAGGCGGCGGTGGCGGCGTGGCGACGCAGTTTTCGGCGACCGGTTGCGGGGCGAGCGGCAATCCTGCGCAACCCGCATCGGGGCTCATCCCCTACGCGCCGAACGCCGGCTTCTGGTCCGATGGCGCGGACAAGACACGCTGGCTCGCCCTGCCGAACGGCCAGAACATCGACACGAGTGCCGCCGACCACGATTGGAATTTTCCGCCGGGTACCGTGCTGCGCAAGGATTTCAGCATCGGCACGCGCCTGGTCGAGACGCGCCTGTTCATGCGCCACACCAGCGCCCCGAACAACTGGGCGGGCTACACCTACGAATGGAACGCTGCCGGCACCGAAGCAACGCGCGTCGTCGGCGGCAAGACCGTCACGATCGGTACGCAGGACTGGATCTTCCCGAGCGAGGCGCAATGCCGCGCCTGCCACACTGCGGCTGCGGGTCGCAGCCTCGGGCTCGAGACGGGGCAGCTGAACGGCAACCTGCTGTACCCCGCGACAGGGCGCACCGCCAATCAGCTGGTGACGCTGAGTGCGATCAACACGCTCTCGCCGCCGATTCCAGACCCCTCGACGCAGACTGTGATCCCCGACCCGTACGGCACGAGCGGCACGGGCACCGAACGCGCCCGGGCTTGGTTGCACACCAATTGCGCGTTCTGCCACCGCCCGGGCGGCTCGACCGGAACGAATATGGACCTGCGCTATGCCACATCGCTCGCGGGTACCAATACTTGCGACGTCGTGCCGCAGGACGGTCTCGGTCTGCCAGGCGCGCGCATCGTCGCGCCCGGAGCACCCGGGAGTTCAGTGCTTCTCGAGCGCATCGATACGCGAACCCCGGGGGTCGCCATGCCGCCGCTCGCGTCGAATCTCGTAGACGATCTGGGCGTGCAGCTGATCACTGCGTGGATCAATGGCCTGGCGACGTGTAACTGAAGACGAGCCACGGGCGACGGGCTAAAGGCAAGAATCAGGCGCTGCGCTTCTCGTCGAACTTCACGACCGGTTGCGTGCCGGTGACGGCGATGTCTCCATCGATCACGGCCCCGTTTGCGATCGCGAGCGACCTGGCGGCTATGCTGCCGCGGATCACCGCAGTCGCGCCGATCTCGAGCTTGTCGTCGATCGTGACATTGCCGATCACTTCGCCCGCGATCACGCCGGATTTCGCGTGCACATCACCGTGCCATTGCGCGCCTACCGAAATCGATATCGCGCCGCCAATACGGCCCTTGCCTTCGAGGCTGCCCGACAGCACGAGCGGGCCCCGGGTCTCGAGATCGCCCTGCAAGCGGCAGCCCTCGGCGATGAACGTGGGCGAAGCGCCGAACTGATCGAGCAGGCGCCGCTTGGGCAGATCTGGCATGCGTGCGTCCTCCTGGCGCTAGAATATCAGCGGAACCTGTTCGAAGGAGCACGTCGACTCATGTCAGCTTACGTACGTTTGGCGATATTCGTGACGTGCATCGCGATCCTTGCGGGCTGCAGCCGTGAGCGCCGGGATTGGCAGTCCGCACAGACAGCGGACACGATCGAGGCCTACGGGGACTTCCTCGCAAAGCACGGCGACAGCCCGCTCGCGGCGCAGGCTGAGACGCGCGTCAAGCAACTCGGCGAGGAGCGCGACTGGCAGCAGGCTGCGACGACCGACACGCTCGAGGCCTATCAGGCCTACCTGCGCCAGCACCCGGAGAGCAAGTGGGCGGAGGAAGCGCGCATCCGTGTCGAGAATTTCTCGCTGGCAGGAGCCACACCGGGTGCGCCCATGGCGTCGGGCCCGGCTGCGCCGCCGGCGGTTGCATCGCCCGCAACGACCGTCCCGCCCATACCGGCCGCGCCACCTGTGCAGAGTGCGCCGCGACCGGCGACGCCGTCGTCGCGGACCTTCGAGCACGGCATTCAGCTCGGTGCTTTCAGCACGGAGGCGAAGGCGCATGCGGAATGGGAGCGCGTCGCGCGTGCGCATGGCAGCGTGCTCGCTGGTCTTTCTCCCGCCGTGGTGGCAGTGAAGAGCGGGGGCAGTACGCTCTATCGACTGCGCGCCGCAACTGGAGGCGAGGCGAAGTCGCGCAGCCTCTGCGAGGCACTGCGTTCAAAAGGGCAGGCGTGTGTCGTAGTCCTGCCCGTCGGAAAGTGACGCCCAATGTCACCGGGGGCCGTCACGCGCGACGCGAGGCCCGCATAACACACTGATTACCAAGGGCGCGTCTTTTGGCACGCGCCTTGCTCTTTCCTCAGGTGTCGATGAGCACTCGCACCCTGACACTCCTGATGCCCGCGCTGCGCCCCAGCGATTGCGTCCGCCATTGGCCGGTCGCGCTGCTGCTTGCAGCAAGCAACGGTGCGCTACTGCAGAACCGCGTCGATGCACGACTCGCGCGCGCGCACTGCGTGGCGAAGGCTTACGCGCTCTCCGGCGCACGCTGCTTCCGGGGCGCGCAGGACTGATCGACCCGATCTCATCCGCGAACAACTTCCCCGGTGTTCGCTGACCTCAGCCGCGGGAGCTACGCTCCCGCGGCTTTTTTATTGTCCGCAGCGCGCCTACTGCAGCGGCTGGTCACCGAACTTGTACGTGAAGGTCAGGAAGTAGGTTCTCCCGACCGAGTCGAACCACGACACGTCGTAATAGGGATAGGCCGTGTAGGTCGGGTCTTTCGGCGGCATCTTGTCAGTGAGATTGTCGATGGTGAGCGCGACCCGCATCGACTCACCGAAGGTGTAGCTCGCCGACGTGTTGTAGCGCCAGGTGGCATCGATCCATGGGCTGCCGCCATCCTCCGGGTCGTAGACCTGATCGTAGGAGTCCGAGTTCGGCAGCTTGCCGAGACGCTCGCCGTGCAGGCTGGCAGCCCAGCCACCGTACTGCCAGCTGAGGGTGGCACTCGACTTCGTGCGCGGGATGTCGAAGCCGCTATTGATCGCGAACTCATCCTCGATCGGGTCGCCGCGGAACTGCTGGAACTCGTGTTCGTTCACCCACGTGTGGCTGGCCGACAGTCGCCAGTCGCCGATGCGCGTCGCGAGCCGGTACTGCGCGCTCACGTCGAGCCCGCTGGTCGTTTCACGGGCGACGTTCACCGGGTTCACGAAGATGCCGTACAGGTCCCCGTTGATCCGCGTAATGCGCGCGATCGCGTCGACGCAGGTTGGCGAGGACGGATCGAGATCACCGAGGCGGCAGCTCGCCTCGTCGCGCAGGATCGCATCGACGCTCATGTCCTGCACCTGGTCGCGCATCCGGATGTCGAAATAATCCACTGTCACGTCGAAACTTGTGGTCGGTGACCAGACGAGTCCGGCGGTCCACGAGGTGCTGGTCTCGGGGTCGAGGTTGCGGTTGCCCTCGCGCGAGCGGATCAGGTTCTCGTCGTAGTCGGAGCAGTCCGATTCGCCGGGGTCGTCCGAGAGGCAGGTGTAGTAGTCGAGGCCCGAAGTCTCGTCGTTGCCGGGGCCGGAGAACACGTAATGCAGGTCGGCCGCGCGGAAGGCCGTACCGTAGGAGCCCCGCAGCAGGAGCGACTTCAGCGGGCGCCACTCGAGGCCCGCGTTGTACGTGAACTTGCCGACCTCGTTGCCTGCATAGTGATACTGGTCGTAGCGGCCGGCCACGCTGAGATTCACGCCCTCGAGCAGCGGCGCGCGCAACTCGCCCGCAGCGGCCCAGCGGTTGCGGCTGCCGTGGCCGTCGGAGTCCTTCCAGCTGTAGTAGTAATACTGAGTCGCGAGCGGGTCGGGGTTGAGGTCATAGGCCTGATTGCCGGCTTCGATGACGCCCGCGAAGCCGACCGGCCCCACCGGGAGGTTGAAGAGCGCCGCGTTACCGAGAGTGAGCGCGAGCGTGTCGGTGCGCGATTCGGGGTGGTAAGTCGTTTTCGTGCCGATCGAGTCGTATTCGGCACGGGAGAGCGGCGTGTAGAGGCGCGAGGGGTCGGCGTTGAAGATCGGGAATCCGTCGTCGTCCACGCCGAGCTGCGGGCCGAGGAACAGTTCGTTGGCGGCTCCCGCCACGATCTGTGGCCAGCTGATCGTTGCGGTGTACTGCGAATGGCTCAGCGCCAGTTCGTAGGTCCAGTCTTTCGGGAGATCGCCGGCGAAACCTGTCGTGAGGCTGAAGGTGGTCTGGTTGTTGCGGATCATGCCGCGACCGAGGCCGCCCATCTCCTCCGGCGAGAATTGCCGCTGCCAGTATTCGACGTCGTCGGTTGCCTGATTGTAGAAATAGCCTTCCTCGTTGCCATCAGGCGCCATGTAGCTCCAGCTGGTGACATCACGATAGAGCGCGAGCTTGTGGTAGCCAGCCTGGAGGTCGGCGAACCAGCGATGGCCGTTGGCAAGATCGTAGTTGAGCGAGCCGTAGGCGTTCACGCCCTTGCGCTCACTGATGATCGTGCCGTAGCCGATCGACTCGTTGCTGCCGCAGTAGAAGCCGTCGTCACCGTCGATTCCCCAGCCCGGGCGCACCGCGTAGAACGTGCTCCCGCCGTTCTGGGAGGCGAGCGCATTGCAGGTCGCCTGGCCGGGGTCGAGATATTCGTCGTACCAGTTGGTGCGCAGAAACGCGCGGCGGGCAATGCGTGATCGCGCGGTCGGGCCGTCGAGCGTCGAGTCCTGGATGCTGCGGTCAAATGCCCACAGCGGCCGCTGGTCGAGCAACTCGGCGCCGAAGACGGCAGTGAAGGCGCCGCGCTCGATTCCTGAGGAGACATCGAGGTGGTACGACTCGTTGTCGCCCCGCGTGGCATCGCCATAGCGGAGGTTGATCGATGTGCCGTCGGGCTTCTTCTTCAGAATGAAGTTCACGACACCTGCGATGGCGTCTGAACCGTACACCGCGGAGGCGCTACCGGTGAGCACTTCAACGCGGTCGACCATGCCGAGCGGGATGTTCGAGACATCAGTGAAGTTGCTGCGCCCCTTGAAGGGCAGCGGAAAGTCGGCGATGCGGCGGCCGTTGACGAGCACGAGCGTGTGGTTCGGCCCGAGGCCTCGCAGGTCGACCTGTTGTGCGCCGGGCGAGAAGTCGGCGCCGCTCGATGACTGCTGGCTCTGTGTCTCGCCGCCGTTCTGCGTGATCGAGCGCAACAGTTCGGGCACGGCGGTGAAGCCCGCAGCCTGGATGTCGCCCGCGGTGATCACGGTGATCGGCGAGGGGCCTTCGACGGCAGTGCGTGCGATGCGCGATCCCGTGACCTGTACGACTTCGAGTTCGGACGGGGCCGCTTCCTGCCGGGGCGAGGGTCCCCCCGCTCCGCCGAGGGTCTCGCTGGTTTGCGCGCGGGCCGGAGCGCGGCGCGGGCCATCGTTCCTGACGATGACGACTGCGCCCGAGGTTTCGCGGCGCGGACCGAAGCCGCTGCCGAGCAGCAGATGATCGAGCGCGGCGTCCGCGGACAGCGCGTTCTGCACGCCGGCCGTGTGTACGCCCTTCAACTGATCGGCGCGATAGACGAACTGGACGCCGGTCTGTTGCGCGAGCGAATCGAGCGCGGCGACCAGCTCGCCTGCAGGCAAGTCAATGGATGCGGAGGCAGCCTGTGCTCCCGCGGCCAATACTGCGAAACTGGCAAGGCCCGACAGCCACCGGCGAATCTTGGTCGACATCTGCACTTTCTCCCCTTGACCCTTGAACAAGACGAACGACTGCGGCAAATCCCCCGCTTACCTGCTGTGAAGCACGATGCGGTCGGGAAGGCGCTCGACGCGAATGTTGAAGCCACTCTCGAGCAGCCGCACGAAAGCCTCGGAGTTCGACCAGCGGAAATTGCCGCCAATCCGTAACAGCCCTGTGGCTGTATCGCCGATGACGAGTCGCTGCGAGCCGTAGCGATTGAACTCGGCCACTGCGGTTTCGAGCGAAGTATCGTGGAAAGTGAGATAGCCGCTGCGCCACGAGAGGATGCGCTCGGCGTCGGCCACCGACCCGGCGCGCACGAGCACGCTGCTGCCATGCGCAGTCGCGATACTGCCAGCGGTCAGCAATGCGCTCGGCACGGGCGACCCGTCGCGCGGCGGCTGGGCTTCGAGGCGCACGCTGCCCTCGGTGACCACGATGCGCATTTCATCGGGATCGCGACGCACCGCGAAGCGGGTGCCGACGGCGACGGCCCGCCTGCCGCCGACGGCGACGAAGAACGGGCGCGTCGCATCATGCGCGACCGAGAAGAATGCCTCGCCCCGCCGCAGCTCGATACGGCGATCGCGGTGACTGAGGCGCACGTCGATTGCGCTGTCGCTGCTCAAGGTGGCCCGACTGCCATCGGCGAGCGTGATCGTGCGCATCTCGCCAGCCCGGGTGGTGTACGAGGCCTCTTCGCTTGCGACATACACCTGCCATCCCCACCCCAGGGTACCGCCGACGATGAGAGCCGCGAGCGCGGCGCCCGCCCAGGCGGCGCGGAGGCGCCGCGCACCTGCAAGTGGCGGCGTGCAATCGGCGGGGGTCGTGTCGCGGACCGAGGGCAGGCTGCTCCACTGTTTGCGAGGGGGAACGGCGCCGGAACGGACGCCTGCACCGAGGGCCTTCAGGCGTCCGCATGCCGCCCATGCGGCTTCGAGGCGCAGAAAGGCGACACGACGCGCGGTGGACGCTTCGATCCACGCGCCGAGCTCGGCTTCGTCGCGTTCTGTCCAGGCGCTACTGTCGCGCCGCGCGAGCCACGCGGCCGCTTCGTGTTCAATCCGCCTGCTGTCGTGTGAATCCATCGTCATCGCTGATCTCGCGTGCGATGCCGGTCGGTGCCACGGGCTGTCCGCCGTAGTACCAGGCCGCCATCTGCCGCACGCCCTTTGCGAGGTGTTTCTCCACTGTCTTTTCGCTGACACCCATACGCTGCGCCACCGCCTTCTGCGGCAGGTCCTCGACCCGGCGCAGCCACACGGCTTCCCGGCAGCGATCGGGCAGCCTGTCGAACGCTGCAGCGAGACGGGCGAGCGCCTGGCGACCGCTGACGTGTTCGAGCGAATCGTCCTCTACCAAGACGTTCAAGCCGTCGAAATCACCCACTGTGAAAATCGGCACGACCTTGGCACGCCGCAGCCGGTCGGTCATCAGGTTGCGGGCGGTCGTGAAAAGGAAGGACTTCGGCGCGGTGGGCAACGCCTTGCCGGCGGCCTCGTAGACGCGGACATAGATGTCCTGGCGCAGGTCGTGCACGTCGTCGCGATGCGGCCAGCAGCGGCGCAGGTAGCGCTCGAGCGACTGCTCGTGCACGAGAATCTCACGGGCGAACCAGCTGTCGAGCGCAGCGGACACGGTATTCCCCTTGCCGGAGCGCCCACCTTACCGAATCGGACAGCGTGGCGGCTACAATGGCACGGTGCACCTGAAAATCGCCAGCGGCGCCTTGGCCGTGCTCGCCCTACTTGCGCTTCCCGCGGCAGAGGCCGCTGTGCCAGACGAGCTCCGGGCCCTGACGCTCGACAACGGATTGCGCGTTATCGTGTGGCCGGACCACGATATCCCGAATGTCGCACTCTACAATTATGTGCGCGCCGGCAGTCGCAACGAGGCGCCCGGCATCACGGGATTGGCGCATTTCTTCGAGCACATGATGTTCAACGGCACCGAGCGGCGTCCCCCCGGCGATTTCGATCGCGAGATGGAGGCGCAGGGTGGCTCCAACAACGCGACGACCTCGGATGATCTGACGACCTACATGGACTGGTTCCCGAAGACTGCGCTCGAAATCGTGTTCGACCTCGAGGGTGATCGCATCGGCCATCTCGCATTCGACCCGAAGGTGGTCGAGAGCGAGCGCGGTGTGGTGTATTCGGAGCGGCGCCTGCGCGTCGAGGACGACAACAACGGCTTCCTCGCGGAGCAGGTGCAGAGCACGGCCTTCGCCGCGCACCCGTACCATATTCCGACCATCGGCTGGCCGTCGGACATCGAGGGCTGGACTCTCGCCGACCTGCAGAAATTCTTCAAGACCTACTACGCGCCGAACAACTGCACGTTCGTCGTCGCGGGCGACGTCGATCCGGAGCAGGTGTTCGCGCTCGCGCGGAAATTTCTCGCGCCGATCCCGCGCCAGGCGGCACCGCCCGCAGTGCGCACCGTCGAACCCGTGCAGCCGGGCGAGAAGCGCGTGACCGTCGAACGCCGGGCGCAGACACCGTTGCTGCAACTTGCGTACAAGGCGCCGAAGGCAGACGACCCGCGCAATGTCACGCTCGGCCTGCTCGCGACGATCCTCGCGGAGGGCGACGCCTCGCGGCTGCACCGTACGCTCGTCGAGGAAAAGAAGCTCGCCGTGAGTGTCGACGCCTATCTGCAGGAAGGCTTTGATCCGGGCCTCTTCTGGGTGTTCGTGACGCTGCCCGAGGGCGGCGACCCGGCCGTTGTTGAAGCGGCGATCGACGCGGAGTTCGCCAGGCTCGTGAAAGATGGCGTGACCGAAGGCGAACTCGCGCGTGCCCGCAACCTCACGAATGTCGCCTACTTCCAGCAACTTGCCACCATCAACGGCAAGGCGCGCCTCCTCGGTGAATATGAAGTGATGCACGGCGATTACCGCAAGCTTTTCGATCTGCCCACGGAGATTGCGCGCGTCACGCGCGATGACATCCGCACGGCGGCGAAAGAGCTGCTCGACGCACGCCATCGCACGGTCGGCGTGCTGATGCCGCCGAAGGCGGCCAGCGCCTCTGGCGGGCGCTTCGGCGGGGAGGGCTGAGCATGCGGTTGCCGGTTTTCGCCGCCCGCACTTCGCTGGCGCTCCTCGTGCTCGCCCCACTGATCGCGCTGGCCGCCGGTGTCACGGTCCCACCGTACACGCGCTCGGTGTTGCCGAACGGCACCGTGCTGCTTGTCATGCCCCGCAAGGACGTGCCGCTGATCGCGTTCACCGCGCTGCTTCGCGGTGGCAGCGTGGCGGACCCGCAGAGCAAGCCCGGTCTCGCGTCGATCACGGCGGGGCTCCTCGAGAAAGGTGCGGGCGCGCGCGACGCATTCGCGTTTGCCGATGCGGTTGAAGGTGCGGGCGGCAGCTTCACGGCTGCGGCGGGGACCGAGGCCATCACGGTATCCGGCCAGTTCCTCGCCAAAGACCAGGAACTGATGATCGGGCTGCTCGCCGACGCGCTCGAGCGGCCGCGTTTCGACGCCGCCGAATTCGACAGTCTGCGCAAGCGCCGCATCGAAGAGCTGAAGGCGGCGAAGGATTCAGACCCGTCGGGGCTCATCCGGCTCTATGGCCGCCGGTTCCTTTTTGGCGATCACCCCTACGGCAGCCCTTCGAGCGGCAGCGAACGTTCGCTTGCCGCGATCAGCCGCGACGATGTGCTCGGCTTCTACCACGCGAACTTCGGTGCCGACCGTCTCACGCTGATTTTCGCGGGCGATGTCGATGCCGCGGCGCTCACGCAAGCCGTGACACGGGCGTTCCCGGACTGGCGGCGCGCCGCGGCGCCCCAGCGCGAGCTCGCGCCGCCGCCGCGCGTGACCGGACGCCGTGTGCTGCTGATTGACCAGCCGGGTGCGGCGCAGACCTACTTCTGGCTCGCGAATGCGGGGGTCGCTCGCCAGTTCGCTGACCGCGCTGCGCTCGATGTCGTGAATACGCTCTATGGCGGGCGCTTCACCTCAATCCTGAACACCGAGCTGCGCATCAAGTCCGGGCTTTCGTACGGCGCGGGATCGGGTTTCACGCGCGGCACCGTGCCCGGCGAATTCGCGATCCGCTCGTTCACGAAGATGGACGCCACGGGCAGGGCCATCGATCTCGCGCTCGGGACCCTCGAGCACTTGCACAAAAATGGCGTGAAGGACGACATGCTCCTTTCGGCACGCGCCTATGTGCTCGGCCAGTTCCCGCTGCAACTCGAGACCTCAGCACACTGGGTCGCGGCGCTCACGGAGCTCGAACTGTACGGCCTCGATCGCTCGTACATCGATGGATACGCCGCCGCAGTCGAAGCGGTGACACCCGCGGCTGCGACACGCGTCATCGCCGAGGCCTTTCCGCCCGCGGGCGATCTCGTGATCGTGGTGATTGGTGATGCGGCGAAGATCCGCAGTGTTGTCGCGAAGTACGGTCCGGTGACCCGGACGACGATCGCAGCGCCTGATTTCAGGGCATTGCCGCGCGGCGGGTGACGGGCGATGCGCTCTCCTCAATCCTCCGGCAACGGGATGAAGTCGTGCTCGCCGGGCACGGGCGCGAAGCTGCCACCCGCCCAGTCGCGCTTCGCCTGCTCGATGCGTTCACGGCTCGAGGCCACGAAATTCCACCAGATGTAGCGCGGCGTGGCGAAGGGTTCGCCACCGAGCAGCATCACGCGTGCATGATGCAGGGCGCGCAGCCGCACGGTGAGTCCGCGCGTCAGGAGCGCAAGCTGCGCTTCGCCCTGCACCTGTCCGTCGATTTCGAGCTCGCCCGTGGCGACATAAACCGCGCGCT
>Ga0209476_10001385_pt1 | contig 16269 bp, 15 predicted proteins | sample KloWWTrecipitate_FD_187179 | JGI IMG/M metagenome (GOLD analysis project Ga0209476, IMG submission 187179) | Active sludge microbial communities from Klosterneuburg, Austria, studying microevolution and ecology of nitrifiers - Klosterneuburg... | ecosystem: Engineered > WWTP > Aerobic digester... | reverse complement strand
CCACGGCGAGACCATGCCCAGCGCCGCCGCCGGCAATGCCAGCAGGTTGTAGGCCAGCGCCCACGCCAGGTTCTGGCGGATCACCGCGCGGGTGCGGCGTGCCAGCACGATCGCCTGCGGGATGCGCAACAGGTTCGGTGCGGCCAACACCAGGTCGGCGGCACGCGCGGCCAGCGCATTGCCATCGCCCAGCGCGAACGAGACATCCGCACCGGCCAGCACCGGGCCGTCGTTGATGCCATCGCCGATCATCGCGACCATGTGGCCTCGGCTCTGCAGCGCACGCACATGGGCGAGCTTGGCTTCCGGCGACATTCTTGCCTGCGCGGACTCGATGCCGAGTGCGGACGCGAAACGGGAGACTGCAAGGTCGCCGTCGCCGCTGGCGAGTTCAGTGTCGATGCCGAGTTTGCGCAATGACGCGAGCGTGGTCCCGGCATCGACGCGTGCTGCCTCGTTGAAGGTGAAGCGTGCGCGGGCGATGTCGCCATCACCGAGCCAGATCGAACCGTCGTCGGCATGCGCAGCGGCGGCGAAACCGGCGCGCCCGATCCGCCAACGGCGGCCATCGACCATGCCTTCGATGCCGGCACCGGGATACTCGACCACGCCAGTTGCGATCGTGCCATCGGCGGGAAGCGCAGCATGGAAGGCGGTGGCGAGTGGATGCGCGCTGTCGCGTTCCAGCGCGGCGGCGATGCGCAATGCGTCGGCATCGTCCACGTCGACGAAGGATTCGACGCGCAATTGGCCGCTCGGAAGACTGAGCGTGCCGGTCTTGTCGAACATCACGGTATCGATGCGCGCCAGCCGCGCCAGCGCATCCGCGCGCAGCGGCAATACACCGATGCGGGCGAGCGCGCCGTTCGCCGCCGCCAACGCCGCGGGCACCGCCAGCGAGAGCGCGCACGGGCAGCACACCACCAACAAGGCGAGTGCGACCTCGAACGCGCGTGACGGATCGTGCATGCGCCACGCGAGGTACACCGCGATCGTGGCCAGGGCCAGCGCGACCACGAAGACGCGCGCGATGCGATCTGCGGCCTGCGCCAGCGGTGGCCGATGCGCCTGTGCCTGCTCGATCAATGCGGCCAGTTGCGACAGCCGCGTCTGCGTGCCGACCGCTGTAAGTTGCAGGCGCGCAGCCTGCGCGCCGCACAGCGAACCGGCAAACACCGCATCGCCCGGATGCTTGGACACCGGCGTGGCCTCGCCGGTCAGCAAGGCCTCGGCGAAGCTGGCATCGGCATCGAGCAGCAGGGCATCGGCGGGCACCGGTTCGCCGGGGGCGACGCGGACGATGTCATTGGCGCGCAGCGCACCAACGGCAACTGCCTCGCGCTGGCCGTCGGCGGTCTCGCGGCTGGCGAAGGCGGGGCGGGCGCGCGCCAATGCATCCACCTGCGCGCTGGCGGTGGCGCGCACGCGCTGTTCGAGCAGGCGCGCGACCAGCAGCAGGAACACGAACATCACCGCCGCGTCGTACCAGACCTGCGGGCCGCTGCGCACGGTTTCGGCCACGCTGCCCGCCCATGCCAGCACAGTGGAACCTGCGATCAGCGTGTCCATGCCCGGCGCGCGCTGGCGCAATTCGCGTGCGGCACCGGCGATGAACGGCCAGCCGGCGTAGAACACCACCGGCGTGGACACCAGGAAGGCGATCCAGCGCAGGAAATCGCGCATCGGCAGCGACATCTGCTGCGCGGTGTCCAGGTACAGCGCTTCGGCGTACATCATCGCCTGCACGCTGCCCAGCGCGGCGATGCCGATCCGCAGCAGCCAGCGGTTGCGCTCGCGCCGACGTTCGCGTTCCTGCATGGCACCTGCGGCGAGGAACGGCCGGTAGCCAAGCGACTGCAATCGCCGAAGCGGATGCGACAACGGCGTCAGCGCCGGATCCCAGGCGATGCGGATGCGCCCGGTCACCGCATTGGCGCTGACCTCGGTCACGCCGGCCTCGCGCGACAGCGCGCGGTCGATCAGCCAGGCGCACGCCGCGCAGCGCATGCCGTCGGTGAGCAGAGTGATCTCGCGGCCGCCGCCGTCGATGTCGCGCGCGTGCTCGGCCTGCACTTCCTCGCGATCCCACAGCGCCAACGCGCTGTCATCCGCGTCGATGCGCGCACCCGGACGTTCGCGCAAACGGTAGTAGGCGTCGAGATCGGCATCCTCGATCCATTGCGCCGCCGCCGCGCAACCATCGCAACAGAAGGCATGCGGCGCGCCTTCGAGCATGCGCATCGCCGGCGACACGGGCAGCGCCTCGCCACAGTGGAAGCAGGTGCTGTCGGCCACGCCCGTGCGCTCGCTGCCGGACATCGCCGCCAGCGAGGCATTCATCCCGGCGCGACCGGTTGCAGGCGTGCGCTCAGCTGGCCTCGCGGCAATCGTCCCTGCAGGCGCCAACGGCCATCCTGCGGCACCAGTTGCAGCTTCCAGTCATGGCTCAGGTCGAGTTCCAGCGGCGCGCGCCAGCCGGTCGCGGTGGGTTGCATCAACAACTCGTGGTCGAGGTCGGCGCGGGTCGGGTGACGCAGGGCCAGCTTCAGTGGCGCCGCGGTGTCGAAGCCGGCATGCAGCGCCAGTATTTCCAGATCCTTGCCGTCGATCCGCAACAGCGCGGCCAGGCGCAGGCGCGACGCGGCTTCGTCGGGACTCAGGTCGGCGACCTGGATCTGCGCGGTGCGCTTCACGGCCGTATCCACGCTGTCGGTGCTGCCCGGACCGGCGGCGATGAACATCATCCACGCCAACGCCACCACCGCGATCGCGGGGAGGCCGAATACCAGCCATACCAGTGGTTCGCGCCAGGCTGCCCGCGACGTGTCCCTGTCATTCATCACATCGGTCCGAAGAAACTGCTGTCGACCGTGCTCGTCGTGATGCCATCACGTGTGCGCACGCGGATCCTGACATCGTGGCGGCCCGAGGTGCCGGCCGGTGCCACCAGGGTCAACGGCAGCGATGCCACCGAACCTGCAGCGACATCGACCTCGGGCGCTTCACGCAGGCGCAGTGCGGGCAGCGCGCTGGCGGTGATCTCGATGCGGTAACGCTGCGCCTGGTCGGTCTTGTTCACCAGCTTCAGGGTATAGCCGTTCTCGATGCCGTCCGAGGTCTCGCGATACAGCGCATTGCGGTCGCGCAGTACTTCCGCGATCAGCGGGCTGCGGTTGGCCACGCCCCAGCCCCAGCCCAGCATCAACGCGAGCAGGATCGTGCCGTACACGAGGATGCGCGGGCGGAACACACGGGTCGGCTTGCCGTCGATCGCGTTCTGCGTCGAATAACGGATCAGGCCCTTCGGGTAGCCGACCTTGAGCATCACGTCGTTGCAGGCATCGATGCACGCGCCACAGGCGATGCATTCGTATTGCAGGCCGTTGCGGATGTCGATGCCGGTCGGGCAGACCTGCACGCACAACGTGCAGTCGATGCAGTCGCCGAGTTCGTCGGGCGCGAATTTCGGCAGCGGCGCGGCGTCGGTGCCACCATCGAACGTCACGGTCGACGCGGCATGCACCTGCTGGCTGGCCGCGCTGGGATGGCGGCTGGCGCGGAACACGTAATCGTTGGCCGTCACCACGGCAAGCAGGCCTCGCGCGCGTTCCAGCACGCTGGCCAGATCGCGCTTGCGCGGGCCGCGCGGCTCGCCGCGCATCGGGTCGTAGGCGATGATCAGGGTGTTGCGGTCGAACATCGCGCCCTGGAACCGCGCGTACGGGCACATGTACTTGCACACCTGCTCGCGCAGGAAGCCGGCATTGCCCCAGGTGGCCAGCGCGTAGAACAGCACCCAGAAGGTTTCCCAGCTGCCCCATTGGAACGGCAGCATGCGCGCACCGAGGTCGCGGATCGGGGTGAAGAAACCGACGAAGGTGAAGCCGGTCCACAGCGCGAACACCAGCCACACCGCGTGCTTGCCGCCCTTGCGCAGGAGCTTGTTGCGGTTCCACGGGCTGGCATCGAGCTTGATCCGCTTGTGGCGGTCGCCCTCTATCGCGCTTTCCATCCACAGGAACACCTCGGTCCACACCGTCTGCGGGCACGCGTAACCGCACCAGAGGCGGCCGGCGAGGGCAGTGAAGAAGAACAACACCAGCGCGGCGATCATCAGCAGCATCGCCAGGAACACGAAATCCTGCGGCCAGAAGGTGATGCTGAAGACATGGAACTTGCGCGCCGGCAGGTCGAACAGCACGGCTTGCCGGCCATCCCAGGACAGCCACGGGAACACGTAGTACATGCCCAGTAGCCAGAACACCGCGGCCACGCGCAGGCGGTTCAGCGGTCCGGCGACGTCGCGCGGATAGACCTTGCGTTCACTGACATAGGCGGAGCCGCCCGTGTCGAGCACTTCAATCGGGATTTGTCTGTTGGCCATGCGATCAGTGCGGCGGCAGCGGCCGGTTGAAGCGGCTGGCCGGACGCAGCAGGATCCAGGTGAACAGGCTGGACGATGCGGTGGCCAACCAGAACATGAAAAAACCGATCGTGTAACCGAGGCCGCGGCTGATCGCGACATCCGGCAGGGTCATGTCGCGCAATGCCAGTGGATCGACGAAGGCGAAGAACGCCATCGTTGCCACGCCCGCGGCGAAGAAGCTCGGCCACAGGATCGCGCCCACCCGCTGCGCCATCGGGCGCGGCGGATGGTCGAAGCGCTGCGTGGTGTGGTCAGTCATTCCGGATCCGGTTCATTCGACCTTGCCGGTCGCTGCGGCATCGCCGTGCGAGAGCGACCAGACATACGCGGCTGCCAGGCGCGAACGGGTTTCACCGAGCAGCGCGCGATGCGCCGGCATCACCCCATGGCGGCCGTTGGCGATGGCGGCGCGCAGCGCTTCGCGGCTGTCGCCGTACATCCAGTAATCGTCGGTGAGGTCGGGTGCGCCAAGCGCCTGGTTGCCGGTGCCGTCCTTGCCGTGGCAGGCCACGCAGACGCCTTCGTACAGGGTCTTGCCGCGTGCCGCCGCAAAGTCGCTGCGCGCGTCGCCACTGCTGTCGCCGAGTGCGCGCACATGCGCGATCACGTAGTCGGTCGCGTCCGGACCACCCATGCCTTCGAGGATCTTGCCCCACGGTGGCATCACGCCCTCGCGGCCGTCCAGCACGGTCTGCAGCACCTGTTCCGGGTTGCCGCCCCAATGCCAGACATCGTCGGTGAGGTTGGGATAGCCGATCGCGCCCTTGGCGGCGGAGCCGTGGCAGGTGGCGCAGGTGTTGCCGAAGATCGAACGCCCCAGCTTCACCGCCTGCGGGTCGCGCGCGAGCACGTTGATCGGCTGACCCTGGTACGGGGCGAAGGTTTCTTCCAACGTCGCGGTGGCGGCGGTGGCATCGCGATCATGTTCGGCCTGCGACGTCCACTTTCCGTAGCCCGCGAAATTGCCGAAGCCGGGATACCAGACCAGGTAGCCGATCGCGAACACGATGGTCAGGTAGAACATGTTGATCCACCAGCGCGGCAACGGCTTGTTGTATTCGGTGAGATCGCCGTCCCAGACATGGCTGGTGTCTTCCGGCTTGGGGTCGCCGGGGCGGCGTCGCGCGGTCCACCACAGCAGCCACGCGCAACCGGCGATGTTCAACGCGATCAGCGCGATCACGTACCACGACCAGCCGGCACTCATCGGGCGTCCTCCTCGCCGGAATCGGGATCCAGCGGCAGGCGTGCCGCCTCGTCGAAATCGCGCGTGCGGCGCGGGCTCCAGGCCCAGGCCCAGCCGGCCAGGAACAGCAACAGCAGAATCGTGGTGATGATGCCGGACAACATGCTTATTCCCCCCTCGGTGCGTGGCGGCCCAGGCCCTGCAGGTAGGCCACCACCGCGTCCATTTCGGTCTTGCCCTCGACAGCTGCGGGCGCGGCGGCGATCTCGGCGTCGCTGTACGGATCACCCAATCGCTTGAGTGCGCGCATGTGCGACTGCACGGTGTCGCCATCGACGCTGTTCTTCGACAGCCACGGGAAGCTCGGCATGTTCGATTCCGGCACCACGTCGCGCGGGTCATTCAGATGCACGCGGTGCCAGTCGTCCGAATAGCGCCCACCGACGCGGGCCAGGTCGGGCCCGGTGCGCTTGCTGCCCCACTGGAACGGGCGGTCGTAGACGGATTCGCCGGCCAGCGAGTAGTGGCCGTAGCGTTCGGTCTCGAAGCGCAGGGTGCGCACCATCTGCGAGTGGCAGTTGTAGCAACCTTCGCGCACGTAGATGTCACGGCCGACCAGTTCCAGCGCGGGGTAGGGCTTGACCCCCGGCAGCGGCTGCACCGCTTCAGCCTGGTACATCAGCGGGACGATCTCGGCGAGGCCGCCGAACGACACCGCCACGGCGATGAACACCGCCAGCAGTCCGACGTTCTTCTCGAGCTTCTCGTGCGCGTTGCTGTTCTTGTTGTCCTGGCTCATGTCGGTTCCTCAGGCGCGCGCATCGGCGGCGTCGGGCGGCAGCAGCGGTTGGTCGACCGGTGCGTCGGCATTCCGGTAGGTCTGGTAGACGTTCCAGGCCATCAGCAACATCCCGGACAGCACCAGCAATCCACCGAACAGGCGACCGAGGTAGTACGGGTAGGTCGCGTTGAGCGATTCGACGAAGGTGTAGGTCAGCGTGCCGTCCGCATTGGTGGCGCGCCACATCAGGCCCTGCATGATCCCGGCGATCCACATCGCGGCGATGTAGAACACCACGCCCAGGGTGTGCACCCAGAAGTGGGTGTCGATCAGCTTCACCGAGTACATCGTGTCGCGGCCCAGCAGCTTGGGCAGCAGTGCGTAGATCGAGCCGATCGAGATCATCGCTACCCAGCCCAGCGCGCCCGCATGCACGTGACCCACGGTCCAGTCGGTGTAATGGGACAGTGAGTTGACCGTCTTGATCGACATCATCGGGCCTTCGAAGGTCGCGATCATGTAAAAGCTCAGGGCGACGATCAGGAATTTCAGGATCGGATCGGTACGCAACTTATGCCAGACGCCGGAGAGGGTCATGATACCGTTGATCGCGCCGCCCCAGCTGGGCGCCAGCAGGATCAGCGAGAACACCATGCCCACCGACTGCGCCCAGTCGGGCAGCGCCGTGTAGTGCAGGTGGTGCGGGCCAGCCCACATGTAGACCGCGATCAGCGCCCAGAAATGCACGATCGACAGGCGGTAGGAATAAATCGGGCGGCCGGCCTGTTTTGGCACGTAGTAGTACATCATCCCGAGGAAGCCGGCGGTCAGGAAGAAGCCCACCGCGTTGTGGCCGTACCACCACTGCACCATCGCATCCACGGCGCCGCTGTAGGCGGAGTACGACTTCATCCCGCCGGCCGGCATCGCGATGTTGTTGACGATGTGCAGCAGCGCGATGGTGAGGATGTAGGCGCCGAAGAACCAGTTGGCCACGTAGATGTGCTTGACCTTGCGCTTGGCGATCGTGCCGAAGAACAGCACCGCATAAGCGATCCACACCACCGCGATGAGGATGTCGATCGGCCATTCCAGTTCGGCGTATTCCTTGCTCTGGGTGAAACCCATCGGCAGGGTGATGGCGGCGGCCACGATCACCGCCTGCCAACCCCAGAACACGAAGGCTGCCAGCCTGTCGGAGAGCACCCGCACGTGGCAGGTGCGCTGGACCACATGCAGGCTGGTCGCGAACAGCGCGCAGCCGCCGAACGCGAAGATCACCGCGTTGGTGTGCAGCGGCCGCAGCCGGCCGTAGCCGAGCCACGGGATGCCCTCACCCAGGGTGGGCCAGTACAGCTGCGCGGCGATGATCACGCCGACGAGCATGCCCACGATGCCCCAGACCACGGTCATCACCGCGAATTGGCGTACCACCTTGTCGTTGTATGTTCCGCTGGTCGCCTTCATGGGGCCTCCGTGACTTGGCCCGCATCGTACGCAAACGCATGGCGGGCCCGGTTGATCTGGGTCAATTCGAGCTGTCGGGTCGTTTTCACGCGGACAATTCCCTCCCGCATGGACGATAATAGTCGTCCCGGCCGCAATTTGTCGCGGCGATGCGAGACATGAGCGAACCCATCCCGATCGACCTGATCCGCTTGCGCCGCAGTTGCGCCGACTGCTCGCTGAGCGATCTCTGCCTGCCTGCCGGGGTGGATCGCGAGGACCTGGGGCAGCTCGACACCATGGTCCAGCGCAAGCGCCCGTTGCAACGCGGTGAAAGCCTGTTCCGCGCCGGCGATCCGTTGCGCTCGGTGTACGTGGCCAGTGATGGCGCATTCAAGACAGTAGTGGTGAACGAATCCGGCGAGGAACACGTACTGGGTTTCCACCTGCCCGGCGAGTTGTTCGGTCTGGATGCGATCGGCAGCGGCAAGCATCGGTGCGAGGCGATCGCGTTGGGCGAAGCCCGGGTCTGTGAATTGCCGTTCGCGAGCCTGTCCAGCGTTGCCGCACAGCTGCCGAGCCTGCAGCGCCAGTTGTTGCGGGTGATGGGGCAAAGCGCGGATCGCGACTACGACCACGTCGACGTGCTGTCGCGGCGGCAAGCCAGCGAGCGCATCGCGTTGTTCCTGCATGGGCTCGGCGAGCGTTACCAGCGCATCGGCCAGCCGGGCGACGACTTCCAGTTGCCGATGAGCCGCGACGAGATCGCGCGCTACCTGGGGCTTGCGCTGGAAACGGTCAGCCGCGGCTTCACCCGCCTGCACGAGGACGCGGTGATCGAGGTGCGTGGTCGCCGGGTGCGCATCGTGAATACCAATGCGCTGCAGGCGATCGCGCATGGATCCGTACCGGATGCGGCGCGCCAGCCACGCAAGCCGATGCGTGCGTGACGACGTCGGCGCCGGCCCGGTAGGGGCAGGTTCGTAGGGGCAGGCCCCCGTGCCTGCCCTGCACTTGTCGGAAGAGCGGGCAACCTGCCCTTGAAAAACCGGGCAACCTGCCGTGAAAAACCGGGCAGCCACGGGGGGTTGCCCCCACGGGTCGCGGCGATGGGGGTTGCCCCTACGTCACGGGGATCGGATGCTTTTGCCGTTGGCTGCGCGCCGCACCGCGTCGACGAACTCCGGATCCGGCTTGCTGCCGATCTGTTCGGTGCGCGCCACGATGCGTCCTTCCGCGTCCAGCAGAACCAGTGCGCTGGTGTGGTTGAACTCGCCATCGGCCAGCTGCCGGTAGCGGATTCCCAGCAGGCCGGCGACGGCGCGCACCTCCGCCGCAGGTGGCGAAGCCAACATCCAGCGGTTGGCGTCCAGCGTGCGTTTGTCGAACACCTTGCGCAGGGCCGTTGGGGTGTCGCGCGCCGGATCCATGCTGATCAGCACGATCCCGATGCGCCCGCGCTCGGTCGCCGACAGCTGGTGCTCGATCGCCTTGCCCGAATCCACGATCAGCGGGCAGATGTATTGGCACGAGGTGTAGAACATCGACACGACCCGTGGCTTGCCACGCAGGCTGCGCCAGTCGGCGCTGTGGCCGGCCTGGTCGGTGAGCGGCAGGGCGAGTTGGTAGACGGAATCGGGCGGCAGAGGCTTGTTTGCGGGGCCGGCGGCCAGCGCCATCGACGCGCATGCTGCCAGCGCCAGAGCGGCGATCGCAAGCAGCAATTCCGATGTGCGGTTTGGTCGTTTCATCGTGGTGCGCTCCAGGCGCAGCGGAAGCCCATGTTGGCGGTGGCGTCGTCCCCGTCCAGCGAGGACAGCATCGCCACCCGCATCATCACCGCGTAGTTCTCGCGGTCATCCATCGACAGTGCGCCGGCACCGCAGAACTTCGCCTTGTCCGGATCGCCCTGGGTGCGGTTGTCGCTGTCCACCAGCAGCGAGGACGCATCCTCGGTCCACTCCCAGACCAGTCCGTGCAGATCCTGCACGCCCCACGCATTCGGTGCCTGCAGGCCCACCCGCGGCAGCGCCGTGCTCGACGGCCGCGAATACCAGCCGAGGATGCGCTCACGCCATGCCGGATCCTGGCGTGCGTCGCGGCGGGTTTCGTCGGCCGCGGCGGCGTATTCCCATTCGTTCCAGGTCGGCAGGCGCGCACCAAGCGACCCGCAATACGCATCGGCGGCGAACCAGCTGACCCATACCACCGGACGGTCCGGCAGTGCGTTGCTGCCCGGTGTCACGGGGCCGGCCCATTGCGACAGGTAGCGTGCCTCGGCGAACACCGGCGCAACCTTGCCGCGCTGCCATTGTGGATGTTTGCGCACGAAGGCCAGGAACTCCGCATTGGTGACCGGCCGCCGCATCAGCGCGAAAGGCGCAATCCGCACACCGTCCTTCGCATCCTCGTAGCGCAACACCGACTTGAACACGCCACCCGGCAGCCCCGCATAGCGCGAGCCCAGCGCGCCGGCGGCAAGGCCGGCGAGCGGGAGCACGAACAGCGCGATGGCCAGCGCGCGGCGCATGCCTCAGTGGCCGTCCGAGGCGTTGCTGGGCTTGGCGGCACGCGCGGCGGCAGCCTCCGCCTTGCTCACCTGGCCACCCGGGTTGCCCCAGCTGTTGAGCACGTAGGTGCTGATGTTGGCCACCTCGTCGTCAGTCAGCTGGCTCATCGGCGGCATGTTGGAGTTGTAGTCCTTGCCGTTGACCGTCACCGGGCCGACCAGGCCGTGCAGGATGATTTCCGGCAGGCGCTTCGGGTTGGCCTTGATGTAGTCGGAGCCGGCCAGCGGCGGGAATACCCCGGCCATGCCGGCGCCGTCGGGTTGGTGGCAGGTGGAGCAGGTGCCGGCGAACAGCACCTTGCCCGCCGCGATCTGCTCGTCCTTGGTCAGGTTGCCGGCCTTGGCCGATGCGGCGGCGGTGGCGACCGGCGCACGGCTGGTGCCGGCGGCCTGATCACCCAGATAGACCGCATCGACTTCCTTGCCGGAATAGATCGTCTTGTCCTCCGGTCCGTCGGCCTTGAGGATCGCCAGCGCGCCCTTGTTGAAGGCGCGGAAAATGCTGTGGTCGACCAGCACGTAGCTGCCCGGCACTTCCATGTGGAACTCCGCCATGATCGCGCCGCCCGAGGGGATCAGTGTGGTCTGCACGTTCTCCTGGAACTTGGTGCCACCTTCGTACCAGACCTTGTCGAAGATTTCGCCGATCACGTGGAAGCTCGACACCAGGTTCGGGCCACCGTTGCCCACGTACAGGCGCACCGTTTCTCCGGTCTTGGCGGAGAGCGCCTTGTCGCCGGTCATCGAGCCTTCCATGCCGTTGAACAGCACGTAGGTCGGGTGTTCGTCGATCGCCTTCTCCATGTCGAACGGCTGGTGGCCTTTCTCGCGGTACTTGCCGGTGGTGTAGAAGTCGCCCTGCATCACGTAGTACTCGCGGTCGACCTTGGGCATGCCTTCCGGCGGTTCGACCAGGATCAGCCCATACATGCCGTTGGCGATGTGCATGCCCACCGGCGCGGTGGCGCAGTGGTAGACGTACAGGCCGGCGTTGAGCGCCTTGAAGCTGAAGCGACTGACGTGGCCGGGTGCGGTAAAGCTTGACGCCGCGCCACCGCCGGGGCCGGTCACGCCGTGCAGGTCGATGTTGTGCGGCATCTTGCTGTCCGGCATGTTGCGCAGGTGGAATTCCACCGTGTCGCCCTGGCGCACGCGGATGAAACTGCCGGGCACGGTGCCGCCGAAGGTCCAGAAGGTGTAGCTCACGCCTTCGGAGATCTCCATGTCCTTCTCGATCACGTCCAGCGAGACGATGACCTTGGCCGGCGCGGTGCGCCCGGTCGCCGGCGGCACGTGCGGTGGCGAGGTCAGCACGGCTTCGACCGGCGCGCCCTGCGGCGGGCCGAAATCGCCCTTGGCGGAGCCGCCGGTGTCGGCATCGGCAGCCGTTGCCTTGGCATCGGTAGCGGCATCGTCCTTGCCGCAGGCGGGTAGCCCGATGGCGATGGCGATGGCGAGCGTGAGCAGCCGGAGCGTGCTGGCTTTCATGGCGGTTTCCCCTTGGCGCATGTGAGTGTTGGGTCGTTGCGCGTAGCATCCGCCCGCATGCCGGCGGTCCGCTTTGATTTTGATCAAGTGTATGCGATCCACCGAAGGCACCGGTTGCCTGCTTGACCTGCGTCAACGCCGCGCGAGACGGCCGGGGGATGCTCGCCACCAGCCTAGCCAAGGCAACGCCTTCGCAATTCACGACGGTGTCCATCAACCCGCGGTGTTCACGGCGATGGCGGTCGCCATGTTGCCGCAGCGGTGGTTGGCGCCTGGATGGACTCCAATGACCCGGGTCACGCCGTCCATGGCCATCTCAGCTGGGACGCGGGTTCAGTCGTGCGGTAGCAGAGCGCCGATGCGTTGTTCCAGGTACTGGAAATACATGTCGATGTAGCTGATGCCGTTGCGATCATCGATCAGCCACGGGTTCATCAACGTGTGGCGCAGGATCACCAGGTAATCCTCGGCATCGTCGTAGGTCGCGGCGTCCAGGCCCAGTTCGTCGAGGATGCGGCGCATGCCGGCCTGGCCTAGCGCCTGCGGGCGCAGGGTGGTGACCGAACCGAAGAAGCTGCGGTCCTGCAGGGGGGCGCCGGGGTCGACGCGCAACTGGTCGTGCAGCCGGCGCACGAACGCATTGGCGACGCCGAGATCGCGGTTGCCGGCCGGATTGAACGCCACGCAGACCAGGTTGCTGTCGGGCGGAAAGGGCACGATGGCACGCACCAGCGGATGCATGCGCGCGGCGAACGCGACGGCGGCCTGGTGGAAGGCTTCGGCGCTGCGGACGGTGCGCGCCGGCAGGCAGCCAAAATGGGCATGGTCGAGCGGCAGTACCTTGTGGGTCACGTACACGGCGGCGACGTTGGCGCCGGGCTTGGAGCCCTCGGGAATGAACTGTCCGAGGTTGCGGTAGCGCGCCCGGTAGCCGCGCGCGGCGTTGTCGTGGAACACGTAGTCCGCCGACTCCGACAGCAGCGTCATCGCGCGATGGTCGCGGCACACGAAGGCGCCTGCGCCATAGGGCAGGTAGCCGAGCTTGTGCGGGTCGATGGTGATCGAATCGGATTCGGCCAGTGCCGCGGTGGCCGCATGCACGCCGGGGCTCGGGAAATGCGCGAAGCCCTGAGCGACTTCATCGCGAGAGCGCAGGCTGCCGTCTTCGTTGCGGAACAGGGTGGCGAGGTAACCGCCCCAGGCGGCATCCACGTGCACCGGGAAGCCCAGCCCTCGTGAAAGTGCGGCGTCGCGCGCCGTGACCAGGCCGTCGATCGGATCCACGGTTCCGTACTCGGTGGTGCCGAACACGCCCACCGCCATCAGCACTGGCTGACGCTCGCGTTCGCATGCCGCCAGCGTGTCGTCCAGCGCATCGATATCCAGCCGCATGTCGCGCTCCGGCATCAGCCGCAGTTGCGCGCGGCCGAGGCCGAGCAGCTTCATGCCCTTCGACCACGAATAGTGCGCGGTGATCGGGGCAAGCACCCACGGTGTCTTCAGCGCGGGGTGCGCGGCGAAGAAATCGCACAGGCCGCGTTGCTCGATGCGCTCGGCCTGCACCCTGGCATTCCAGGCGGCGCGCTCGCGTGGGGTGCGCGCGGCCAGCCACGCCGTCCAGCGCGCGACGAGGTCCGTACCCGCGGCCGGCCCCAGGTTGAACGCTGCCCAGTCGTCGTCCGGCACGCCCAGGTCGGGAACGCCGGCCGCGCGCAGCGCCACCGGGAACGCCTTCAGCGCCAGTGCAAGTCGCATCGCCTGGTAGTTGGCCACGGTGCCACCCGATGTGAGGTGGCCGAACGCACAGCGGTCGAGCGCCGGGTCGTGCGGATAGCCGACCATGCGCGCCAGTTGCAGGCCGACGTCCACTTCCATGTCGACGGTGACGGGCGCGGCGTCTTCACTGACGTTGTTCGGGTTGTACGGCAGGGTCAGGATCTGCGCGGCAAGCCCAGGCAGCAGCAGGTCGCTGGCCATGTGCCCGATGTAGCGCGGACTGTGGAACGGCACCGACTTCTTCAGCGAGGCAGACAACACATGCAGTTCGCGGCGCAGGCGTGCTTCGAAGGCGCGATAGCCGGGGTCGAAGGCGGCGTCCGTGGGGATGGCTGGCGGATCTTCGGGATGGAAGTTGCGCCGCCAGTACACGTGGTCGCGCAGGAACTCGGTGACGAGCTTTTCGAGCAGGGTGTCGTTCTCGCCGTAGGGGCCGAGGAAACACGCGTCGAGCATGGGGTTGGGATCGGTGATCATCGGGGATGGGGACGGCATGCGGGCCTCCCGGGCATGGCCCGGAGCGGTGGCGCGTCTAGCGACGCGCGATGGGGTCAGAGCGGGGGCGAAATTCCTGTTCCGGCCACGAGCAACGGATCGAACTGGCTGGCGATGGCCTGCGAGGCGAGTCGCGCAAGCCGGTCGAAGTGGATCGCCTGCTGCTCCCAGACCAGCGAGCCGTCCTCGAACAGTGGTGCGAGGCGGCGCAGCGCATCGGCGAAATAGTTGCTGAAGTCGATGGCGTGTTGTGTCTCCAGCGACGCCACATCGATCCGGCCCTGGCACAGGATCCCCTGCAGGATCTCCGCACGCAGATGGTCGTCGTCGCCGAGCTCCACGCCGCGATCCGCGGCGCGCAGGCCATGGTCGATGCGCGCTTCCCAAGCCACCTGCTCCAGCGGGTTCTGCGCATAGCAGCCGCCCAGCTGGCTGATCGCGCCGACGCCGAAGCCGACCAGGTGGGTCGCGCCGTGTGCGCCGAAGCCCAGCGCATCCCGGTACAGACGGCCGCGGCGCTGCGCGGCCAGCAGCGGATCGCCGGGTTGCGCGAACAGATCCACGCCCACGTGCAGGTAGCCCGCCGCTTCCAGCGTATCGGCACCGGCCAGCAACATGCGGGCGTGGCGTTCGTGGGCGGAGCCTTGCGCGGCCGTGTCGGCTTCCTGCGAGGGGCAATGGCGCAGGCCGATGCGCTCGGGTCGCGCGGTGGCCACTGTCGCGACCAACGCGGTGAACGCGGCGTCTGACTGCCCTGGCAGGTCGTACGGCAATTCGATCCGCAGGTTGCCAAATCCGGCATCTCGCACCTGGTCCAGCATGCGTGCGACCTCGTCCAATTGCGCCGGCGTTGCCTCGCTTCCGGCTGCCAGAGCCGCGAGATTGATGCCGACCCGGTTGAAGCCGAGTGCAGCCCAGTCGCGAAGTGGCTGCGTGGCCAGATCGTCAAGATCCAAGGTCATCGCCAGGTCGATGCCCGTTGCGCGGTTCACGTGGAAGTTGCGGCTCAGGCTCTCCATCAGCTCGGCGACCTGGGTGCTGTGCAGCCAGCGCGCCATGCCCGGAGCCAATCCGACCTGGACAACATCGCGGTCGCGGTCGAACAGGCTGCCCACCAAATTCACCTCGCGCACCAGCCGGTCGCAGTAGGCCTGCGCGCGGTCGCGATCGATCGCCTGCGGATGCGCGCGTGCCCGGCAGAAGCGGCTCCGGTAGGTCACCGGAATGTCGAAATGCAGCGCCAGCCGTGCCGGGATCGGGTCGCCGTTGCTGTGATGGATCGCGGCTGCGATCCGGTCGTCGCCGAATGCCCGGAAGGCGCGTGGAGGGGGATACAGCGCATACCAGCCCCCGCCCAGCAGGAGGTTGTGCGCCAGTCGTTCGCGCGGCTGGCTGCTCACGGCGCGCTCACCCGCAGCCGTTGGGGCAACGGCTGCGATGTATCGGGCACACCCTCGACTTGCGGAGATGATGCGGACATGCGTTCGACGCGAAACCTTGCGGAGTGGAGGTGCAGTGTCCGGCCGCCTTGGTGGGGCTGCACTGATGCAAGTCAAGCCTCTGCAGCCGGCGCGGACGGGCGGTGGCCGGATCGCACGCCATCGACGACAGATTCCGGAAGGTTGGCTTGACCTGCGTCATCGCGTGGGTCGAGCGAACAGGGAACCATGGCGACTCCTGCCGCCGGATAGATCGCATGATCACTTGTCGTCCACCGGGACTGTCGGACGCACGCACGCGTGTGTCGATGCCGTCGCGCGGGCGACGCTTGGTTGTGCCGTGAACCGCCTGGATCTGCGCGGCCTGCCGATGCCGGAGCCGATGCAAGGGGCGCTGAGTGCGGCCGATGCGCTCGAACCAGGGCAGGCCTTGCAAGTGCTGATGGCCTTGCCACCGATGCCCCTGCTGCAGGCGCTGGAAGCACGTGGCCTGCGTTGGCGCATCGAGCCGTTGACGGACGGCGGGGCCTGGATCGCAATCCTGCGCCCCGCCGCATGATGGCCGTGCGCATCCCTGGATTGACGCCAGTCCGCACGGCGATCAATTGCGTCGACGATAGCCTGGTGTTGCTGCTGGCAGCGCGCGCACGGCTGGCAGCGCTG
>Ga0209476_10001376_pt1 | contig 16322 bp, 15 predicted proteins | sample KloWWTrecipitate_FD_187179 | JGI IMG/M metagenome (GOLD analysis project Ga0209476, IMG submission 187179) | Active sludge microbial communities from Klosterneuburg, Austria, studying microevolution and ecology of nitrifiers - Klosterneuburg... | ecosystem: Engineered > WWTP > Aerobic digester... | reverse complement strand
GTCGGGTCCGGCGGTCAAGCGCGGCGTGATTGCAGCGGCCAACCCGGCGCTGTTCACCGAATGGGCAACCTGGGTCAAGACCCGATCCTGACAAGCCCGTCGCGCACGGCCTCGCCCACGCACCTTCTCCCTTGACCCGCCCCAACTGACTGCGCCGCACTATCCGGGCGTTGATTGACCGACCTGTTCGCGCCACGCGGAGACCATCATGTCCCTGAAGCACCCGATCATCGCCGTCACCGGCTCGTCCGGCGCGGGCACGACCACGGTCAAGCACACCTTCGAGGCGATTTTCCATCGTGAGCACGTCAATGCCGCGATCGTCGAAGGCGACAGCTTCCACCACTACACCCGCGCCGAAATGAAGAACCTCATCGACGAGGCCGAACGTCTGGGTCAGCGCGGCATCAGTCATTTCGGCCCCGAAGCGAACCTGTTCTCCGAACTCGAATCCCTGTTCCGCGCCTACGGCGAAGCGGCGACCGGTCGCCGCCGGCACTACGTCCATAACGAAGCGCATGCCATGCGCTGGAACCTGCCCATGGGCAGCTTCACCGACTGGGAAGACCTGCCGGTGGGCACCGATTGCCTGTTCTACGAAGGCCTGCATGGCGCAGTCGTCACCGACAGTGTGGACGTGTCGCGCCACGTCGATCTGCTGGTCGGCGTGGTGCCGACGATCAACCTGGAATGGATCCAGAAGCTGCATCGCGACATCAAGATCCGCGGCTATTCGCCCGAAGCCGTGCAGGACACCATCCTGCGCCGCATGCACGACTACGTGCATTACATCGTGCCGCAGTTTGCCCGCACCCACATCAACTTCCAGCGCGTGCCGGTGGTCGACACCTCGAACCCTTTCATTGCCCGCGATGTGCCGACGCAGGACGAATCGATGGTGGTGATCCGCTTCAAGGACCCGCGCGGCGTGGACTTCCCCTACCTGCTGCGCATGATCCACGATGCCTTCATGAGCCGCGCCAACACGATCGTGATTCCCGGCGGCAAGCTCGATCTGGCCATGCAGCTGATTCTGACGCCGCTGATATGGAAGCTGATGGAGCGTCGCCGACAGTGGGTATGAGCCGGACGGACATGACCACATCCGTCACGAGGGTGCGCAGATGTGGCGTCGCAACATTGGCATCGAGCAGGGCTTTTAAGGGATAATTGCCGCTTTTCTGAGGGTGGCCTTCGGCCCGAGAACAGCATGCAGTCGACCCGCAACGTCACAGCCCCGGTCTTTAACCCCATCACCGGCGCCATCCGCGCCCTGGCAATGGACGCCGTGCAACAGGCCAACTCCGGCCACCCCGGCGCGCCGATGGGCATGGCCGAGATTGCCGAGGTGTTGTGGCGCCGCCATCTGAAGCACAACCCTGCAAACCCGAAGTGGGCTGACCGCGATCGTTTCGTGCTGTCCAACGGCCACGGCTCGATGCTGATCTACGCATTGCTGCACCTGACCGGCTACGACCTGCCGATTGCGGAGCTCAAGCGCTTCCGCCAGCTGCACAGCAAGACCCCCGGCCACCCCGAATACGGCTATGCCCCCGGCGTCGAGACCACCACCGGCCCGCTCGGTCAGGGCATCACCAACGCCGTCGGCATGGCGCTGGCCGAGAAGGTGCTGGCAGCCGAATTCAACCGCCCCGGCCACGACATCGTCGACCACCACACCTACGTGTTCCTGGGTGACGGTTGCCTGATGGAGGGCATCTCGCACGAATCCTGCTCGCTCGCAGGCACCTGGGGCCTGGGCAAACTGATCGCTTTCTACGACGACAACAACATTTCCATCGACGGCCACGTCGACGGCTGGTTCACCGACGACACCCCGAAAAGGTTCGAAGCATACGGATGGCAGGTGGTCCGTGACGTCCAGGGCCACGACCCGGTCGCGATCGAGGCCGCCATCCAGCAAGCCAAGGCCGAGCCCTCGCGCCCGACCCTGATCTGCTGCAAGACCATCATCGGCGCTGGCGCGCCCAACAAGCAGGACAGTCACGACGTGCACGGCTCGCCGCTGGGCGCCACCGAGATCGACGCGGCCCGTGCCTACATCGGCTGGACCCACCCGCCGTTCGAAATCCCGGCCGACGTCTACGCGGCCTGGGACGCACGCACCAAGGGTGCCTCGCTCGAAGCACAGTGGAACGCCTCCTTTGCCGCCTACCGCAGCGCCCACCCGAAGCTGGCCGCAGAATTCATGCGCCGCACGGCCGGCGACCTGCCCGCCGACTGGAGCGCCCACGTCGAGGCAGTGCTGACCAAGGTCATCGACAAGGCCGAGACCATCGCCACGCGCAAGGCCAGCCAGAACAGCATCGAAGCCTACGCCCCCCAACTGCCCGAGCTGCTCGGCGGCTCTGCCGACCTTGCCGGCTCCAACCTCACGCTATGGTCTGGCGCCAAAGGTGTCAGCAAGACCAGCGGCGGCAACTACGTCTATTACGGCGTGCGCGAATTCGGCATGGCGGCAATCGCCAACGGTCTCAGCCTGCATGGCGGCCTGATTCCCTACACCGCCACTTTCCTGATGTTCAGCGAATACGCGCGCAACGCCCTGCGCATGGCCGCGCTGATGAAGATTCGTCAGATCTTCGTGTTCACCCACGATTCGATCGGCCTTGGCGAAGACGGCCCCACCCACCAGCCGGTGGAGCAGACCGCCTCGCTGCGCCTGATTCCGAACATGGACGTGTGGCGCCCGTGCGACACCACCGAATCGGCCGTGGCCTGGGCCTGCGCCATCGAGCGCAGGGACGGCCCGACGACAATGTGCTTCTCGCGCCAGAACCTGGCTTTTCAGGCCCGCAGTGCTGATCAGGTCGCCGCCATCCGCAAGGGCGGCTACGTGCTGGCGGAGGCCCCGGGCGGCACCGCGCAGGCGGTCATCATCGCCACCGGCTCCGAGGTCGCACTGGCCATGGCCGCGCAGAAGACGCTCGCCGACGAAGGCTTGGCGGTACGTGTGGTTTCCATGCCCTCGACCAACCTCTTCGACCGTCAGGGCGCCAGCTACAAGGCCAGCGTACTGCCAGCAGGCCTGCCGCGCGTTGCGGTCGAGGCCGGCAGCACCGACGGCTGGTACAAGTACGTCGGGCTCGAAGGGCGTGTGATCGGCATCGACCGATTTGGCGAATCGGCGCCAGCGGGCGAGCTGTTCAAGTATTTCGGCATTACCGCGGACGCGGTGGTGCAAGCAGTGAAGTCGGTGCTCTGACACAGCCTTGATGCGGGAGCGGCTCCGGAAACGGACCGCTCCCGCATCACATCAAGGCCAGGCTTCGTGCAGGCCTGCAGGGCACTCAAAGCGTTTGGACCATTCGGTTTTTCGTCTTTTTATCCGGGAGATTCCTCGATGACCATCAAGATTGCGATCAACGGCTACGGCCGTATCGGCCGTTGCACCGTGCGTGCGGTATACGAACTGGGCCTGCGCGACCAGTTCGAAATCGTCGCCATCAACGCCTCCGGCGACCTCGCGACCAACGCCCACCTGACCAAGTACGACACCACCCACGGCCGCTTCGCCTTCCCGGTCGAAACCGAGGGTGAGAACTGCATCATCATCAACGGCGACCGTATCCCCTTCTTCTCCACCAAGGATCCGCTGGCGATCAACTGGGGCGATCTGGGCGTGGACGTGCTGATGGAATGCACCGGCGCCTACACCAGCAAGGCCAAGGCCGAAGTGCTGCTGAAGCAGGGCGCAAAGAAGGTGCTGATCTCGGCGCCCGGCGGTGACGACGTCGATGCCACCATCGTCGTCGGGGTCAACGACGACATCCTCACCAGCGCGATGACGGTCATCTCCAACGCATCCTGCACCACCAACTGCCTGGCGCCGGTGGCCAAGGTGCTGCAGGACAACATCGGCATCGAACAGGGTCTGATGACCACCATCCACGCCTACACCAACGACCAGGTGCTGGTGGACGTGCGTCACAAGGACCTGCGCCGTGCCCGCGCCGCCGCTCAGAACATCATCCCGACCAAGACCGGTGCCGCCAAGGCGGTCGGCCTGGTGCTGCCCGCGCTCAAGGGCAAGTTCGACGGTTTCGCGCTGCGCGTGCCGACCATGAACGTGTCGCTCGTCGACCTGACCTTCACCGCCAGCCGCGCCACCAGCAAGGACGAGGTCAATAGCCTGATGAAGGAAGCCTCCAGGGGCGCGCTGAAAGGCATCCTGGGCTACAACGAAGACCCGCTGGTGTCGTCCGACTTCAACCACGACACCCACTCGTCGATCTTCGACGCCACCCAAACCCGCGTCATGGACGGCAACCTGGTCAAGGTGCTGGCCTGGTACGACAACGAGTGGGGCTACTCCTGCCGCATGCTCGACGCCGCCCGCGTCGTTGCCAACGCGAAGTAAGCAACGCATCCAGTTGAACCAACGCCCTGCCCCGCAGGGCGTTTTCACGAGACCGATCGAATCATGCAAGTCAAGAAACTCAACGAAGTCGACGTTCGCGGCAAGAAGGTCTTCATTCGCGCCGACCTCAACGTGCCGCAGGACGAAGCCGGCAACATCACCGAAGACACCCGCATCCGCGCCTCCATCCCGTCGATCCAGTACTGCCTGGACAACGGCGCCGCGGTGATGGTCACCTCGCACCTGGGCCGTCCCACCGAAGGCTCTGTCGGCCCCGACGACACCCTGGCGCCGGTTGCCGTGCGCCTGGGCCAGTTGCTGCACCGCCCGGTAAGGCTGATCGGCGACTGGGTCGACGGCGGCTTCGAGGTGAAGCCGGGCGAAGTCGTGCTTCTGGAGAACTGCCGCTGCAACAAGGGCGAGAAAAAGGACAGCGAAGAGCTGGCCAGAAAGATGGCTGCGCTGTGTGACGTCTACGTCAATGACGCCTTCGGCACCGCCCACCGCGCCGAAGCCACCACCCACGGCATTGCCCGCTTCGCACCGGTGGCCTGCGCCGGCATGCTGATGGGCGGCGAAATCGACGCCCTGGGCAAGGCGCTGCACGACCCGAAGCGCCCGCTGGTGGCCATCGTCGGCGGCTCCAAGGTGTCGTCAAAGCTGACCATCCTCAGATCACTCGCCGACAAGGTCGATCAGCTCATCGTCGGCGGTGGCATCGCCAACACCTTCCTGCTCGCCTCGGGCAAGCGCATCGGCGAGTCGCTGGCCGAGCCCGAGTTGGTGAAGGAAGCGCAGGCCATCATCGACATGATGAAAGCGCGCGGCGCTGAAGTGCCGCTGCCAGTCGACGTCGTCGTCGCCGACGAAGTCTCCGCACTGGCGCGCGCCAACCGCATCTCGGCGGACGAAGTCGGCCCGCACGACCGCATCCTGGACGTGGGGCCGCGAACCGCAGCCAAACTGTCGGAGATCATCGCCCATGCCGGCACCATCGTCTGGAACGGGCCAGTCGGCGTGTTTGAGCTTCCGCAGTTCGCTGGCGGCACCAAAATGATGGCGTCGGCCATCGCCCACTCCGAGGCGTTCTCGATCGCCGGCGGCGGCGACACGCTGGCGGCGATCGCCAAGTTCGACATCGCCGAAGACGTGGGCTACATCTCCACCGGCGGCGGTGCTTTCCTCGAGTTCCTCGAAGGCAAGACGCTACCCGCCATCGCGGCGCTGGAAGCACGCTTCGACGGCTAAGCCCGCTTCATCCTGAGCACTTCAGTGCAGCACGACAGGCCACCCTTGCGGTGGCCTGTTGCTTTGGGTGCTGCGGCCAGAGCCGATTCAATGAACCGGGTGTATCTGCAGATCTGTCCTGCGCCTCCCCGAGTGCAGCCGACGGTCCTGCGACGACTCGACCACCGGCAAGTCCAGCTTGTGCACATAAGGGTCACGGCGCGTGTGGTGGCGGCGATCCTCGAAGTGTTGATAGACGCAGTTGCAATTCGCCTGACTGCATCCGGACAAAGGCAGCTGCGGCGCCTGAGAAGCAAGAAAGCGCTGCCCGGCGAGTCGACGCGAGGCTGCACACCCGCCACCCTTTGTTTCAACAACCACACAGTGAAAGGGGTGGCGCTGAGGCCCTGCCCCCACCATCGGTTGATCTCGCGCCGCCGAACGCAAGGACAACCTCCAGCCGAGTAAAACGAGGCCCACCGCTACAGCACCGAAAACCAGAGTCAAGTTCATGATCGACAAATCCGTGGCATTTGTCACAGTCTAGTCGAAACACATCCGATTGCCATGCATGGCACATGCCGCGGAACGGCAGTCCAGAACGCGCCCATGCGCCGGAGCGACCGCTTCCTGCCCAGACCGAGAACAACGCGCCCGGCGCGCATTAGAATGCTCGACCATGGGTCCGCGATCGCGCACAGCACCCAGGACTGACTTACACGCGCCATCATTCAGGAGAACTCATGTCGCGCCACACCAAGATCGTCGCCACCCTCGGCCCCGCGTCGTCCGACCCCCAGGTTCTCGAACGCATGGTGAACGCCGGGGTCGACGTCGTGCGCATGAACTTTTCTCACGGCAAAGCCGAAGACCACGTCGCCCGCGCCAACGCGATCCGCGAAGCGTCGGCCCTGGTCGGCCGCCCGGTCGGCATCCTGGCCGACCTGCAAGGCCCCAAAATCCGCATCGGCAAGTTTGCGGAAGGGCGCATCACGCTCGACCGCGACGCGCCTTTCATCCTCGATGCGCGCTGCGCGTTGGGCAATGCCCAGCGTGTGGGCCTGGACTACAAGGACCTGCCCAAGGACGTCAAACCCGGCGACGTGCTCCTGCTCGACGACGGCCGACTCAAGCTGAACGTGCTCCGCATCGTCGGCCACGAGATTCACACCTTGGTGAAGGTGGGCGGCGAGCTGTCCAACAACAAGGGCATCAACCGCCAGGGCGGTGGCCTCACCGCGCCCGCGCTGACCGCCAAGGACATGGACGACATCCGCACGGCAGCGCAGATCGGCGTCGACTTCGTCGCCGTGTCCTTTCCCAAGAGCGCCGCTGACATGTACATGGCGCGCCAGTTGATGCGTGCCGCGGGCGGCGGCGATGCCCTGTTGATCGCCAAGATCGAGCGCACCGAGGCAGTGGCGAATCTTGAAGAAATCCTCGACGCCTCCGACGGCATCATGGTGGCGCGGGGCGATCTCGCGGTAGAGGTAGGCGACGCTGCGGTGCCGGCGCTGCAAAAGAAGATGCTGCGCGCCGCACGCGACCGCAACAAGCTCACCATCACCGCCACGCAGATGATGGAATCCATGATCACCAGCCCGGTGCCCACCCGCGCCGAAGTGTCGGACGTGGCCAATGCGGTGCTCGACGGCACCGACTCGGTGATGCTGTCGGCCGAGACCGCCTCGGGCAAGTTCCCGGTCGAAGTCGTCGAGGCGATGGCCCGTATCTGCCTGGAAGCGGAGAAATCCAACGAGGTCGTGCTCGACCGTGAGGTGCTGGATCGGGTGTTCACCCGTATCGACCAGTCGATCGCGATGGCAGCGATGTGGACCGCCTACCACCTCAAGGTAAAAGCCATCGCCTCGCTGACGCAGACCGGCTCGACCGCGCTGTGGATGAGCCGGCTGAACTGTGGGGTACCAATCTACGCACTGACACCGGAGGTTGGTGCCCGCAACCAGATGACGCTATACCGCGGGGTCCACCCCCTGTTGATGAGCCAGACTCATCAGGACCGCGACGTCATGCTGTGGGAAGCCGAACAGATCCTGCTGGAACAAGGCGTCGTCGACTATGACGACCTCATCGTGCTCACCATCGGCGAACCAATCGGCGCCTCGGGTGGCACAAATACGCTGAAGATCGTGCGCGTCGGCGAATACCAGGCGCCCAACTCGGATACCTGAGCGGACGTCTGAACACGCCAGCCGTGATCGTGGCGACGCGCAACAGGCCGGCGCTGCCACGCATGATTGTGTCAATCCGTGCGCGGGCATTTCGGCCACGACGCGCACGGGCTAGAATTCTGCTTTATTACCCTTCACTGCACCGCCGGCCCCACCGGCACCTCGGAGAGAAATCCATGCCCCTCGTTTCCATGCGCCAGCTGCTCGACCACGCCGCCGAACACAGCTATGGCCTGCCCGCGTTCAACGTGAACAACCTCGAGCAGGTCCAGGCCATCATGGAAGCGGCGTCCGAATGCGACAGCCCGGTAATCATGCAGGCCTCAGCCGGCGCGCGCAAATACGCCGGCGAGGCGTTCCTGCGCCACCTGATCGACGCTGCGGTCGAAGCCTACCCGGACATCCCCGTCGTCATGCACCAGGACCATGGCCAGAGCCCGGCGATCTGCATGGGCGCGATCCGCTCCGGCTTCTCCAGCGTGATGATGGACGGCTCGCTGCTGGAAGACGGCAAGACCCCCTCTTCCTATGACTACAACGTCGCTGTCACCCGCGAAGTGGTCAAGTTTTCGCACGCGATCGGCGTCAGCGTCGAAGGCGAACTCGGCTGCCTCGGTTCGCTCGAAACCGGCCAGGCGGGTGAAGAAGACGGCATCGGTGCCGAAGGTACGCTGGACCACTCGCAGATGCTGACCGACCCCGATCAGGCCGCCGACTTCGTCAAGCAGACCGACTGCGACGCGCTCGCCATCGCCATCGGCACCAGCCACGGCGCCTACAAGTTCAGCCGCAAGCCCACTGGCGACATCCTCGCCATCGAGCGCGTCAAGGCCATCCACGCCCGCATCCCCAACACCCACCTGGTGATGCACGGCTCGTCGTCGGTGCCGCAGGAACTGCTCGAAATCATCCGCCAGTACGGCGGTGACATGAAGGAAACCTACGGTGTACCGGTCGAGGAAATCGTTCAGGGCATCAAGTACGGCGTGCGCAAGATCAACATCGACACCGACATCCGCCTGGCGATGACCGGTGCGATTCGCAAGTTTCTGGTCGAAAACCCGTCCAAGTTCGACCCGCGCGAGTACAACAAGCCGGCTCGCGAAGCCGCCAAACTGGTGGTCAAGGCGCGCTTCGAAGCCTTTGGTTGCTCGGGCATGGCCAGCCGGATCAAGGCGATCTCGATGGAAAAGATGGCTGCACGCTACAAGGCGGGCGAGCTGACCCAGATCGTGCGCTGATCGCACGCGCCGACCTCCATGTCCCTTTTCGAACAGCACCCGCTGCGCCAGGCGCTCAACGACGAGGTCCACGCGCGCCCGCCTGTCCCGCTCAACACGCCCGAATACGTCAGCTACCTGGCCTTCCTGCACGACGGCGACAGCGCAGAGCGCCAGATCGCCCACCTTGCCTCGCTGGTCGAGCAGGTCGGCTTACCGGAACACGCCGGACTGGCGGAACACGCTGCCGACAGCGGTCACCTGTTCCTCGATGCGGGCAGCTTTCGCCTCAAGTGGGAGCGCCATAACGAGTTTTCCAGCTATACCTTCTTCCGCCACATCGAGGCTGGCGACGCGGATGAAGACAATGCGCTGCTCAAGGTGCCGGCGGCCTGGCGCAAGGACATTCCGGGCCTGCTGATCACCGCCACCCACATCGAACTGCGCAGCACCGCCGAGGTCCCGCCCGACAGCGTGCTCACGCAGGCCTCGCCGCATGGCGAGACGCTGGTTGCGGCAGGCGTCGCCGAGGGCGCTGCCTGGGTCGTGACCGACTTCCATATCCACGACGGGTTTTCGCGCTATCTGCTGCTCGACAATGGCCTGACACCCCGCCAGGCTGGGCGCATGGTGCAGCGTCTGGTCGAGATCGAAACCTATCGCGTCATGGCCTTGCTTGCCTTCCCGGTGGCCAAGGACGTCGGCCGCCTGCTGTCGCGCGCCGAAGACGAACTGGCCGACCTGATGGATGGCCTGGGCCAGGCGCGCAGCACCGAAGACGACCGCGCCATGCTCGGCCGCCTGACACGCCTGGCTGCGGAAATCGAACGCTCGGTGGCACGCACCACCTTCCGCTTTGGCGCCGCGGCAGCCTACTACCGCCTGGTGCAACAGCGCATTGAAGACATGCGCGAAGTCCGCCTCGGCGGCTTCCCGAGCTTTCGTGAATTCATGGAGCGCCGCCTCGCCCCTGCCATCAACACCTGCGCCACCATCGCCCGCCGTCAGGAAGACCTCTCCAGCCGCATCGCGCGCAACTCGCAGCTGCTGCGCACCCGGGTGGACATCGAGCTCGAACGCCAGAACCAGGAACTGCTGGGGCAGATGAACCGCCGCGCCAAAATCCAGCTCCGCCTGCAGGAAACAGTGGAAGGCCTGTCGGTGGTGGCGATCACCTACTACGCCTCGCAACTGGTGAACTACGTCGCCAAGGGCGCCAAGGATTTCATCGCTCCCGCCACGCCGGAGATCATCACCGCGGTGTCGATCCCGGTGATTGCCGGCTTCGTGTTCATGGCGCTGCGGCGGATGCGCAAATTGCTAAGCATCGAAGAAGGGGACGAGCACGCATGACCATCCGCACCGTTCTCCGCATGGGCGACCCGCGCCTGCTGCAAGCCGCTGCACCCGTCACCGACTACGGCACTCCCGCACTCGCCGCACTCATCACCGACATGTTCGACACCATGGCAGCCGAAGGCGGCGTCGGCCTCGCCGCACCACAAATCGGCGTCGATCTGCGGGTCGTCATCTTCGGCTTCGAGCACAGCGAGCGCTATCCGGACGCAGCCTCCGTGCCAACAACGATCCTCATCAACCCAGTCATCACGCCGCTGAACGACGAAACCGAGGACGGCTGGGAAGGCTGCCTCTCCGTCCCCGGTCTGCGCGGCGTCGTGCCCCGTCACATCCGCGTCCGCTATCAGGGCTTCACCCCCGACGGCACACCGATCGACCGCATCGCCGAGGGCTTTCATGCTCGCGTCGTGCAACACGAATGCGACCACCTCGACGGCACGCTCTACCCGATGCGGATACGCGACTTTCGCCGCTTCGGGTTTACCGATGTGCTGTTTCCGGAACTCGATCAGCCTTCTCGACGAAACGACTAGCTGCGCGCCACCTTCAGCGGGCGCCCGCCGCTGACAGGCGCTCGAACGGCGCAAAGCGACCAATATCTACAGCCGAAGTTTTCCGGCGCGACGTAGCAGCTCCAGGACAAGCCCCAGAAATGCTGCAGTCCATGCGCCAAGCGCAATGTAGAAAAAACTTGGCGGCAGAAAGCCGAGAAAACTCAATCCCAGCGCCTCGCTCATTCGTTCAGTGCTGACTGCATACATGCCAAGCGGGAATACCGCGCCCCAGTAAAGCGGGTCGTATTTCAATGGGAAGCGCTTGTAGCCGTGGCGCCAAACGGCAAGGATCACCAGCATCGGAATCCACCAGGTGCCCGTTGCCCAATAAAACACCGTGAACCCCTTGATGAAGGGCAGCAGCGAGGCCAGGAAGGGGGCGTCCGCCACATTGATGATGAGCAGCGATCCGGCCAGGGTCGAGATCGCCATTGCACCCATGTTGATCCAGTACGGGGGTGACAGATCGCCGGGCGCCAGCGGAAAGAAGGTGTAACGGTAAAAGATGAGCGACATCATCCAGATGTACAACATGCCGCCCCACAGCCACATCGACAGCGCCAGGAAGTTCATCTCCAGCTTTCCCGGCTGGACTACGTGGGGAGCGAGCAGCGCACTGAGGACTGCAATCGATTGCGTCGCCACCACTGCGAGCAGCCAGGCACCACTGATCCCCTTATCAAGGGTCGGCTTCTGCTCCTTGACGGTAAAACCGGTGAATATCGTGTAAGTCAGCCCGACCCACAGCACCAGCGCACCCACCCACAGCACCGTGCCTGCGCGATAGTCAGCCTCCAGCAGCACGAACTGCCCACCAAGGATGCAGGTTGCAGCCACAGTAGTGAAGAAGCCCGGGCCGCGCAGATGATCGACCATGTCGCCGAAGAACCGGCGCGGGTAGCGGACCATACGCAGTACGGTCAAAACCCACAGCACGGCATAGACAACGATATTGAGCCGGAACAAGGCGCTCGCTATCGCTTGCATGCCCAGCAGATGGGCTGCGAGCGAAACGATTCCTGTCGCCATGACCATGCCGAAATACGCCGGCGACAGCCCAGCCAACTCGGTGAGCGCGGGATCGGGCGGTGGCTGGCGCGGCGCAGAAGTATCGGGCTTTTTCGGGCTATTCATTGGGCAGGCAGAGGGGCTACGAAGGGCAAGCCAGGTAAAACCTGAATGTGAGTGGCATTTAGCACGGGTCTGCTAACTGCACGGCTATGCGACATCGGGATGCAACTGGTCATAGCTCGGGTCGGCGTGCTCCCATTGAACCTGAGCGGCCGTAAGGCTCTGCACCACAGCGTCGAAATCGACGACGGGAGGAAGGTTCAGCACGATGTAGCTGTGGTGTGCCCCCTCATACTCGACGCCTAGAGAGACCAGCCTGTCGAGCAAAGCCTTTGATTCACTGCCTTCGGAGACTGGCGTTTCGAAGATGACTCGAATGGTACGATTTCCAGACTTCGACAGGACACGCTCGAACGCTGCAAAACCTTCCGTTGCGTTGAACGGAGCCAGCACGACGTCGTGGAGCGAAACCGCATAGGCGAAGAACGGCAGATTATCGATCCTGTACTGGTCGTCGCCAAGGTCGTAGGCCCAAAGCGTTTCGATCTCGGTTGTTCCATCCTCGTTCGGGACGCGAAACAGCACCTTTGAGGTGGGTTCGTGCAACTCAGTCATATCGCCTCATCGCCACTAGACAATACTGCTGCAGAGGGCCGCCGAATGCGGGCGTAGCCGAGTGCAGCAAGCGCCAACGCGGTCAACGTCAATGCTCCCGGCTCCGGAACGTTGAAGACACGGAATGCGCCCACCTTCCGCAGACTAACGATATCGGGGCCCACGTTCCAGTCCGTCCCACCGGTCGGTAACACCTGCCCGTCAGCCCGCACATCGTTCGCGCTGACGCAGGATATTGTGGGATCACCGCAATGGTCCTTGTTCGGATTGAGCGTGAAGTATTGAGCGTTGAACTGATCGGTCCAGTATCCGTGCAGAGTCGTATCAACGCTGAAATAGGCTTCGAAGTCCAGGGAATTTGCCGGGCTGAAAATGGTGTTGATCTGGCTGTTCAGATCGGCGCCCGGGCTGAACCTCAAGCGCACCAGGAAACTGCAGTTCGCGGTATTGGTCTGGCAGGTGAACCCGCTGTACTGGCTACCGCCAGCGCCGCTGCGCTTGGCAAGATTGCTGGCAAAGCCTGCTTCAGCGTCGACATTCTTGTTGTTGCTGTCCCAGTGGTAAAGGTCGAGCGTTCCGCCCGTGCTCGTGGTGGGCGTGCCGGAGAGGTGTGGATTATTCTGGACGCCATAGAAAATGCCCAGGATCTGCGCGCCCTGCCCATTGGAGAAGAGCGCTGGCCCGAGCGGATCAATCTGCCAGCCCTGCGGGGTTAGCGCTTTGCCCACCGAGATCGAATCGACCTGGACGATGCCCCAGTTGCCTTCAGTGACACCGCTGGCCGCCGGATTGTTCGGGCTATTGATTGCGTTGCTCGGGCTGTACTGCTCCGCGGTTCGGTAGTCGAAATAAATCGGCCCATCCGGTAATGAAATCGGCCCGGCCATCGCGCTGCCCCAGATTGCTCCGCTCGCAACAAACAGCGCCTTGGAGAGAATACTCATGGATATCTCATCAATGTGGGCGTGGAAAGTCGAAAACTTCGATTACGAGCACGCCTGCGCTTCGTCGCGCCACCAAAGAATACCTCGACCGCGTCGGCACTCATCCTGACCTGCATGAGCAGGCAGCCATCCTTTCCGCTGACCGCGCCATAGCAGCAAGCCACCGATCCCCAGCAATGCACAGGTTCCAGGCTCGGGAATCTGTGCGGCACGAATCACGAAACCCGAGTCGTCGAAGAAACTCTTCTCATTTCCGTACCCAACGTGCCAGTCGATCTCGGAGAAATTCGAGAGACGCTGCCCGAATGGCCGGTTCGTGACGAAAGTCATGGTGTTTGAATTAAGGCCGCTAAACACGTCCAGCGACCCGCATCGCTGGAAGGACCGGCTCGTAGTACCCATCGTTCGACTCAAACCCCCCGAGATAAGCGTGCGAATCCAGAGGAATCCAAAATGGCGTGGCGACAAGAACAGCGATAGCGGCTTTCAATAAAGAGTTCATACTTGCCTCCTATTGACGATGGGCTCTTCATTAGTGCTGGGGAGCAACATCGGACCTTGGGGCGTGAAGATCGCAGCGTGCGAGGAACCCGTCATTGGCATCGTTTTTTCGTCGCCGTATAACGACGGTGTAGAAAACCTGACGAAGCAAGTCAAGATGATTGACGCCTGGCTCATGCAAGCCACTGTATTTTTCTTTCGCACTGCGGGGGTCGCGAATGACGCGGGCGAAAATTCCGGTATCGCCCGGTTGTCACACGACCGAGCCACCCACCCGCCTTCCGGCTGCAGTGGAAAAGGCTACTGCAGGGAGCCCGAGGCAGGGCTTTTTTAACAACCGGGTTGGCCTCTGATCGACCCCAAGTCTCTACCGATCCTGCCTTGGTCGGCATTTTTTCGTCGGCACCGCCGAGTGCAACCCAGTCTTCTGCTCTCTTGAGCATCGCGTGCAGATCGCTGATGCAGCGAACGTCATAGCGCAGGATTGTGCTGCCGACGATGCAGACCAGAATCTTCTTCCCGTCTTTCTCCGCCATGAGCATCGTGTACTCGGAAGTTCCCGGTGGCGTTCTGAGGTTCCAGGGATCGTCCCTGGGTCTACTGGGCAACGTGACCATGATGTTCCTCGCGGGGTGAGTGGAAAAGTGGGCTTGCGAGGCCGACGGAAGCGCTGCCTTATTGTCGCGCCCGAGTTGAGCGCCGCGCCGGACGATACGCCGGGCAGGAAACGGCAGGCGATCCTCTGGAAAAGTCGGCGTGAGACTACGGCGATCGTGAGCCGAGCTGCTGCTCCAATTGATCCACCTGATCGAGCAGATTTGCAAACTCGCGGCCAAAGGCCGTGAGGTGGTATTCGACGCGCGGCGGCACTTCCGGAAAACTGCTCTTCTCCAGAATGCCGAAGCGCATCAGCTTGACGAGGCGTTCGTTGAGCACCTTGGCGCTGAGCCCGTCAATGGCGTGCTCCATGGCGCCGGGCCGGTGCACGCCATTGCGCACCAAGGCGATCACGGTCAGCGACCATTTGCAGCCGATTACGCTTTCCACCATTTGATGCACGCTGGACGTTTCCACGAAAAAATATCTCCGCTGCAGATTCAACAAGATGCACCGTTTGGTGCCTACCTCACGCTTTGGTGCCCGCTTTTCGCCGCCGCTTGGGGTCTATAGATTCGCGCTTGCAGCACCGAGAAGGCCTAACAAATCTTATTCGAAAAGGAGTATTCCATGCGCCACATTCCAGTATTCCTTCTGGCACTCATGAGCACCACAGCGGCCCTTGCCGCGGACACTGCCAACGTCCCCTATCCACTGAAATACCGTGACTGGCATCACGTCAAGAGCATGGTCATCAATTCAGGCCACCCGCTGTACGATACCTTCGGCGGCATCCACCACCTCTACGCCAATGCTGCCGCCGTGAAGGGCTACGAAAGTGGCGCCTGGCCCGACGGCGCGGTGATCGTATTCGATCTGCTGGAGGCAAAATCCGCCGACAACGCCGTCACCGAGGGTGCGCGCAAGGTGGTCGGCGTGATGCACCGCGACGCGAAGAAATTTTCCGCAACCGGCGGGTGGGGCTACGAGGGCTTTAAGGGCGACAGCAAGACCGAACGCGCGGTCGGCGCCAATGCGTTGGCGTCCTGTCACACCTGCCACATTGCGCAGGAGAGCAACGGCTTCATCTTCAGCAAGTTGCGGCCATGAACGACGCACGAACTCTGCACTGATGTCATTGAGGCGCCCAACACTTGTGGTGACCGGCCTTGCGCGGCTCTATGCGCAAGGTCTGGTTGACCGCAGAGTTGTGCGCACGCATGCCTTTTGCGGCACAGTTCCTTGATCGGCAAGCCCGCCTCTGACTGCGTGATGAAACCAATGATCTGCGCTTCGGTAGACCTGCTCTTTCTCATGTCCGCCATTCTCCAGGTTGACGAACTTCACGATCATTGCGCTGGTACGGCTCAGGGGGTATGTCAGTCGTCCCCGACAGTGGATCGAAATGAATTTTCTTGTCAGCGCCCTTCGACGCAACCTTTTCACTGCCTTCGTGTGCTCGGCCGGCTTGCTTTGGGGGCACGCCCAAGCAGCCGCACCGAGCACGCAGTGGCACGGCGCCGATGTGTTCGCGACAGGCGCGGAAGTCTCCGCCGGCATCGACGCGGTCAGCGCCGACGGCACGCTCTTGGACACTGAATGGAAGGTTCTCGCCGAAGCGACCGACCTGCGCAAAGGGGGCGACCATGAAACGCCACCCA
>Ga0209476_10001374_pt1 | contig 16336 bp, 12 predicted proteins | sample KloWWTrecipitate_FD_187179 | JGI IMG/M metagenome (GOLD analysis project Ga0209476, IMG submission 187179) | Active sludge microbial communities from Klosterneuburg, Austria, studying microevolution and ecology of nitrifiers - Klosterneuburg... | ecosystem: Engineered > WWTP > Aerobic digester... | reverse complement strand
GGCGTCGGCCAAGATCGTCAATGCCGCCACCAATCTGGCTGCGCTGCTGTTCTTCGGGGCGAACACCCACGTTCTCCTGGCTACCGGCCTGGCCATGGCTGTTTTCAATATTGGCGGATCTCTTGTCGGCTCACATCTGGCGATTCGTCACGGTGCTGGCTTCGTGCGTCGCGTCTTCCTGGGCGTGGCGGGCATTTTCATCGTGAAATTCGCATGGGACACTTTTCAGTGAAACCCCCGCTGGAAATACTGATTCAGCGATAGACATGTATACATTCTTTCTTGTATCATTGATTGATCGCGCCAATTACTTGAACGATAAAACAAAATAAAATTCAGCGCGTAACGCAAAAGATATTTTGCGTGTCGAAACATAGCTTGTATTATTGCAGTAAGGTGCCTGTTCAAGAAGGTGCCGCACACCGTTTTCTAGAGGAGGAATCAATGAGAATGAAATCCCTTGTTGCCGCGCTGTTGTCAGCCGGTGTGGTCACGTTTGCTTATGCAGACATCACTGTGGGCGTGCTGGTTTCCGCGACGGGCCCGGCCGCGTCGCTGGGCATTCCCGAGAAGAATACTTTTGCCCTGATGCCGACGACCATCGCTGGCGAGAAAGTCAAGTACATCGTTCTCGACGATGCCTCGGATACCACGACTGCCGTCAAGAACACCCGCAAGCTGCTCACCGAGGACAAGGTGGACGTCATTATGGGCTCCACCATTACGCCGAATTCTCTGGCAATGGTCGACATCGCGGCGGAAGCCGAGACGCCGATGATCTCGATGGCAGCCTCGGCGCGCATCGTCGACCCGGTAGACGCCAAGCGGCGCTGGGTCTTCAAGACGCCGCAGAACGATGTGCAGATGTCCACTGCCATTACTGAGCACATGAACAACAGCGGCGTGAAGACAGTAGCCTTCATTGGCTTCTCCGATGCCTACGGCGAAGGCTGGTGGCAGGAGTTCAGCAAGATTGCCGAAGTGCGCAAGATGAAGGTGGTGGCCAGTGAGCGCTTCAATCGCGCCGATACCTCGGTGACCGGGCAGATCCTCAAGATCATGTCGACCAATCCCGACGCGATTCTTATCGCCGGTTCCGGCACGCCGGCTGCGCTGCCGCAGAAAACCCTGAAAGAGAAGGGCTACAAGGGCAAAATCTACCAAACCCACGGTGTCGCCAACAACGACTTCCTGCGCGTCTGCGGCAAGGACTGCGAAGGCACCTTCCTGCCTGCCGGCCCGGTGCTGGTGGCGGCGCAACTGCCGGATTCCAACCCGGTGAAGAAGTCTGCGCTTGAGTACATCGCCAAGTATGAGAAGGCGCATGGCCCCGGCAGCGTGTCCACCTTCGGCGCGCATGCTTGGGATGCCGGCCTGCTGCTGGCGAATGCCGTCCCGGCCGCACTGAAGAAGGGCAAGCCGGGCAGCAAGGAGTTCCGCGCCGCGTTGCGCGATGCGCTGGAAGGTACCAAGAATCTGTATGCCGCCCACGGGGTATTCAACATGACTGCGACCGACCACCTGGGCCTCGACCAGCGTTCGCGCGTGATGGTGAAGATCGAAGGCGGCAAATGGGTGGCGCAGAAGTAAGCTCGGCAAGTTAATGGCGCCGCTCCAATAAGGGCGGCTGCCGGCGCGAGAGGGTGCGCCGGATGAAATAGAGTACGGGAGAGGGCGCAAGGCGAAGGCGGTGACGTACAATCACCGTTCGCGCGGCGCCCTTCCCTTTTTTCCGCATCGGTAAAAAGACAAAACAATGGACTTGCAAATCGCATTGCTGCTTGGCCAGGACGGCATCGTCAACGGTGCCATCTATGCACTGCTGGCGCTGGCGCTGGTACTGGTGTTCGCCGTCACCCGGGTTATTTTCATCCCCCAGGGTGAATTCGTCGCTTACGGAGCACTGACTCTGGCGGCTTTTGAAGCCGGCAAGACGCCGGGTACGCTTTGGCTGCTGCTCGGCGCCGGGGTACTTGTCGCGCTCATCGATACGGTCATTGCCGTGCGCGGTGGGAATCCGGGTCGCATCAAGCGCATTGTGCTCTGGGATCTGGCCTTGCCTGCGGCAATCGCCGGCTTGGTGTTGTGGCTGGAGCCGGCCACCCTGCCGTTGGCGGCGAAGGTGGCCCTGTCGCTCGCCATCGTCGTGCCGTTGGGCCCGATGATCTACCGCCTTGCTTACCAGCCACTGGCGGAAGCCTCGGTGCTGGTGTTGCTCATCGTGTCGGTGGCTGTGCACATCGCCTTGGTCGGCTTGGGACTGCTGTTTTTCGGCGCCGAGGGCTCGCGCACCACGCCCTTCAGCGAGGCGCAGTTCAATGTAGGCACGCTGACGGTGAACGGCCAGACGCTGTGGGTGCTGGGCGCAAGCTGCGTATTGATCGTCGCGCTGTATCTGTTCTTCGGCCGCACACTTTACGGCAAGGCGCTGCGCGCCACAGCCATCAACCGCGTTGGCGCGCGTCTGATGGGTATTTCCACCACGCTGGCGGGCAAGCTCTCCTTCACCCTGGCGGCGGGCATCGGTGCGCTCTCCGGCATCCTCATCGCACCGATTACCACGGTCTACTACGACACCGGCTTCCTGATTGGCCTGAAGGGTTTCGTCGCCGCCATCATCGCCGGCCTGGTGAGCTACCCGTTGGCCGCCGCCGGCGCCATTCTCGTCGGTCTGCTGGAATCCTTCTCCTCCTTCTGGGCCAGTGCGTTCAAGGAAGTCATCGTCTTCACCCTGATCATCCCGGTACTCGTCTGGCGTTCGCTGACCTCCCATCACGTGGAGGAAGAGGAATGAAACAACGCCTTCCTTTACTGGTGTTCCTGGCCGTACTGGTGCTGGCGCCGCCGTTGCTGCCGGAGTTCTACGTCACGCTGCTCAACTACATCGGCCTGTATTCCATCGTTGCGCTAGGCCTGGTGTTACTGACCGGCGTAGGCGGCCTGACCTCTTTTGGCCAGGCGGCCTTCGTCGGTCTGGGCGCCTACGCCACAGGCTATCTCTCCACGGCCCACGAACTTTCGCCCTGGCTTGGCCTGCTGGCCGGCCTCGGCATCACCGCTGCGGTGGCGCTGGTGCTGGGTTTCCTCACCCTGCGGCTGTCCGGCCACTATCTTCCGCTCGGCACCATCGCCTGGGGCCTCAGCCTGTACTTCCTCTTCGGCAACCTGGAATTCCTTGGCGGCCATACCGGACTGACCGGTATTCCCGTCCTCGAACTGGCCGGCTTCAAGCTGGATACCGGCCGCGAGTTTTATTACCTGATCTGGGTGGTCCTGCTCGGTGCTGTGCTGGCGACGCAGAACCTGCTCGATTCGCGCGAGGGGCGCGCCATCCGCGCCCTCAAGGGCGGCGGCCTGATGGCCGAGAGCATGGGCGTCGACACCGCCCGTACCAAGACCATCATCTTCCTTATCGCCGCGCTGTTTGCTTGCGTCTCCGGCTGGCTCTATGCCCATCTGCAGCGCTTCGTCAATCCGACGCCATTCGGACTGCACATCGGCATCGAATACCTCTTCATGGCGGTGGTGGGCGGCGCGGCGCACGTCTGGGGCGCCCTGCTCGGCGCCGGCGTCCTGACGATACTCAAGCAGTGGCTGCAGGACATCCTGCCGCAGATTTTCGGACAGAGCGGCAACTTCGAGGTCATCTTCTTCGGCATCATGCTGATTCTGGTGCTCCAGCGCGCGCGCGATGGGCTGTGGCCGTGGTTGGTGCGCCTGGTGCCGGTCAAGGTGGATCGGCAGCGCACGGTGGCCGAAGCCGAGCCGCTTCCCTGCCGGCAGATGCCGGCGGCCGGCACGGTGCTGCTGGAAGTCAAGGACGCCCGCAAGCAGTTCGGCGGACTGGTCGCCAACGACAACATGAGCCTGACCGTGAAGGCCGGCGAGGTGATGGCCCTGATCGGGCCCAACGGCGCCGGCAAGAGCACCATGTTCAACTGCATCTCCGGTGTCGACCCGCTGACCTCCGGCGAGATCCGTTTTCTTGGCGAGCGCACCGATGCGCTGGTATCGCGCGAGATGGCACGACGCGGCATGGGCCGTACCTTCCAGCACGTGCGCCTATTGCCGACCATGAGCGTGCTGGAGAACGTCGCCATCGGCGCCCACCTGCGCGGAGCCAAGGGTGTGCTGTCGTCCTCCCTGCATCTCGAACGCGCCGAGGAGGCGCGCCTGCTCGCCGAAGCCAAGCGGCAACTGGAACGCGTCGGCCTGGGCGAGCATCTTTTCGAAGAAGCCGGCAGCCTGCCGCTCGGCCAGCAACGCATCCTGGAAATCGCCCGGGCGCTGTGCGTCGATCCTTATTTGCTGTTGCTCGACGAGCCGGCCGCCGGCCTGCGCTATCTGGAGAAGCAGGCGCTGGCCGAACTGCTGCGCAAGCTGCGCGCCCAGGGCATGGGCATCCTGCTGGTGGAGCACGACATGGATTTCGTCATGGGCCTGGCCGATCGCGTCGTCGTCATGGAGTTCGGCGAGAAGATTTCCGAAGGCCTGCCCGAGGAAGTGCAGAAGGACCCGGTGGTGCTGGAAGCCTATCTCGGGGGGGTGGAATAATGAGCACACCCATTCTGGAGATACGTGACCTGTGCGTTTCCTACGGCAAGGTCGAGGCGCTGCACCACATCAACCTGAAGGTGGCCGCCGGCCAGATCGTCACGGTGATCGGCCCCAACGGCGCCGGCAAGACCACGATGCTTTCCGCCATCATGGGCCTGCTGCCCTCGAAGGGCGAGATCGAGTTTCAGGGCGAAGTGCAGCGCGACATCGAGGTCGAGCATCTCGTCGCCATGGGCATGACGCTGGTGCCAGAGAAGCGCGCGCTGTTCGGCGAGATGAGCGTGGAGGACAACCTCCTGCTTGGCGCCTTCATGCGCTATCGTGCCGGCGATCGCGACCAGGGCAAGACCATGGACCAGGTCTTCGGTACCTTCCCGCGCCTGAAGGAGCGCCGCGCCCAGTTGGCCGGCACGCTGTCCGGCGGCGAGCGGCAGATGCTGGCGGTGGGCCGGGCACTCATGGCCAAACCGAAACTGCTCATGCTCGACGAACCGAGTCTGGGCTTGGCGCCGCTCATCGTGCGCGAGATCTTCCACATCATCGCCGACCTGAAGAAGACCGGTGTCGCCATCCTGCTGGTCGAGCAGAACGCCCGCGCCGCGCTGCAGATCGCCGACTACGGCTATGTGCTGGAGACCGGCAGCGTCGCCCTGGAAGGCGAAAGCCGGGCGCTGGCCGACGATCCGCGCGTCGTCGAAACCTACCTCGGATTGGGTGGAAAGAAGCAGTAAGCTACTGTAATATAATTAGTAAACAGGGAAATGTTTCACGTGAAACATTTCCCTGTTTTTTTGTGCCTGCCTCGCGTATGATGGCGCCTCTTCACGGCGTTCAATGACTATGCTGTTCCCCACACGTTATGACGTGATCATCATCGGCGGCGGCCATGCCGGCACCGAGGCGGCGCTCGCCGCGGCACGGACCGGCTGCCGCACGCTGTTGTTGACGCACAACATCGAAACGCTGGGGGCGATGTCCTGCAATCCTTCCATCGGCGGCATCGGCAAGGGGCACCTGGTCAAGGAAGTCGACGCGCTGGGCGGCGCCATGGCCGCTGCCACTGACGAGGCCGGCATCCAGTTTCGCATCCTCAATTCCAGCAAGGGCCCGGCGGTGCGCGCGACGCGCGCCCAGGCCGACCGCGTGCTGTACAAGGCGGCGATTCGCCGCCGGCTGGAAAACCAGCCTAACCTCACCTTGTTTCAGCAGGCCGTCGACGATCTCACGTTGTCCGGCGACCGCGTCACCGGCGTCGTCACCCAGCTCGGCCTGCGCTTCGAGGCTGAGGCAGTGGTGCTGACGGCCGGCACCTTTCTCGCCGGCCTGATCCATATCGGCCTCGATCACTACCAGGCCGGTCGCATGGGCGATCCCCCGGCAGTGAGTCTCGCCGCGCGACTTCGTGAACTGAAGCTGCCGGCCGGCCGCCTGAAAACCGGCACGCCGCCGCGCCTCGACGGCCGCAGCATCGATTTTTCGGTGATGACCGTGCAGCCGGGCGACGATCCGGCGCCGGTGTTCTCCTTCCTCGGCAATGCTGCGCAGCATCCGCAGCAGCTGCCCTGCTGGATCACCCATACCAATCAGAAGACGCACGATATCATCCGTGGCGGCCTCGACCGTTCGCCGATGTTCACCGGCGTCATCGAGGGCGTCGGTCCGCGCTACTGTCCTTCCATCGAGGACAAGATTCACCGCTTTGCCGACAAGTCCAGCCACCAGATCTTCCTCGAACCGGAAGGCCTGACGACGCACGAGATCTACCCTAACGGGATCTCAACGAGTCTGCCTTTCGACGTGCAGCTGGCCCTGGTGCAATCCATTCCGGGCCTGGAAAACGCCCACATCCTGCGGCCCGGCTACGCCATCGAGTACGACTACTTCGATCCGCGCGGCTTGCAGTCCTCGCTGCAGACGAAGGCCATCCGTGGCCTGTTTTTCGCCGGCCAGATCAACGGCACGACCGGCTACGAGGAAGCCGCCGCACAGGGTCTGCTTGCCGGCCTCAACGCCGCGCTTTTTGCCAGGGGCGAGGCGCCGTGGTGCCCTCGCCGCGACGAGGCCTATCTCGGCGTGCTGGTCGACGACCTCATCACGCGCGGCGTCACCGAGCCCTACCGCATGTTCACCAGCCGCGCCGAATACCGCCTCAGCCTGCGCGAGGACAACGCCGATCTGCGCCTGACCGAAGCCGGCCGCCGGCTGGGCATCGTTGATGACATTCGCTGGGACGCTTTCAGTCGCAAGCGCGACGCCATCGTCCGCGAACAGGAGCGCCTGAAGACATCCTGGGTGAACCCCAAAACTGTGGACGCCGCGAACGCCGAGCGTGTTCTCGGCAAGCTGCTCGAGCACGAATACAGCCTGGCCGAATTGCTGCGCCGACCCGACGTCAGCTATGCCAGCCTGATGACCCTGCCTGGCGCGGGCGAGCCGATCGGCGATCCGAAGGCCGTCGAGCAGCTCGAAATCCAGTCCAGGTACCAGGGCTACATCGACCGCCAGGCAGAGGAGATCGCGAAGAGCCGCGAGCAGGAAGACACGCCGCTGCCGGCCGACCTCGACTACCGCACGGTGCGCGGCCTCTCGATCGAGGCGCAGCAGAAGCTCAACCAGCACAAGCCGGAAACCCTCGGCCAGGCCTCGCGCATCCAGGGCATTACCCCGGCCGCGATCTCGCTGCTGCTGGTGCATCTCAAGCGGCGCGGCTCGCCGGTGCGGGAATCCCGCAAGCGGGCATGAATTCGACAGAGCAACAGGCGCGCGGCCTTGCCGCGCTGGGTCTGGATTTGCCGCCGCCGGCGCAGGAAAAGCTGCTCGCCTTCGCCGCGCTGCTGGGCAAGTGGAACAAGGTGTACAACCTCACCGCGCTGCGCGACGAGACGCAGGTGATCAGCCACCACTTGCTCGATTCGCTGGCCGTGCTGCCGCATCTGCGCAACGCAAAACGGCTGGCCGACATCGGCAGCGGCGGCGGCCTGCCGGGCATCCCGCTGGCCATCGCGCGGCCGGAGCTGCAAGTGGCGCTGGTGGAGAGCAACCAGAAGAAATCGGCCTTCCAGCAACAGGCGAAGATCGAGCTGGGCCTCGCCAATGTCTCGGTGCACTGCGAGCGCGTCGAGGCCTGGCAGCCGGAAGAAAAATGCGACGTGGTGGTTTCGCGAGCGTTTTCGGATCTCGCCGAGTTCGTCAAATTGTCCGGCCATCTGCTCGCTGAAGGCGGCGCGCTGCTGGCCATGAAGGGGGTGCACCCCTACGAGGAAATCGCCCAGTTGCCGGCCGGCTGGCGCGTGGCGGAAGTCATCCCGCTGCAGGTGCCGGGAGTGGAGGGCGCGCGCCACTTGGTGCGCGTGGAACGCGGATAACAGGTAAAAACATGTCGCATATTTTCGCAGTCGCCAACCAGAAGGGCGGGGTCGGCAAGACCACCACCACCGTGAATCTCGCCGCCGCGCTCGCCGCCCAGGGCCAGCGCGTGCTGCTGGTCGACCTCGATCCGCAGGGCAACGCCACCATGGGCAGCGGGGTGGACAAGCGTTCGCTGAAGAACTCGGTCTACCATGTCCTGCTCGGCTTGGCCTCGCTCGCCGAGGCGCGCCAGACCTCAGAAACGGGCAAGTACGACACCCTGCCGGCCAACCGCGACCTCGCCGGCGCCGAAGTCGAAATGGTCGACCTCGACAACCGCGAGACGCGCCTCAAGCAGGCCCTCGCGATGCACGACAAGGACTACGACTTCGTCCTCATCGACTGCCCGCCCTCGCTCAGCATGCTGACGCTGAACGGCCTGTGCGCCGCCAACGGCGTCATCATCCCGATGCAGTGCGAGTACTACGCGCTGGAAGGCCTCTCCGACCTGGTGAACACCATCAAGAAGGTGCACGCCAATCTCAACCCGGACCTCAAGATCATCGGCCTGCTGCGCGTCATGTTCGACACGCGCAGCACGCTGTCCAACCAGGTGAGCGCCCAGCTCGAACAGCACTTCGGCGACAAGGTCTTCAAATCCATCGTGCCGCGCAACGTGCGCTTGGCGGAAGCGCCGAGCTACGGTGTGCCCGGCGTGCTTTTCGACCGCGCCGCGAAAGGCGCGCAGGCCTACCTGGCCTTCGCCGCCGAGATGATCGAACGCGTCAAAACATTTTAGGGGGAGTAAAGGAAAATGGCAGCCAAACCGAAGGGCCTCGGCCGCGGGCTCGACGCCCTGCTGGCCGGCAACAGCAGCGAACCGCAACGCCAGGACAGCCTGCGCGTCGACTACCTCCAGCCCGGCAAGTACCAGCCGCGCACGCACATGGACCAGGAGTCGCTGAATGAACTGGCGGCTTCCATCAAGGCCCAGGGCGTGATGCAGCCGATCCTGGTGCGCCCGGTCGACGGCGGCCGCTACGAGATCATCGCTGGCGAGCGGCGCTGGCGCGCCTCGCAACTGGCCGGCCTGCACGAAGTACCGGTGCTGGTGCGCGAGATTCCCGACGATGCCGCGCTCGCCATGTCGCTCATCGAGAACATCCAGCGCGAGGACCTCAACCCGCTGGAAGAGGCGATGGGCATCCAGCGCCTCATCGACGAATTCGGTATGACGCACCAGCAGGCGGCGGATTCCGTCGGCCGCTCGCGTCCCGCCGCGAGCAACCTGCTGCGCCTGCTGCATCTGGCCAAGCCGGTGCAGGACTTGCTCATGTCCGGCGAGATCGACATGGGCCACGCCCGCGCCCTGCTGCCGCTGGTCAAGGCCAGCCAGGTACAGCTCGCCCACCGCATTTCCGCCAAAGGCTATTCCGTGCGCGAGGCCGAGCGCATGGTGCAGCACGAGCTTAACCCGCCCAAGCAGAAGCTCGCGCCGAAGAAGGAAGACCGCGACGTGGCGCGCCTCGAGGAGGAGCTCGCCGACGCGCTCGGTACGCAGGTGAAGATCAGGATGAGCGCCAAGGGCGCCGGCCAGATCGCCATCGGCTTCTCCAGCCTCGACCAGCTCGACGGCCTTCTCGAGAAGCTGCGCTAGCTTTTCAGCCCTTCGCCGGGCCGCCCCAAGAAGGGATGAAGTCAACGAAATGGAAGCCGCGCAGCGGCTGAACTATCGTTACCCCCTTCCATGGGAAGGGGGTCAGGGGGATGGTTGTCAGCGCTCAGAAGCCTTCGGCGGCGTCGGCGCGAAGTAGCTGGCGGCGATCACCAGCAGTGCCACGCCAAGCAGGGACACCGTGCGGCCCAGGGTATTCACGTGGGCCGTGTCCACCAGCATCAGCTTGAGGCCGACCACGCCGAGCAGGCCGAAGCCGGCGAACCACAGCGTGCGCAGGCTGCGCCGTGTCGCCTGGATCATCAGGCCGAGGGCGAGCAGGGTCCACAGGATCGACCAGCTCGCCTGCAGCGCTACCGAGTCGACCAGCGTGTGCCAGACGAAGGGCACGCCCAGCCAGTGGTGCACCGTGCGCGCCGCGCCGGCGCTGACCCAGACAAAAGTCAGTCCCCCCAGCACGGCGTACAACGATCCTTTCGCGCGCGACTGCTCGCGCACCCAGGCGAACAGCGTGCCCAGAACAAAAAGCTGGCCGAGGTCGAGCGCACTGAGCAGAGGAACATATTTCCATGTGCCGGCCACGCCGGAATAGTCGAGGTTGAGTACGAGGGCCCAAGCCGCGAGCGCCAGCACGACCGGGCTCGAACCCAGGTTGAGATAGGCGCTTCGGTTCATGGCGAGCGGCCAGGCCTGCAGCCGTGCAGCATAGTGCGCTGCCGCGAGCAGCAGCGCCGGCACGACGCCCCAGCCCAGCATGCGTGCGAGGCGGATCTCGGGCAACAGTTCCTTCAACTGCCAACTGGCTTCCCAGCCGGAGAGGGCGGCGAGCACGCAGAAGCCCAGCGCATGCCGCAGGTTGAGCCAGAGATTCTCTCCATCTTCTTCCTGTCGCTTGAGCACGATGAAATGGCCGGCATAGGCCAGCACCCAACTGATCCAGGCTGCATCGGCGAAGGGATGGCGCTTGAGATCGAGCACCGCCACGGCGCCGCCGGCCAGCACCAGCGGCAGCAGCAGGGCGGCCCGCCGCAGGATGGCCCAGTCGAGCCGCTTTCCGGCGAACTCCGTCGCCACCAAAGGCAACGAGATGAGCGCCAGCGAGGCGGCGAAGCGCCAGGGCCGCTCGACGAAGATGTCGATCTCATTCAGGCCCGTGCCATACAGCCACAGCGCACCCCACACCAGCATCGTTGCTGAAAGAAGCTGCGGCGACGCCTTGCGGTCGAGCCGGCTGGCGGCATAGGCGCCGATCAGACCGGCGGCGGCCACCAGCATGCCGCCGACGAAGACATCGTTGGCGAGCGCGACGACGTGCTTGAGTTCGTCGGCGTGCAGCAGGAAATAGCCGCCGGCGACGAGTTGCAGGGCCAGGCCGGCCAGTGCGATGCGCACGCGTTCGCGCTTCGCGCCCATCCAGGCTGCCGCCGCACCTTCGAGTGCCCACAGCGCCACCGTCGCGCGGGCGCCGAAAGCGAAGGGCACGGCCAGCGTCAGCAGCGCCGCACCCACCCAGCGCAGGCTTTCCGCCAGGACAGCCAGTTCCTCCCGCTTGCGGCTAGCGACGATGAAGGCGAGCGCGAGGTAATACAGCCCCGCGATGCCCGCCGACCAGGCGAGGCCGTATTCGAACGGCTCCACCAGCGGCACCTGCAGGAAGCCGCAGACCACCGGCGTGCCGAAGATCAGCATGGCGTCGATGCGGTCCGCCGCCGCGGTGCCCGGCGGCGCGCGCAGGGCGAACACGATCGGGATCAGGCTGTAGATGAGGAACAGCACGACGAGGAAGGGCTCGGTGGTGTCGAAGTATTCCGGCCGGTAGAACTTCAGTCCCCAGTTCACGCCGATGGCGAAGGTGAGCAGGAAGCCCGCCACGTTGAGCGAGCGCCACGACCTGAACCAGCTCAGGCCGAAGATGAACAGGTTGAGCAGGGTGAAGTAGGAGAACAGCACGACGTGGTTGCCGGTATCGCTCGAAGCGAGGATCGGCGCAAGGAAGGCGCCGATCAGGCCGAGCACTGCCAGCGAGCGGCCGTCCTGGATAGCCGCCAGCAGCATGCCGCCGATGCCGAGCAGCACGAAACACGCGAAGGCCGCGGTGGTGCCGATCAGCGCGTATCGCGTCAGCGCGAAGTACACGACGAGATAGAGCACCGCCACGCTGCCGCCCTGCAGGGCGAAGCCGAACATCTCGTGGCCGGCGCGCTTGCGCCAGCCCAGCACGCCCAGCGCCACGCCGAACAGCGCGGCGATGCCGAGGCGCGCCTCGGCGGGCAGCACGCCGAACTCGGCGGCGAGCTTCAGCGCCGAGCCGATACCGAAGATCAGCAGCACCACGCCGATCTTCGCCAGGATGTTGCCGCCGAAGAGCAGCTTCGCCAGCCAGCCCGGCTCTTTCGGCGCGGGCGGTTCGACGGCCGCAGCCTCGGCAGGCGAATCGGCAAAAGTCAGTCGCTGTGGGACGGCGATGGCCTCGGCCTGGGGCTCGACCGCCGCTTCCGCGACGGGCGTCTCCGCCGGCTTGGGCGGCGCAGACTGTTGTTCATCCAGCATCTTGTAGAGCCAGCGCATCTTTGCTTCCAGGTCCGCGTAGCGCTTTTCCGACTCGCGCCGCACCGACCCCAGCCGCCATTCGAGCAGGATGTAGAAGAAGACGAGCGCGAGGGCGATTCCGAATAGCGTGTCCATGCCGGTTCCTTAGCGGTTGTCGCCGCGCAGAGTTGCGACGCGTTCCTGCAACGTTTCCGGCGTGGCGGCGGCTGGGGCAATCGCCGGCGCTATCGCCAGACTGACTTTCGAGAGCAGCCCGCGCCGGAACGGCCGCGTCATCGCCGGGCCGTCCTTGCGCGAGAAGAAGCTGCCCCACAGTCCCTTCAGCGCCATCGGCACCACCGGCACCGGCGTGCGCTCGACGATGCGCGTGATGCCCTTCCTGAACGGATACAGTTCACCCGTGTCGGTGATGCGGCCCTCGGGGAAGATGCCGACGAGATCGCCGGCCTCCAGCGCTTTTGCCACTTCCTCGTAGGCCTGCTCCAGCAGGGCCGGGTCTTCCTTGGCCGAGGCGATGGGAATGGCGCGCCCTTCGCGGAAGACGAAATTGAGGACCGGAATTTTGAAGATATGGTGGTCCATGACGAAGCGGATCGGCCGCGGGCAGGCCGCCGCGATGATCAGCGCATCCACGAAGCTGACGTGGTTGCAGACGATCACCGCCGGGCCTTCCTCGGGAATATGCTCGATCCCCTCCTTCTTCAGGCGGTACACCGAGTGGATCAGCAGCCACACGATGAAGCGCATGAGGAATTCCGGCACCAGCCGGTAGATGTAGAGCGCGACGACGGCGTTCATCAGCGCCGTGGCGAGCAGGAGCTGCGGGATGGTGAAGCCCAGGGAGAACAGACCGATGGCGATGCCGGCCGCGGCGACCATGAACAGCGCATTGAGGATGTTGTTGCCGGCGATGATGCGCGAGCGGTGCGAGGGCTCGGAGCGGATCTGGATCAGCGCATACAGCGGCACGATGTAGAAGCCGCCGAAGAGGCCGATCAGGAACAGGTCGCCGAGGATGCGCCAGTGGCCGGCGTCCCGCAGAAAGGCCGCCAGCGCCATCGGTTCGTGCTGCAGGTGCGCGGCAAGGGTGAAGTAGAGGTCGATGCCGAACAGCGTCATGCCGATCGAGCCGAAGGGCACCAGGCCGATCTCCACCTTGTGGCCGGAGAGGCGCTCGCACAAGAGCGAGCCGACGCCGATGCCGATCGAGAAGACGATCAGCAGCAGCGTCACCACCGATTCCTGGCCGGAGAGGATGTCCTTCGACAGGCTGGGGAACTGCGTGAGGAAGATCGAGCCGTAGAACCAGAACCAGGAGATGCCCAGCACCGAGAGGAACACCGTGCGGTTGCCGCGCATGAACTGGAAGTTGCGCCAGGTCTCGGTGAGCGGATTCCAGTTGATCTTCAGTTCAGGGGCCGCCGCCGGCGCGAGCGGGATCAGGCGCGAGAGCAGGAAGCCCGTCGCTGAGATGCCCATGGTGACGAAGGCCGCCGCGGTGACGCCCCAGCCTTCCTGCGCCACCAGCCAGCCGCCCAGCATCATGCCGACCAGTATCGCCACCGAGGTGCCCATCTCGACCATGCCGTTGCCGCCGACGAGCTCGGACTCCTTCAGGTGCTGCGGCAGGATGGCGTACTTCACCGGGCCGAACAGCGCCGACTGGATGCCGCCGAGGAAGAGGGCGGCGAACAGCAGCGGCAGGCTGTGCAGGAAGAAGCCCGCCGCGCCGAGCGCCATGCAGACGAGCTCGATCGCCACCGTGATGCTGATCAGGCGCGACTTCTCGTACTTGTCCGCCAGCTGGCCGGCGGTGGCCGAGAACAGGAAGAAGGGCAGCACGAACAGCGCCTGCGCCAGGTTCTGCAGGATGTCCGTCGACATCGTCGTGTAGCTGGCGGTCGAGTAGGTGAGCAGGATCACCAGCGCCTGCTTGAAGACGTTGTCGTTGAGGGCGCCGAGGAATTGCACGCCGAAGAACGGCGCGAACCTTCTTTCTTTCAGCAGGCCGAACTGGCTGCTCATATGGCTTTTTTCTCGAAGAACCGCCGTGTCTCGAAGACTGACTTTGCAAAACGCTTGTCCTTGAACGACAGGTGGCGCTTCAGCACGAAGTCGAACAGCAGCGGGTTGTGCTTGCGGATTTCGGTGAGCACCGGCACGGCGGATTCGGGGATCAGGCCGAGCTGCACCATATAAGTAACGGAAAACAGCGGCATCACGCCAGGCAGGGGGTAGTCCGAACCGTTGTGCAGGCGGCCGTGCCAGTCCTCGCGCGCGAGCACGGTTTCCAGCGCCGGGCCGGCGCGGTTCAGTTGCGTCATGGCGGAGATGTCGCCGTTCAGCTTTGGGCCGTACACCGGATCGTCCATCAGGCGGGCGAAGAGCTCGAAGCTGTCGACGTAGGGCCCGTTCTCACCCTTGTCGATGTCGCGGTCCTGGCCCATCGAGCCGCAATGGGCAATCACCGCGCGCACGCCATGGTCGAGCGCCCGGCGCAGCAGCAGCGGGTTGCCGAAGTGCTGCGTGTTGCCGCCGTGCACCGCGCGCTCCTCGCCGGCATGGCTGATCAGCGGCAGGCCGAGCTTCGCCAGTACCGCGAAAAAGCGGTCGCACAAGGGCGACGCCGGGTTCATGCCCTGCGCGGCCGGCAGCCATTTGATGGCGCGGGCGCCGTCCGCCGCCGCGCGCTCCAGCGCCTCGACGCAATCCTTGCGGTAGGGGTGGATCGACGCCACCCACTCGAAGTACCGCGGATACTTGCGTGCGATGTCGCGCGCGTAGTCGTTCGGCACGTGGAACGAAGTGTTGTCGCGATCGGCCGTACCGTTCTCGCGGTGGTGCCAGTCGAAGGCAAACAGCATCAGCTTGGCGCCCGGCCGCATGCCTTCGAGCAGATTGTGCATGCGCTCGACGTAGCTCTGGTCGACCCGGCCGGGCGTGTCGTGGGCGCAGCCGGCGTTGAGGAAGAACAGCCGCTGGGCGAACTGCACCGGATGGACCATGGATTCCAGCGCCGGGTTGAGCCAGATGCCGCTGCCCGAGTCGCCGGTGCCGACAAGGTGGGCGTGGCAATCCCAGACCTGGGCCGGATCGAGGCCTGCCCAGGCTGCTTGCACCAGTTCGTGATCGGCCACTTCGCGCGGCAGGGCCGCCAGGCAAGGGTTCAGCAAACCATGTTCGGGCCAGTAGCGCCAGGCGGCCATTCCGGCCAATCCCAGGCCGGCCGCGCCGGCAACCATCAGGAACTGGCGGCGGTTCATGCGTTGTGCTCCAGATAATCAAGCACATTGGTCAGGACTTCCCGCAGGAAATCCTTGCTGATCCAGAAGAAAACCTCTTTTCCTTCCTTGCGGCTGTCCAGCACGCCGGCTTCGCGCAGGATCTTCAGGTGATGGGAGACGGCGGAGCGGGAAAGCGTCGCAACTTCTGCGATCTGGCCGACGTTCAGCCGTTCGCCGGGTGCGAAGGTCAGCAGGATGCGCTGCCGGTGCTCGTCGCCGAGCGCCGTAAACACCTTGGACATGTGCGCCCAGGCAGGCGGGATGGCGCGAGAGTAATCGGGATTCATAACGAAGAATTTAGTTATTTGGTTATGTCTTGTCAAGGATAAAATATGCTGCTATGCACCAATCCGGCGATTCAGCCGATGTTATTGATAACTGAAGCATTAGTCGGCCTGCATACAAGCATTGGCGTGGTTTTCGGGGTTTGACATATCTTTTATATGACTATAAAATCCGCCGTCTTTGTTAGCGGCGGCACGTCTGGCGCAGCGGAAGTTTTGCAGCGCGTCATATCGGGTATCAGGTATGTGTGTCGCCGGAGCGTGGTGAAACCGGCATGTTGATGTTCCGTGCGGTTCTTCTGCAGATTGTCGCAACCTTGGTGGTGGCGGTCATCGCGGGAATCCTGGCAGGAAAGCACGGCGCGGTTTCGGCGGCACTCGGAGGTGTCGCCATCGTTCTGCCCAATTCGCTTTTCGCCCTGCGTTTGTTCGTGGAAAGCAGAAAGCCGGGCGGAGCCTCACCCGCAGTGTTCTTTATTGGGGAATTCATGAAAGTCGCCGCAACCATCGCGTTGCTGGCGGCGGCCGCAAGCCTGTACCGCGATCTGCACTGGCTCGCATTGATCGCCGGTCTGGTGGTGGCCCTTAAAGCGAATCTATTGGCACTTTTGAGCAAAAAGTTCTGAACATGGCTACCG
>Ga0209476_10001365_pt1 | contig 16371 bp, 25 predicted proteins | sample KloWWTrecipitate_FD_187179 | JGI IMG/M metagenome (GOLD analysis project Ga0209476, IMG submission 187179) | Active sludge microbial communities from Klosterneuburg, Austria, studying microevolution and ecology of nitrifiers - Klosterneuburg... | ecosystem: Engineered > WWTP > Aerobic digester... | reverse complement strand
GCTCATGAAGCGCGTCGCCTTGCCCGACGTCATCGAACAGCTGAAGAGCCCCGAGGCGAAACGGCTTGGTTACGAGATGGCGGTCTGTGTATGCGACGCTGACGGCACGCTGTCGGACACAGAGCAACGCTTCCTGGCCGAGGTACGGGCTGCGCTCGGCCTCGATGCCAGTGCCTCGGCGGCATTTGTGCAGGAAGCACAGGCCATCGCCGCGCTGCCGGTGACCGGTGAGGACCTCGCGGGCCCCGTCACAGACCTGCGCGCGGCGGTTGACGAGGTCGGACTCGACGATGCCATCCTCAAGGCGGCCATCCTCAACGGTGCGCTTGAGCTGCTGCCCGAGACGCTGTCGACGATGGCGATCATCCCCTTGCAGATGAAACTGGTATGGCGCGTCGGCACGGCGTACGGCTTCGAACTCGACCGCGGGCACATCAAGGACTTTTTGGCTACAGCCGGCGTCGGCCTGACCTCGCAGTATCTGGAACAGGCGGGCCGCAAGCTGCTGGGTGGGCTGTTGGGCAAACTGGGCGGCGGCCTGTTGCGTGGCGTGGGTCAACAAGCCGTGAGCACGGGTATGAGCTTTGCCACGACCTACGCCCTGGGTCAGGTAGCAAAGCGCTACTACGCCGGCGGACGCGAGCTGTCCACGCAGATGCTGAAGGAGGCCTATGCGAGCACCGTGCAGGAAGCCCAGGGTCTCAGCACCCGCTACCTGCCCGATATTCAGGCCAAGGCGAAGACGCTCGATGCGCGTAGCGTGCTCTCGATGGTGCGCGGTGCATAAAGTGTCAAGCTCAGCTTGCTCGACGCAAGCCCCCCGCGCTGAGTGTGCGCTCGCCGGCAGCGGTGTCGTCCCTGCCCTCCGTTTGCGTCCGAGCGTGGAAAGGCCCGTCAACGGAGCGAAGTTGCGATGGCAGTGAGCGATGGCCGCGAGCAGATGGTGACCGAACCCACAGCTTTGAAGCGGTTTCTCGAACGCGCCGACGTACGCCACACGGTCCTCGCCCTGATCGTGCTCAACGCGGTGGTGCTGGGGCTAGAGACGTCGGACGTGCTGATGGCGCGCCACGGCGCCTGGCTACGGCTGCTCGATCAGGCAATGCTGTCCGTGTTCGTGCTGGAGATCGGCCTGCGACTCATTGCCTGGCGCAGCGCGTTCTTCCGCGATGCGTGGAGCATGTTCGACTTCGCAGTGGTCGCAATTGCGCTGATTCCGGCCAGCGGCCCGTTCGCGGTGCTGCGTGCGTTGCGCGTTCTTCGCGTTCTGCGGGTGCTAACGATCGTGCCGTCGATGCGTCGCGTCGTCGGCGGGCTGCTCGCGGCGCTGCCCGGCCTGGGGTCGATCGCAATGGTGCTCTTCCTCGTGTACTACGTGTTTGGCGTGATCGCGACCCAGGTTTTCGGCGACCGGTTTCCAGACTGGTTCGGCACGCTGGGTAGGTCGCTCTACACGCTGTTTCAGGTCATGACGCTCGAGAGCTGGTCGATGGGTATCGTGCGACCGCTGATGGAGGTGTTTCCATATGCGTGGATGTTCTTCATTCCGTTCATCCTGGTCGCGACGTTCACGATGCTGAATCTGTTCATCGGTGTGATCGTGAGCGCGATGCAAAGCTTCGCCAGCGCAGAAACCGAGGCCACGGTCAGCGCAGTGGGCGACGCGCGCGATCACATTGAGGCAGATCTGCACACAGAGATGCGCGTGCTGCGCGTCGAGCTCGCGGAACTCAAGGACATGCTACGCGCGCAAGAGCGGCGCTGAGCTGCAGGCTCGGCGCCGTGTCCGCGTCGATCATCAATCCAGCTCAGGCAACACAACAGCCAACGGCTCCCCGCCGCCCGCTCGACCTGCTGCGCGTATGGCACACCAAGATAGAAGCCTGCATTCTGGAACAGGCCGACATCGAGCACGCGCACCAGGAAGATGCCGCGCCCGCGCTGCGTATGGTTGGCGAATCAGAATTTCTTTGAAACGTGTAACGCTACGATATACACTAAGCCATGATTAAAAGCTTCGAGCACAAAGGGCTTCAAGACTTCTTTGAAACCGGCAGCAAGGCAGGCATCCAGCCGCATCACGCGTCAAAGCTGGCCCGCCAGCTTGCGCGGCTCCACGCAGCCAAGGCACCCGAGGATATGAACTTGCCGGGGTGGCGCCTGCATGCGCTTGTCGGGGGCCTGACAGGCCACTACTCGGTTTCCGTTAATGGCAACTGGAGTCTGACGTTCCGCTTTGACGGCGCTGACGCGGTTCTGGTGGATTACCAAGACTATCACTGAGGGCAACACCATGATGACGATGTTCAACCCGCCGCACCCCGGCGAAACGCTCCGTGAAGACGTACTGCCGGCCCTGGGGCTGACCGTAACTGAAGCCGCCGCGCAGCTTGACGTGACCCGTGCGACGCTATCGCGTGTGCTGAACAGCCGTGCTGCCGTCTCGCCTGAAATGGCCCTTCGCATCGAAGGCTGGCTAGGCGTGGAGAACGGGGGCAGTGCAGACGCATGGATAGCGCAGCAGGCTGCCTATGACCTGTGGAAAGCCCGCGCCGCCGGGGCTCCCATAGTGCAACGTGCGCCCGCAGTAATGACGACCTGACTGAGCAACGCCGCTGCAAACGAGTGTCACGACAATCGACAACGACAAAGCGCGCACGCTTTCTGTCTGACTTCATGCCCGTGCTTACAACCTGCTTACACGCCCCCCGGAAAGCAAAACGCCAGCCCCGAAGGGCTGGCGTAAATGCCTGATTTCATTGGTGCCGGCAATAGGAATCGAACCCACGACCTTCTGATTACAAATTTGCAAAACATGGTATTTATTGGTGTTGAGCAGCATGTATAAAAAGCCGGTATCACCATGTTATTTATGAGCTTTTGTGTTTTCTGTGTTGATGGGCATTGAGCGGCATTGCTATAATTTGGCTACACCGTGGCTACACAGAATCGCCATGTAGCCACCATGTAGCCAACCGGACCGAGGCCACGACCATGCAACGCGAACGCCTTACCCCTGACCGAATTCGCCGCTTCACCTACCTGAAGGGTGTAAAGCAAGCCTTCCTGTGGGACACGGATGCGCCCCGCCTTGCCGTTCGTGCGACCGCTGGCGCGAAGTCCTTCATTTTCGAGTCGAAGCTGAGCCGCCGCACCATCCGCGTGACCATTGGCGACGTGCGCGCGTGGAACCTTGACGATGCCCGCGCCGAAGCGCGCCGCCTGGAAACCATGATTGACCAGGGTATCGACCCGCGCCAAGAGAAGGCCGAGCGCATCGCAGCAGCAGAGGCCAAGCAGGAAGAGGCCCGACGCACCGAGGCGGCAGCCCTGGAAGCCTGGAATGCCTATCTGGGGGCCCGCGCCGCCCGATGGAGCCCCCGCACGCTACTTGAACACCAGCGCGCCAGCACAGAGGGCGGGAAACCCAAGACCCGAGGCCGCAAGAAGGGTGAAGGCGACACGACACAGCCCGGCATCCTGCTGCCCCTTCTGGCACGCCCACTGAAGCAGATTGACGCCGCCGCCGTGCGCGCCTTCCTGAAGGATGAAGCCGAGACCCGCCCCACCCTGGCTAGGAATGGCTTTGCCTATCTGCGCGGCTTCCTGAATTGGTGCGCCGACCGTCCCGAGTACCAGGAGCAGGTACACGCCGACGCCTGCGCCGGTCGCCTGACTCGTGAGGAACTACCGAAGAAGCAAGCCAAGGATGACTGCATGCAGCGTGAGCAGTTGCGTCCTTGGTTCGATGCCGTCCGCGCTCTGCCCGCCGTGTCGTCCGCCTACCTGCAAGCCTTGCTGCTGACCGGAGCGCGCCGCGAAGAGCTGGCCGGCCTAAGCTGGGATGACGTTGAATTCAAGTGGCAAAGCCTGACCATCCGCGACAAGGTAGAAGGCGAGCGCACGATTCCGCTTACGCCGTATGTGGCCGGCCTGCTATTCGACCTGAAGCGCCGCAACGACACCCCGCCGCCCGAGTGGCGCATTCTTCACGGCCAGCGCATCCGCAACGACCTCGACGCCTGGAAGCCGTCGCCTTGGGTATTCGCCAGCAAGACCGCCGCATCTGGACGGCTGCAAGAGCCCCGCGCCGCCCACAATCGCGCCCTTGCTGCCGCTGGCCTACCCGCCCTGAGCCTTCACGGCCTGCGCCGCAGCTTCGGCACCCTGGCCGAGTGGGTGGAATGCCCCGCTGGCGTGTCCGCGCAAATCATGGGGCACAAGCCCAGTGCCCTAGCTGAAAAGCACTACCGCCGCCGCCCGCTCGACTTGCTGCGCATGTGGCACGAGCGCATCGAGGCGTGGATTCTTGCCGAGGCCGGCATCGAGCAGCCGACCGAGCAAGAGGCCGCGCCCGCGCTGCGTGTGGTCGCCTGACTGCCATTGCCTTTCTATAGCACGCAAGCTATATTCACCTCATGAGCTACCGCATCGAGTTCTTCAACGAAGCCGTGCAGGCTGAGGTGACGGAATGGCCCGGCGGCATTCTTGCCAGCTTCACCAGGATTGCCGAACGCATCGCAGAGCATGGCCCGAACCTGGGCATGCCCTACACCCGCGCAATGGGTGACGGACTGTTCGAGATTCGCGCCAAGGGGCAGGAAGGCATCGGACGCGCCTTGTTCTGCACCGTCGTGGGCAAGCGCGTTGTCATCCTTCACGGCTTCATCAAAAAGACCGAGCAAACCCCGCAGCGCGCATTGGACACCGCACGCCGCCGCATGAAGGAGGTCCGCCCATGAGCGAGAAATACAACCCTGTCGCCTTCAACCCCCGCGCGTTCGCAGAGGAGGCCAGCAAGCGCGACCCGGCATTCCGTGAGGCCTACGACGGCATGGCCGATGAGTTCGCCGCCCTGGCCGAGCTGCTGCGCGCTCGCCAGCGTGCCGGCCTGACGCAGACGGAGTTGGCCGAGCGCATGGGCGTATCGCAGCCCGTCGTGGCCCGCATCGAGGGCAGCATCGGCAGCCGCAAGCACGCCCCTTCCCTGGCGACCCTGCGCAAGTACGCCGAGGCCTGCGGGCAGCGGCTGGTGATTCGCTTCGAGCCGAAGCAAGAGCGCGCCGCCTGACCGAGCAACGCCGCCCCTACCTCGACGGAGGGAAAAGCCGGACACCATCACCGGCCTGGGGTGGCACCTTTAACGATGGGTGCAGGATGGAGCGCAAAGAATGTCGATTACATGGGAATTCGCCGCCAACGCGTGCGGAGCCGACACGAAAGAGCTGAAGGGCTGGCCCAAGCGCCTGAGCTTTGAGCAGGCGGCAATACTCGCCGCCGGGAACCGCGCCGCCGACTTCGAGGTCGTGCGAAAGGTGATGCACGATGCAATCAAGCGATGCGACCTAGCCGCTGAAGATGCCGAGCGCCCGCGCGAGGTGCGCATGCTGCTGTGCGAACCTGACCGGTTCACGGTATTGCCCGCTGGCCCTTGCAAGATGGTGGCCGCTGGCGATGTGCTGGCATGGCTGGATGAGCAAGGGCGGGACCCTGGCAACCACGTCCGCGCGTGGGGCAAGGCGTGTGACGTGGCAGGGGCGGAGAGCGAGTCGGACCGGGGGCAGGCCGCCAAGCCCGAAAAAGAGACAAGGCCGAGGGGGCGCAAGAAATCAGCTTCCCCTGCCCTGCTGGCGCAAATCCTCGACGCCCTGGAACGCTACGCCGCTGCGACCAGGCAGGGCTTCGACCGCCATGCCATGCCCGGCCCCCTGGGTAAGTCCGCCGACGACGATGGAAGTTTTCATTGGCTGTGCGCGAGCCTCTACCCCCGCAGCTTCAATCGCGCACCGAACACCTTCGCCAAGCACCGCGCCGGCCTGTGCGCGCTGGCCCCTTACGCCAAGCCGACCGACTTTTACCGGCTGGCACTGCCGCATATCGCACCGGAATTAGGGGCGACGCTGAGCGTGCGTTGCATGCCCAAGAAGGCCATGGAAATCGCCTAGATTCAGACGGTTATGAGCATTTGACAGTGCACCGAAAATTCATTTCTGGCGCACTGCGGTGCAGTTACACGAATGAATACCGCTGCATTTAATGCGGACCGTCATCAATCGACGGAGCCGCAAAATGCAAGTCAAAACCACCCCGGCCACCTGGCGCAATGATGCGCCGCTCGCCAGGACCTGCTCGACCGAGCAGGCCGCCGACGCCCTGCATATCAAGCCGCAAACCCTGCGCGCAGCCCTTTGCCGTGATGGGCATTACTTCGGCATCCGCCCGGTAAAGCTGCCGAATCGCATGCTTGCATGGCCCTGCGAGGCTATCGCCCGCCTGACCGCTGGCGAGGTGGCGCAATGAAAAACGTCCGCCCCACCGAAGTGAAAGCGGGCGCCCTGGAACAGCGCCAGCATCATACCACCGACCTTTTCCCCGGCACGCTACCGGCTGCGCCTGTGCCCATCCTGCCGCGCCCTGGCACGGCCAAGGATGCTGCGCTCGCCGCCATCGTCGCCGGCAAGATCACGCAGGCGGACTTCCGCCGGTCCTGGCGACTGGCCGCCTATATCGACGAGCTTGTCGACGACGGCTGGGCGGTGTGCTCCGACTGGATCACGCTCCCCGGATGGCGCGATCCCATCAAGCGGTACTGGGTCGACCTGCAAGACCCCGCGACCTGCGCCGCCGTGGCCGCGTACAAGGCGCAGTCCGGGCAGGCTGGATTCATCACGCCCGAGCTGGCGCTTCTGGCCGTAGTCGCCGGCCTGGTGTTGGTGGGGGGTGCGTGATGCCCCCCCCCGAGTCGCCGCAGCAGCGCGAACCCACCGCGCCCGTTCCGCTTCAGCGTCCAGCTGCCTGCGCTGATTGCTGAGACGCAACATCTCGACCCCGAGGCATTCGGCTGTCTCATGCGCCTGATGCACGCCTACTGGCAATCCGGCCCAGCGAAGGATGACGACCGCGTTCTAGCTCGCCTTGTCGGCCTATCGCCCGATGAGTGGGGGGGCATTCGTCCTGACGTGGAGCCTTTTTTCGACATCCTGCACGGCCAATGGCTGCACTGGCGTCTTGATGAAGAACTTGAGGCCGCCTATGACGCCATCAACAGGAATGCGGCGCGGACGAAGGCCGCGACCGCCGCGCGCAAAGCGAAACGTAACGATGAACGTGACGTTGTACGTAACGATGAACATGACGTTGAGAATCTATGCAATCAACGTGACGTTGTACGTAACGAGCACCCAATAGGAAGTATACACACACCACACGCAGCGGCAGCCGGAACCCCCCAAGCCCGAGCCAAGGCGAAGCAGGTTTCAGGCGACTTCGAGGGCGATGTACGCGCCGCAGAGCGCGACCTGGGCATCGGGGGTGAGGTATGAGCACAAGCCATCATTCCCTGGCTGGGGCTGGCATCATCGACCTGCGCCAGTACCAGTCGAGCGTCGTGGATGCCACCCGCGAGGCCCTGCGCTCGGGCAAGCGGCGCCTCATGGCCTACTTGCCCACGGGAGGCGGCAAGACCCGCGTGGCGACCGCTATCGTGCAACTGACGCTCGCCAAGTCGGCAGGCCGCATCATCGTTCTGGCAAACCGCAAGCAGCTCGTGCATCAGTTCGCCGCCGGCCTGCGCGCCGCCGGCCTCGATGTGGGCATCGCCCAAGGAGATAACACCGCCGGCCTGCATCATCGGGTGGTCGTGTGCAGCGTCGACACCGTTCACGCTCGGAACTACGTCTTCGACGATGTGGTGCTGTTCATCATCGACGAAGCGCACTCCGTAGCCGGCAGCGAGAAGTACCGCCGATTGCTGTTTCGGTACAACAAGGTTCCAGTCGTCCGACTGACCGCGACGCCATTCGCCCGAGGTCTGGGCAAGCCGTATCCCGAGCTGGGCGGTAAGCCGCTGTTCGAGGAGCTTGTCGTCGGCGCGACGGTGCAGGGGCTGGTCGACGACGGTTATCTCACCGACCTCGAAATCTACTGCCCGAGCAAGCCCGACATGACCGGCGCGAAGCTGTCCCGCACGCCCGAGGGCGAGCAGGATTATCGGCAGGCTGACATTGACGACGCCGCCGACAAGCCCGCGCTGGTGGGCGACATCATCACGCACTGGTTGAGACTTGCGAACGGCGCCAAGACGATTTGCTTTGCATCGAGCATCGCGCACAGCCGGCACATCGTCGAGCAGTTCCAGGCCGCCGGGGTGACTGCCGAGCACCTTGACTGCTACATGGATGACGACACGCGCGCCGACATCCTGACCCGCTTCGAGCGTGGCGAGTTCACTGTGCTGTCGAACGTGTCCCTGCTGTCCGAAGGCTTCGACGTGCCCGACACCGCCTGCATGATTCTGGCGAGGCCCACGCGGTCCCTGACGAGGTTTCTGCAAATGGTGGGCAGGGTTCTGCGGCCAGCACTGGGCAAGACGCACGCGCTGCTGCTTGACCACTCAGGCAGCGTCGAGCGCATCGGCCACCCGTTCGATGACCTGCCGCTTGAGTTGTGCGACGGCAACCCGAACAAGGCCGGACGCCAAGAGCGCGAGAAGCCTGAGCCGAAGCCGTGTCCGAGCTGCAAGTTCGTGAAGCCGGCTGGGACGCACGAATGCCCGAAGTGTCAGTTCGAGCCCGAGCGTCAGAACGACATCGAGGTGCGCGATGGCGACTTGCGTAAGCTGGACCGCAAGACGAAGAAGCCCGCAACCCCCGACCGCAAGCAGCACGTCTATTCGCAGTTGCTTCAGGTCGCGCGCAACAAGGGCTATTCATCCGGCTGGGTGGCGCACAAGTACCGCGCGATGTTCGACGTGTGGCCGCGCGGGATGAGAGAAGTCACCGCCGCGCCGAGCAGTGAGTTGCTGTCCTGGCTGAAGTCTCAGCAAATCCGATTCGCCAAGGCCCGCGAGAAGCAGCAGGAGGGCCGCGCACATGGGTAACAGGCTAGACGTGCGCGAGGTCGCGAAAGGCCACTGGCGGTCGATTCTGACCGTCCTGGGCATGGACGAGCGCGCCCTGTCCGGCAAGCACGGCCCCTGCCCGCTGTGTGGTGGCCGCGACCGCTTCCGCTTCGACGACAAGGAAGGCCGGGGAACGTACTTTTGCAGCGGGTGCGGTGCGGGTGACGGTCTGCGGCTAGCGATGGGCATCACCGGGCAGAGCTTCCGGGATGTGGCGTGCGAGGTCGAACGTATCGCCGGCACGGTGCAGCCGACCACCACCAGGAACGAGCGCACCGACGACGACAAGCTGAGGGCACTACGCCGCGCGTTCCGGGAGTCCAAGCCCATCGAGCGAGACGACGAGGCATGCCGTTACCTGGCTGGGCGAGGACTGCGCCTGTACGACCTGCCGGAGTCCGTGCGACTGCATCCGAGCCTGTCCTACTGGGACGGCGACGCGGTGCTGGGCAAGTTCCCAACGATGCTCGCCACCGTGACCGATGCCACCGGTCGCGCGGTGTCGATGCACCGAACCTACCTTCAGGACGCACGAAAAGCGTCTGTGCCGGAGCCGAAGAAGCTGATGGAAGGGCTAGCCCTTGCTGGCGCGGCAATCCGCCTGACGCCCGTTTCCCGAACCCTGGGAATAGCCGAGGGCATCGAGACTGCGCTAGCCGCCGCTGAACTCTTCGAGGTGCCTGTGTGGTCCTGCATCAGCACCGCCGGTATCGAGAGCTTCGAGCCGCCGGAGGGCGTGGAGCTCGTCGTCATTTTCGGGGACAGCGACGCCAACTTCGCAGGGCAGGCAGCAGCGTACCGGGCAGCGCATCGACTGGCACTGCGCGGCATCGAGGTTGAAGTCGTCATCCCGCCCGAGCCTGGGGACTGGCTCAATGAACTCAATCGACGCAAGGGGCAGGCATGACCGCAAGCACAACAGAGTGCGCGCCCGCAGCGCCACCAACGACCGACGCAGACCGCCGCCGACGCTGGCGCGCTCATCACACCGAGCACGAGCGCATCGCCTGCGAGTGGGCAGAACGTGGATACCAGCACCCGCCGCCGGAGTATCCACCGATGCCGCGTGACCTCATCGGCCTAGCCTGTGGCGCGCGCACCAGGGCAGGGACGCGGTGCAAGCTGACCGCGATCTACATGAACGGCAGATGCAAGCTGCACGGTGGCCTCAGCACCGGACCGACCAGCGACGAAGGCCGCGAGCGGTGCCGAGAGGCGGTGCGTGGACGATGGGCGAATGAAGGGCGGGATGGCACCCCATGAGCGCATCAGAAAACCTCAGTTACCAGGGCGAGTTACCAGCCGTGAGTTACCAGCGGTCCGCCGCCGCTGGCGCTGACGCCAAGGTTAGCGAGCCTGCGGTTAGCGGGCAGGTTAGTGACGAAGGCGCTGGTATCCGCCAGCGTCGGCGGCGCGGTATCCATGCGGTATCCACGGAATCGAGGGCGTGCCGATGACGCTCGATGACGTGGCCGGAGAGCTGGCGCTATGGGATGCAGTGCTCGCGCTGTTGCTCGACGATGCCCGTGCGCACCTGGTGGGGAAGGCCGACCCGAGCGGCATCTATCGGGCCGCCTGCCTCGATGTACTCAACGCGGGACCGATGACGCGCCGTGTTGCGCGCTTCTGTCTGCTGGAGCCTGAGCACATCCGGGCGCAGTTCCGCCGCTACGCTGCCGGATTCGCGGTGGCGGGTGGATCGCATGAGGGGGTGAGCTTGCCTGTGCGTCACGAGGCGGGGCACAGGTGCAAAGGGTAGGAGCTGGCGGCGCGCCGCCCAGTCCAGCCAATCTAGTGCTGATGCCTGGGCATCCGGGCGCTCTGGGACAGTCACTGAGCGGCGCACGCACAAGGTAGCAGACGAGCGCCCTGGCAGGTACGAGATGATGGGCTGCAATTGCCCAAAGGTGGTTCACCTGCACGGGACGGCGAAGAGTGTAGCGCGTAGGCGATCCAGAAAGAATTACCGACGACTGAGCGATTGCCATAGACTTACTTTCGTATATTCCACCCGGAGGCAACATGCGATCGCCAATCTCGTTTGCCATCACCGCAGCGGCTGCGGTCGTTGCAACGGCCTGTGCATCTTCAAGCGGCGTACTGCCGCTTGGGCCTGACACGTATTCGATCTCAGCGCACGCAGCCCCAGCAAGAGGAGGGGCACCGAGCGCAAGAAAGATCGCGCTTTCGGAGGCGAGCGCTCATTGCTCATCGCTCAGCAAGGAAGTTCTCGTAACGAACATCACCACAACAGGCGAGCCCATCTGCTGCGGCGTAGATGTGATCTTCCAGTGCAAAAAGAGTGGCGACCCAGAATTGGCCGCGCCTCAGTACCGCAGGTCGCCTGACGTTGTGATTGAGGACCGCCGACAGTAGGAACGCCCACACCGCTTGACCGTGACGCACATCGCGGCGATGATGCTTTTGTCGGCGCAAACAACGCCGACCGGGTTGGGAAGCCCGAAAATGCTCAGGCCGATGAGGCCGCGCACTGACGCGGCTTTTTCGTGGCTGCATGGCTTCGTGCGTTCAATGGCGGGCCGTGTGGGGCACCCGCAAGGGTGGCCGGTCCCTGAGCCCGGTACTTCCCACCTCACACGGTTCCGCCGCCCCATTGGGAAGTGGGGCGCGGATTGATACCGCAACGCTCAGGAGTCATCACCATGCACACCATCACCACGGGCACGCCTGCCCACACCCTCACGCAAGCCGCGTCCTCAGTAGTCGGCATTTTCGACAGTGGATTGCTGACCATTCACGTCGACGACGATATGGCCGATGCCGAGCTGGTCGCACACGCTCGGCTGCTTGCTGCCGCGCCTGAGCTGCACCAAGCGTGTGCCGATGCTGAAGCACTGCTGACGCGCCAGAAGTGGATTCCGAGTACGAGCACACCTGAAGGTGGGGTGCTGGCCGCGCTTCGTGCTGCACTGGCGAAAGCGCAAGGGGGTGCAGCATGATCCAGAGCGCTCGAATTCGCATGTACCGCATCCTGCGCCTTGTCGCTGGGCCCGCGACCGCCTACCGCCTCGCCTTTGCCGGGAGGGCTTGACCATGACCGTTCAAATCGACACCTCGCGCATGCTGTTCGAGGCGGCGCGTCCGCATCTCACCGACGCCGATCTGTCGGCCCTGGCAGACCTCGCCGAGCACGCCGCCGATGACGCGCGGCGCATGGCGAGTGTCTGCGATGGGCTCGCCTGCATCATTGAATCGGACTCACTGCAACAGGGCGGCGCGGGCAGCTTCCAGGATGGCGAAAGCATCTTTAGCCTGCTGTGCAGTCTGGGGGCTGCATTCGACTCGATAGGCGCCAAGGCTGATTTAGGCGACAGCGCGCGGACTGAGCTGCTGGCGCGTGCCAAGGGGGCGAGGCCATGACCGCACCGACACACGCAGCCGACGTGCTGAGCTACCTACGCCTGAGCGCCGAGGGCTTCAGCCAACTGGCCGCGATCCTCAAGACCATTGAGAACGAGGCGAAGGACGACCGCCGATTGCTCGCCCTGGCTGGCGCTGGCCGCCACATCGCGGATGATCTCGAAGAAATGGCCGGGTGCTGGCATGACGAAGTGAAGGAGCGCGGCATTCGCACCGGCTGACCAGGATCAGCACCGGCAAACAGACCCGCCCGCGTGGCGGGTTTTTCATGGGCACACGCCGCTAGTCTCGATGCACCCCAGACCGAGCAGGACGGCCGCCAAGCCCCGCGCACGCCGCGCCAAGGGTAACGACCCTATCCGCCGGCCCTGGCGCGACTCCTGAGCCCCAGCATGTGCAGCGACACCCAAGCCCGCGCCTGGGCTGTGGCCGGCACCCTGCGCCAGCGAGGCCGGCCGCGTGGCTACACCGTTTGGATTTGGCTACACCGTGGCTACACGGGAACAGAAAGCAAAACGCCAACCCCGAAGGGCTGGCGTAAATGCCTGATTTCATTGGTGCCGGCAATAGGAATCGAACCCACGACCTTCTGATTACAAATCAGCTGCTCTACCAACTGAGCTATGCCGGCGTCGGCTGCGGATTATAGCGCAAGCCTGCACAACAGGTTGCACGATGCACTTGCATCATGAACTGTATAGATTTACAGTACACCAACCAACCGCTGCCGGAGACGATCATGACCGAAACCCTGCTAACCCGCCTGCTTCTCGCCACTGGCCTGTTTGCCGGGCTGATGTTCGGAATCGGCAACGCCGCAGCCGGAATTACGCTGGCTGTGCTTGCTGGCTCAGCAACCTGGCTTGTGCGTTCGCAGGACCTGCTTCAAGGGCGGTAATAGGGCCGCGAAATCACTTCAGTGGCCGAACTTGTTCATGAGTTGCTGCAGCTTTTCCGCACTGCGCTTTTCTGCGGCCTCAGCTTCGCGCTTTTCCTTTTGCTGCTTGGCGACCGCTGCAAAGCGCTCCTTCAGGGTTGTCGATGCGTGCGTGCGCTGCTCTTCGGTCACCTCTCCTGCGGGCTGGCCATCCAGGTCGAAGCGCTCCTGCGAACGCTCGATGGCTTTAAGGTAACGGGTCGACGCCGTATGCATACGCATTGCAGCACGCAGGCTTTTGCGGTCGATATCGGGCAGGCGCTCGGCGATGGCGGCGTCGATCTTCAGTGCCAGCGGCTTGCAATCGCGAAAGGCGGGGAATTCCTTTTGCAGGCGTTGCAGCAGAGCACGCGGCTCGATTCGCTGACGCGGCACAGCGGCTTCGGTGGCGGGAGCTGAAGCAGGCGATTCGGCTGAGATGCTGTCTTTTTCGGTGGTCATGTAGGACGAGAACTCTTGCAGGCGGGGCGAAGTCAAGCTCGCCCATGGGTCATCAGGTCCCGTATTCTACCCGTCCGAGGCACCTCGGAAACGTGTCAGAAGCTGACATCATGCACGCAGCGCGGACTCGCGCCGAGGGCGCAGCATGCCGGATAGATGTCCTCACCAACCACTCACCAAAAAAATGCCCCGCGTGAAGCATCTGCGGGGCATTTTTTCTTGCTTGCCTGTTGGTCAGGTTCGCGATGCGTGAGACTTCGCCCGCGCCGCAGGGGCCGGAGGGATTTCGTCCACGTCTTCCCACCCGGTGATCATCGCCTTGATGTGCGCCAAGACCGTGTGTCCCGTTGTCGTGAGGTACACATGGATGAAGAAAAATGCGGTGATCATGAACGCGCCCAAGGTGTGCACCGTTGCCACCAAATCAAGCGACAGGTACTGATCAAGGCCAAGACGAGCCCAGTCGGCATAGAAGAGGTAGAGCAGCCCGGACCCCCAAATCATCGGCGAGATGAATGCCAGCAGGGCCAGATAGGCCAGGCGTTGCAAAGGGTTGTGTTTTTGCACCACCGTCTTGCGGAAGGGGTGAGGCATCTCCTTGAATATGCCCACCGTGTAGTAGAGGATCATCGCGGTGACGTTCTTCAGCGATGGCATGTACTGCCTCCACTCACCCGTGGTGAACTGCCAGAAGATCGTGAATGCCCAGATCACCACCAGCGTCCAGGCCGCCAGGGTATGCAGGTTCACCGCGTCCTTGAATCCCATCAGGCTGTAGACACCGTGGATCTCGAACCCGGTGATCATCAGCACGATGATCAGGGCGGCCTGCGACCAGTGCCAGAAACGCTCGTAACGCTTGTAGATGTAGATGCGTTGCTCACTCATTTTCAGTGCCCCTTGCGACGCGTGATGATACGGGCAATGCCATGTGCCGCTCCGGCGCCGATCGCACCGACGACCGCAAGACCGCCGAACAGATCGATCCATCCGTTGCGGTCACGCCCCGGCAGGTAAATGTCGGTGATTTCGGTCAGACGACCTGCTTCCGAGCGCGTATGGCATTCCTGGCAAGCCACTGCCTTTTCCTTGGGTGCAACCATGTGCGTGATGAACCAGTTCATGCGCGTTTCGATGAAATCGAACTGCCCGCTGTAGGGGAAGCCGGCATAGTCCATGCCCGCCTTGATCGATTTCTCGTAGTCGAAGTTGCTCCAGAACGAGGTGTCGTCGGCGCCATAAACATGATTGACCACTAGCGTCTTGTTCACTGGGTCATACGGCTGCTTGCCGACCATGACCTTGAACGGCCAGATGCGGGCATTGGGATCCTCGGCCGAACCCTCGACGCGGTTCAGTTCAAGAATCTTGGTGTCGTCGATTTTGTCCGTGATCGAGATCTGGTTAACCACGCCGTTGTACCACTTGTAGGTAGGGCGAACATTTTCGCCATAGGCGAAATCGCCCTTCTCGGCCGAATAGCTCAGATGGCCATGATCGTCCTTGATGTACAGCGGCTTGCCATCCGGACCCCGCTTGCCGGCCGTCGACCAGTCCCATAGTGTCTTGGTGGCGATCCCGCCACGGGCAAACTCCGGGATGTGGCAGGTCTGGCAGGCAAGCTTATTGACGTGATTGTTGAGCCGGGCTTCCTTGTGTGGCGTCACCGTGTGACAGGACTCGCAGGTCGCACGATTGTGGTCGACGTGGCGCATGTCGACCCCCTTGGTATCTTTCGCCGTCGCGGCATAGCGGCTGCCGGAGGGCTGGTGGGCATTGAAGGTATGGCAGTCGGCACACACCATGTTGCCTCCGTCCGAAGCCATGTGAACATCCAGCTCCTTCGACGGCTTGATCAAGGACGTGTCGAGATCGCCATGTTTGACCGCGTCACCCCCGCCTCCATTGAAGTGGCAGGCACCGCAGTTTTCGCGCCCTGGCTTGCCCACATGCTGAGCAATTCTGACCAGATCGGGCGGCTGGACCAGCTTGCCGCTGCCCTTGGGCATCTCCCGCGGCTCATACAGCGGATGTCCAGCATCAGTCGCCACCTTCTTGTAGGTTGCGGTCGTGTCGTGGCACGCCAGACAGTCAACATTCTCCTGCTTGGTGAAATCGTAGTTTTTGTCCGTCCAGCCATACCCCGCATGACAGCTGGTACAGCGCGGTTCGTTTGAAAGCACCGATCCGCAGAAGTTATTCGCGGCAAACTGCTTGCCCAGCTTCTTGCCTGTGGTCGGGCTGATGGTCTCCCAGGTCCAGTGGATGCTCTTCATCACCTGATGCGCGGCCTCGTTGTGGCAGGCCAGACAGGCTTTGGTCACTTCCGGCCCGGAGCTGAACGGTCCCTGCAGTTCCTTGAACTTGCTGTGATCCGCCGTGCTCTTGCTTTTTGCCCCCCCCACCAGCGAACTCACGCCCAGAGGCGCTTCGGCAGCACTACCTGACCCGGTCGCGGCCGTCACACTGGCACTCGCCACCAGAATCAGGAATCCTGCCAGAATGCGGCGCCAGCCAAATTGTCGAATTCTCATTTGTCCCCTCCGTTCACTCGAGTGCCAATGAATATTCTACGATTCGACCGCACATCACTTTTTGATAATTATCTAATTTGATCGAAATCAAGCGCACATCCCGCCCCGCAGCTTGATGACCTGCCCTATTTATGGTGTCTTGTCCCTATAATTTCCCGGGTATCGACTGTCATTAAGCA
>Ga0209476_10001356_pt1 | contig 16405 bp, 17 predicted proteins | sample KloWWTrecipitate_FD_187179 | JGI IMG/M metagenome (GOLD analysis project Ga0209476, IMG submission 187179) | Active sludge microbial communities from Klosterneuburg, Austria, studying microevolution and ecology of nitrifiers - Klosterneuburg... | ecosystem: Engineered > WWTP > Aerobic digester... | reverse complement strand
TGTTCAACCAGTGGGCCGAGCAGGGCATCTGCCGCAAGGTCGATGCGGCGCACCTGATGGTGGTGCTGTGGGCCTCGACGCAGGCATATGCCGATTTCGCCAGCCAGATCTGCCTGGTGCTGGGCAAGACCGAGATGCAAGCCGAAGACTTCGATGCCGGTGAGCAGCTGCTGGTGGACATGGTGCTGCGCACCGTGATGGCCGAGCCTGGCTGAACGGGCACTTCGGCCCGGCGCTGAGGGACGATTGGACTGCCAGGTCGATAGGTCCCAACGGGCGGCGCGTGTCTATTGCGTGCCGAAGATCCGGTCCCCCGCATCGCCCAGCCCCGGCAGGATGTAGCCATGGTCGTTGAGCTGGCGGTCCACTGCTGCGGTGAATACCGGCACGTCAGGATGGGCCTGCAGCATCGTGCGCAGGCCCTCGGGACAGGTCAGCAGGCACAGGAACTTGACCGACTTGGGCTTCATCGCCTTGACCTTGTCGATGGCGGCGACGGCCGAGTTGCCGGTGGCCAGCATCGGGTCGACGACGATCACGTCGCGCTCCTGCATGTCCTGTGGCATCTTGAAGTAGTACTCGACCGGCTGCAATGTCTTGGGGTCGCGGTACAGGCCGATGTGCCCGACGCGCGCACCCGGCACCACGCTGAGCATGCCGTCCAGAATGCCGGTGCCGGCGCGCAGGATCGACACCAGAACCAGCTTCTTGCCGTCGATCATGGTGCCGGTCATGGTTTCCAGCGGTGTATCGATCTGCACCTCCTGGGTCGGAATGTCGCGCGTCACTTCATACGCCATCAGCGTGCTGAGTTCACCGAGCAGGCGGCGAAAGCCGTTGGTGCTGGTTTCCTTCTTGCGCATCAGGGTCAGCTTGTGCTGCACCATCGGATGGTCGATCAGTCGCAGGTTGGGGAATTGCGTGAGGTCTGTCATGGTTCTGTGTCCTCGAAGGTCGATGAGGGGAGGCCGCATTGGGATATTGCTGCGCACCTCGTGATGTGAAAAGTCGGTTCAGCGCTTCTTGCCGCCGAAGATGCCGCCGAGCACACCGCGGATGATCTGGCGCCCGACCTCGCTGCCGATGGCACTGGCCGCGCTCTTGAAGAGTTGTTCGCCGGCGCCCATGCGGGTGCGACTGCGGCCGCCGCCCAGCAGTCCGCCAAGTGAACCCAGGATGCCGCCATCGGCGTCTTCCGGGGTATTTTTACCGGCTCCCTGGGCCTCGACGGTACGGGTCATGGATGCAGTTTTTTCCTTGGCGGTGGTCGCATCGGCCATCTGGGCCTCGACGCGCTTGGTGATCGCTTCGTAGGCGGATTCGCGGTCGGCGGACTTTTCGTAAACACCGGCGACGATGGAGTTGGCAATCAGCGCCTTGCGTTGCTCCGCGCTGATCGGGCCGATCTGGCTGGCTGGTGGCAACACGAATACCCGCTCGGTCACGCTGGGGCGGCCTTTCTCGTCCAGGAAACTGACCAGGGCTTCGCCTACCGCCAGCTCGGTGATTGCCTGGGAAATGTCGAGCTTGGGGTTGGGCCGCATCGTGTCGGCCGCCGATTTGACCGCCTTCTGGTCGCGCGGCGTGAAGGCGCGCAGCGCATGCTGGACCCGGTTGCCCAGTTGGGCCAATACCGAGTCCGGAATATCGAGCGGGTTCTGGGTCACGAAATACACGCCAACGCCCTTGCTGCGCACCAACCGCACGACCAGCTCGATGCGTTCGATCAAGGCCTTGGGTGCGTCGGTGAACAGCAGATGGGCCTCATCGAAGAAGAACACCAGCTTGGGTTTTTCCAGATCGCCGACCTCGGGCAGGTTCTCGAACAACTCGCTGAGTAGCCACAACAAAAAAGTGGCGTAAAGCCGTGGCGCGTTCATCAGCTGGTCGGCGGCCAGCACGTTGATGATGCCTTTGCCGCTGCCATCGGTCTGCATGAAATCGGCGATATTGAGCATCGGCTCGCCGAAGAACTTGTCGCCACCCTGGCTCTCGATCTGCATCAGGCCGCGCTGGATCGCACCGATGCTGGCGGCGCTGATATTGCCGTAGCTGGTGGTGAACTGCGATGCGTTGTCGCCGACGTGCTGGCACATACTGCGCAGATCCTTCATGTCCAGCAGCAGCAGACCCTGGTCATCGGCGATCTTGAACACCAGTTGCAGCACCCCGGCCTGGGTGTCGTTGAGATTGAGCATGCGCGAGAGCAGCAGCGGACCGAGGTCGCTGACGGTGGCCCGCACCGGATGGCCCTGTGCGCCGAAAACGTCCCACAGGGTGACCGGGAACGCTGCAAATTCGGGCGTCGGCAGCTTGCGCTCCGCAATGATCTTGCCCAGTTTGGTGCTCAGCGTGCCCGCCTGTGAAATACCAGTCAGATCGCCTTTGACGTCGGCCATGAACACCGGAACGCCGGCCCCCGAGAACGCTTCGGCCAGGTTTTGCAGGGTGATGGTCTTGCCGGTGCCGGTGGCGCCGGTGATCAGGCCGTGCCGGTTGGCCTTGTCGGGCTGCAGGCAGCACCGGACGTCGTCGCGCTGCGCAATCACGAAGGGTTCGATCATGAAGGTTCCCAAAAGTACAATCCAGCCAGTAGGTTAACCAAATTTCGAAGGATTCCGCGTGGCAGGACACAGCAAATGGGCCAATATTCAGCACCGCAAGGGGCGGCAGGACGATAAAAGAGGCAAAGTCTGGACCCGTGTCATCCGCGAAATCATGGTCGCTGCCCGGCTGGGGGGTGGTGATCTGGGCATCAATCCGCGACTGCGGCTGGCGGTCGAGAAGGCCAAGGCGGCCAACCTGCCGATCGACACGGTCAAGCGCAATATCGACAAGGCAACCGGTAACCTCGAAGGCGTGAGTTACGAGGAAATTCGTTATGAGGGTTACGGCATCGGTGGCGCAGCCATCATCGTCGACACCATGACCGACAACCGGGTGCGCACCGTGGCCGAAGTGCGCCACGCATTCAGCAAATACGGCGGCAACATGGGCACCGAGGGATCGGTCGCATTCCAGTTCAAGCACTGCGGCCAGCTGGTCTACGCGCCCGGCACCGACGAGGAAAAACTGATGGAAGCAGCGCTGGAAGCCGGCGCCGACGATGTCATCGTTGATGACGACGGTGCCATCGAGGTGCTTTGCGCGCCCGGCGATTTCGAAACGCTGAAGGCGGCACTCGAAGGCGCGGGTTTCAACGCCGAAGTTGCCGAAGTCACGATGCGCGCCGATACGCCGATCGAACTCGATGGTGACAATGCCGTCCGCATGCAGAAATTGCTCGATGTGATCGAGGACCTGGACGATGTCCAGGCGGTCTACCACAACGCCGCACTATGAAGGTACTCGTCGTAGGTGGTGGTGGGCGCGAGCATGCACTGGCATGGAAGCTGGCCCAGTCCAGCCGGGTCGAAACCGTTTTCGTGGCACCGGGCAACGGCGGGACGGCGCAGGCCGAACGCATGCGCAATGTGCCAATCACCGATCTCGATGCGTTGTGCCGGTTTGCCGTGGCAGAAAAGATCGGGCTGACCGTGGTAGGGCCCGAAGGCCCGCTGGCGGCCGGCATCGTCGACCTGTTTCGCGAGAATGGCTTGCGCGTGTTCGGACCGACCCGGGCGGCAGCGCAGCTCGAGAGCTCCAAGGCATTCTCCAAGGCCTTCATGCAGCGCCACGGGATTCCAACCGCTGCCCATGACACGTTTTCCGACCGTGCCCTGGCCCATGCCTACGTGGATGCCCAGGGCGCTCCGATCGTCGTCAAGGCCGACGGTCTGGCTGCCGGCAAGGGTGTTGTCGTGGCCCGGACGCTGGAGCAGGCGCACGCAGCCATCGACCAGATGCTGCCGGCGGTTGCCGATGCGGCAACCCGGGTGGTGATCGAGCAATTCCTGCAAGGCGAGGAGGCCAGCTTCATCGTCATCTGTGATGGCAAGGACGTGGTCGCCCTGGCTACCAGCCAGGACCACAAGCGCCTGCTCGACGGTGACGAAGGTCCCAATACCGGTGGCATGGGGGCTTATTCGCCCGCACCGGTGGTGACACCGGCCCTGCATGCCAAGGCGATGCGCGAGATCATTCTGCCCACCATCCGCGGCATGGAGAAGGACGGCATCAACTACACCGGTTTTCTGTATGCCGGTTTGATGATCGACGCGCAGGGCCAGCCGCGCACGTTGGAATTCAATTGCCGGCTGGGCGACCCTGAAACACAGCCCATCTTGATGCGGCTCAAGACCGATCTGCTGGATCTGCTGCTGGCGGCTACCGCCACCGGGTCCGAACGCAACCTCGACCAGTTCGAATTGCAGTGGGACCGGCGTACGGCGCTGGGCGTGGTGCTGGCCGCACAGGGGTATCCACAGCAGCCGCGCAGCGGCGACCGTATCCGGGGAATACCCGCTGCCGGGCCTGACCTGACCGTGTTCCACGCCGGTACGGTGCGCCAGGCAGATGAGCTGCTGACCGCTGGTGGAAGGGTGTTGTGTGTCACCGCACTGGCCGACAATGTACGCCAGGCGCAGCAACGGGCCTACGAAGTGGTTCGCAAGATCCAGTTCGACGGCATGCAATACCGTGGTGACATCGGCCATCGCGCCGCCTGAATGCGAATGTCGATGCCAAAGCGCAGTTACGCAGGACGTCCAGCCCATGGTTTCTGATCTCGCCACCGGAACCCGCGGTGCGACCCGGGTCGCCGCCGTTCGCGATTACCTGCTCGGACTGCAGGCACGCATCTGTGCGGCAGTTGTCGCCATCGATGGCAAGCCCTTTCTGGACGATGCCTGGGACAAACCGGCGGGTGAACCACTACAAGGTTATGGTCTGACCCGGATCCTGGAGCAGGGCCGCGTGTTCGAACGCGCCGGTTGCGGTTTTTCGCATGTGCGTGGCGCGACGCTGCCACCATCGGCCACGCAGAACCGCCCGGAACTGACCGGCGCGCCGTTCGAGGCGCTCGGCGTGTCGCTGGTATTCCATCCGCGCAATCCTTACGTGCCGACGGTACACATGAATGTGCGGATGCTGGCGGCCAACCCGGGAACGTCGGCCGAAGTCTGCTGGTTCGGTGGCGGCATGGACCTGACGCCGTTTTACGGCTTTGCCGAAGACGCAGTGCATTTTCACCAGCAGTGCAAGAATGCGCTGTTGCCATTCGGTGCCGACCTGCACCCCCGGTTCAAGGCCTGGTGCGACGACTATTTCTTTCTCAAGCACCGCCAGGAACAACGTGGCGTGGGTGGCATCTTTTTCGACGATTACGGCGCAGGCGGTTTCGATGCCGCGTTTGCGTTGCAGCGCAGCGTGGGGGATGCCTTCCTGGACGCCTATATGCCGATAGTGCGCAGCCGCGTGGACATGGCCTACGGCGAACGCGAGCGCGAGTTCCAGCTTTACCGGCGCGGTCGTTATGTGGAGTTCAACCTGGTCTGGGACCGCGGTACGCACTTCGGCCTGCAGTCGGGCGGGCGCAGCGAGTCCATCCTGCTGTCGATGCCACCACTGGTGCGCTGGTCTTACCGTGAACAGCCGCAAGCGGGCACGCCGGAAGACGCCTTGCTGCGCGACTTCCTGGTCCGAAAGGACTGGGTTTGACCCAGTCGCCAGCCCGGCCGATGCGCCTGGGTGTGTTCGGCGGCGCCTTCGACCCGCCACATGCGGCCCATCGGGCGTTGATAGTCGCCGCGATCGCGCAGTTGCGGCTCGACCGGCTGCTGGTCATTCCGACCGGACACGCATGGCACAAGACACGGTCATTGTCATCGGCACACCACCGTGTGGCGATGGCCCAACTGGCATTTGCCGATCTGCCAGCTGTGGAAATTGACCCGCGCGAGACGGCCCGCGCAGGGCCCAGTTACACCATCGATACCTTGCATGCGCTAAAAGGTGATAATCCACGGGCTGAGTTGTTCCTGATCATCGGTCAGGATCAGGCCGCATCGTTCTCGGGCTGGCATTGCTGGCGCGAGATTGTCGATCTGGCCGTGATCTGCGTGGCCGGACGCGCCGACGTCGCGGGCCAGGCGCCGGATTTCGAGCCGCCCGAGGGTTTGCAGGCGCGTTTCATGACGCTGCAACTGCCGATATCGGACATCAGCGCCACCGACATTCGCCAACGCGCCGCCGCCGGCCAGGGTATTGAACCTCTGGTGAGCGCGGCCGTTGCGCGTTATATTGTTCTCCATCGCCTTTACCAAGCCACTTGATGACTACTGAAACTGCCGCCAAACGAGATATCCAGAAACTCCAGCGGGCCATCGTGGATGGACTCGAGGATGTCAAGGCCCAGGACATCCAGGTGTTCGACACCGAACATCTGTCCTCGCTGTTCGAGCGGGTGATCATTGCCTCGGGAACCTCGAACCGGCAGACCAAGGCGCTGGCCGCCAGCGTACGCGACGCGGTACGGGAGGCCGGTTTTGCCAAGCCGCGCATAGAAGGCGAAGCCAACGGCGAGTGGATCATCGTCGACTGCTCGCAGGCGGTGGTGCATATCATGCAGCCGACATTTCGCGCCTACTATCACCTGGAAGAATTGTGGGGCGAGAAGCCGGTGCGGCTGAAGTTCGGCGCCAGCAAGCCGGCGGTCAAGGTGGTAGAGGCCAAGGCGCCTGCAGGCAAGGCGACCGGACGCAAGACAGTGGCAAGCAAAACAGCCGCTGGCAAGAGCGTTGCGGCCAAGAGTGCGACCGGCAAGGGCGCAGCAGGTAAATCCGCCAAACCCCCCGCCCGCAAGCCGGCTCCTGCGCCAGCAAGGGCGCCAGCCGCCAAATTGCCTGTGAAGCGGGTTGTGGTCAACAGTGCACCGGCAAAGAAGTCCGCAACCGGGGCCAGGAAACCCGCAGCCCGCAAGCCAGCCGCGCGCAAGCCCTGATCGCCTGCCGTGAGACTGGTCGTCGTCGCGGTTGGACAACGCGTTCCAGCCTGGGCGCAGACGGCCTGGGACGACTATGCCAAGCGATTCCCGCCCGAAATCAAGTTCGAGTTGCGGGCCGTCAAGACCGAGGCCCGCGCATCCAGGACGGTGGCCAGTCTGCTGGCGGCCGAACGTGCTCGCATCGAGGCGGCCATCGCCCCGGGCAGCCGGATTGTTGCGCTGGACGAGCATGGCAGCAGCCTGACCACGGTTGCGCTGGCGGGTCGCTTGCGCCAATGGCAACTGGACGCCACCGACGTGGCACTGGTCATCGGTGGCCCGGACGGACTGGATCCGGCATTCAAGAAGGCGGCGCACGAACGCATTCGCCTGTCTGACCTGACATTGCCGCACGCGTTTGCCCGGGTACTGCTGGTCGAGCAACTCTATCGCGCCTGGTCGGTCAATGCCAACCATCCTTACCACCGGGAATGAGCCGGTTTGTACACCATGAGTGCCTTCGTCTATCTTGCCTCGCAGAGTCCGCGCCGCAGCCAGCTGCTGGACCAGCTGGGCGTCAAACACCAGTTGCTGCTGGCCGGCACTGACGAGGACGCAGAGGCCCTGGAGGTGCTGTTGCCGGGCGAGGCGCCCGCACCGTATGTTGCGCGCGTGACCCTGCGCAAGCTTGACGCTGCCGTCGCGCGGCGCAAACGCCTGGGCCTGCCCGATGCGCCGATCGTGTGTGCCGACACCACGGTTGCGCTGGGGCGACAGGTTCTGGGCAAACCGCTGGATGCAGCCCAGGCCTGCAGCATGCTGGGCGAATTGTCGGGTCGTACGCACCGGGTTCTGACGGCGGTGGCTGTGGCCGTCGGTCGGCGCCGCTTCGAAGCGCTGAGCATTTCCCGGGTGACGTTCGCGACGCTGCGCGCCGCGCAGATTCGTGCCTATGTTGCCAGTGGTGAACCGATGGGCAAGGCTGGCGCATACGCCATTCAGGGTCGGGCAGCGCAGTTTGTGCAGCACATGTCGGGCAGCTACTCTGGCATCATGGGACTGCCCTTGTACGAAACAGCGCAGCTGCTGCAGCGATGCGGCAGCCAAACCCTCAGATAGCCGGAGACAACCAGCGCCATGCAGCAGGATGTACTGATCAATTGGTCGCCCCAGGAAACCCGGGTCGCGGTGGTGGAAAACGGCGCTGTGCAGGAGCTGCATGTCGAGCGCACGCTGGAGCGCGGTCTGGTCGGCAATGTGTACCAGGGCAAGGTGGCACGGGTGTTACCGGGCATGCAGTCGGCATTCATCGATATCGGACTGGAGCGCGCCGCGTTCCTGCATGTTGCCGATGTATGGCAACGCCAGAGCGACGGAGAGCCGCCGCAGGTGGCCCGCAGCACGCAGGCCCAGATCCCGATCGAACGCCAGGTGTTCGAAGGCCAGGCGCTGACGGTGCAGGTGATCAAGGACCCGATCGGCAGCAAGGGTGCGCGCCTGTCGACCCAGATCAGCATCGCCGGGCGCTTGCTGGTGTTTCTGCCACAGGATGACCATGTCGGTGTCTCGCAGAAGATACCGGCGGCCTTGCGCGATGAATTGCGTGGCCGTCTGCAGTTGCTGACGCAACCCGATGGTGGCGGTTTCATCCTGCGGACCAACGGGGAGGACGCCAGCGATGCAGAGCTTGCCGACGACATCGCCTATCTGCGCAAGACCTGGGCAGGAATCAAGCAGGCGTCGCTGCGCCTGAAGCCCGGTTCGCTGCTGCACCAGGACCTTAGCCTGCTGCAGCGTGTGTTGCGCGACCTGACCGGCGAGGGCACGCAGTCGATCAGGGTAGATTCGCGCGAGCAGTTCGACATTCTTCACTCCTTCGGAAGTGAATTCATGCCTTCTGCCGTGGCCAAACTGCAGCATTACAAGGGCGAGCGGCCGATTTTCGATCTTTACGGCATCGACGAGGAGATCGCACGTGCGCTGGGGCGGCGCGTCGAGCTCAAGTCCGGCGGTTACCTGATCATCGACCAGACCGAGGCGTTGACGACCATGGACGTCAACACTGGCGGTTATGTCGGTGCCCGCAACTTCGACGACACAATCTTCAAGACCAATCTTGAGGCGGCCCAGGCGATTGCGCGTCAGCTGCGGCTGCGCAATCTGGGCGGTATCATCATTGTGGATTTCATCGACATGGTGCGCGAGGACCATCGCGAGGCGGTGCTTGCCGAGTTCCGCAAGCAGTTGGCGCGGGACAGGGTCAAGACCATGGCCGGCGGGTTTTCACAGCTCGGTCTGGTCGAAATGACCCGCAAGCGCACGCGCGAATCGCTGGCGCACATGTTGTGCGAGCCCTGCGCAGCCTGTCAGGGCAAAGGCAGTGTAAAAACTGCCCGCAGCGTGGCTTACGATATTTTGCGTGAGATCCTGCGCGAGGCACGGCAGTTCAATCCGCGCGAGTTCCGGGTGGTGGCTTCACCAAAGGTGATCGAGCTGTTTCTCGACGAGGAAAGTCAGCACCTGGCCGGATTGATCGAGTTCGTCGGAAAATCAGTCTCGCTGCAAAGCGAGGCAGCGATGGGCCAGGAGCAATACGACATCATCCTGATGTGAGGCTCTGCTGGCGGCGCCATGGCGGCAGACGTCAGCCGCAGCGCTCTGGCAGACGCTGCGGGTTATCGCGTGATGGGTGTGAGCTGCGCTCAGGCCTTCTTGACCCAGGCGCTGCACCAGCCCTTGCCTGCGACCTGCTTGCCGGCAAACAGCGCGCATCCGCCTGCTGCATCGGTGGCCTTGCCTTGGAACAGGGTGCAGTTGTGACAGTTCTGATCCGCCGTGTGCTTGGGGTATTTCTTCTTGTCGGCCTTGCTGCTGTCAGCCACGTAACCCAGGGCCACAGCCTGCGGGTCTTTTTCGTCGAGTTTGACTTGCGCGTGAGCGGCCGTCACCAGACCTGCGCCCGCACCTGCTGTCGCAATGGCCATCATGAATACGCGTCGGTTTGAAATCATCACATTACCTTTGATTGTTTTGTCCGGAATGAAAGCACTGCGAATGACGTCCGGCACATCAGTCGTCAAGTGATGGGGGCAAGCATAGTGGATTGGGCTGACCCCGGCATGACAAACAAGAATTGACTTCAACCTGACTGGGACAATACGATGTCTTGCCGAGTCACGGCACAAGGAGAAATTCAGCCATGGCCCAGCCGCACGCCCGATCGGGGCAGGTCGTTCCGCTACATCCGCTGGCCGCAGTGTCGCCCCCACCGCGCACGACAGCGATCCTCAAGGCCGATCAGCTGGAGGTGGTGCAGATCGTGCTTGCCGCAGGCAAGACCATGCCCGAGCACCATGTGCCGGGAGAGATCACGCTGTTGTGCCTGGCCGGGAGAATTGTGTTGCGCACGCCGAGTGCCGAGTCGCAGCTCGGACCCGGTGATTTCATCCACCTGCGCCGCGGTGAACCCCATGCCCTGACGGCACTCGAAGATGCGACAGCCTTGCTGACGATTTGCCTGGCAGCCTGATCTGCCCGGCAACGCCGCGGCCCGATTGCACCCGCAGCGGTTCAGGCTGCGGGCTTGCGCAAGATGACCAGGGCAATGCCGCCAAGGATGGCGACGGATGCCAGCACCAGACGGGTCGTCACCGCCTCACCGAGGAACAGCGTACCGCCAATTGCGGCGATCACCGGCACGCTGAGTTGCACGGTGGCTGCAGTGGTGGCGCGCAGCTCGCGCAGGGCCAGGTACCAGATGGCATAACCCATGCCGGACGTGAGTGCTCCGGACGCAACGGCATAGGCCAGCCCGGCCGTGTCCCAGGTGGCGTCGGGGAGTCCGACCAAGCCCAGTGCGATGGCCGGTGCGGTCGCACGCAGGAAGTTGCCCGCCGTCACCCGGGTCGGATCGCCTGCGCCTTTGCCGCGTAGCGAGTAAACGCTCCAGGCCACGCCCGATACCAGCATCAGCGCTGCGCTGAGCGGCGGTGGCGCCGAGAGTCCGGGCAAGAGCAGGCCGACCAGGCCGGTGCAGGCCACGCCCAGGCCCAGCATCTGCAGCGGGCTCAAGCGCTCGCCGCGCCACAGCCCGACGCCGATCATCGTGGCCTGCACCGCGCCAAACAGCAGCAAGGCACCGGTGCCGGTCGCCAGTTCGATGTACGCGAACGAGAACGCGCCCGCGTAGGCGAACAAGGCCAGGGCGGACCTCCAGTTGCCGGAGCCGGCAACCGGTTCTGATGGAGTTTTCAGCAGCACGATCAGGTACAAGACCAACGCACCGGCCAGAATGCGCACGCTGGTGAAGCTGCCGGCATCGATGGCCGTGTCGCGCAATGCGACCCGGCATAGCAGGGAGTTGCCCGCGAATGCCAGCATCGCGATCAGCGTGGCCATGCCAACGGAGGGTTTGCGCAGGGTCATCATGGACATCAAGGCGCCTCACCGCCCAGCCCCATGTTGTAGAGACGCGCATACAGGCCACCGGCTGCCAGCAGGCTGGCATGGGCGCCGGTTTCGACGATGCGTCCGCCGTCCATCACCACGATCCGGTGGGCATGTTGCACGGTGGCCAGCCGGTGCGCGATGACCAGCGTCGTGCGCTTGAGCATCAGCCGTTGAAGAGCCTCCTGCACGGCGCGTTCGGATTCCGCGTCCAGTGCAGAGGTGGCCTCGTCCAGAATCAGTACCGGCGCATCCTTGTACAAGGCGCGCGCTATCGCCAGTCGCTGGCGCTGACCACCGGAGAGCTGCATCGCGTTGTGCCCGACCAAGGTGTCCAGCCCCTGCGGCAACTCATCCACCAGGGCCTGCAGATTGGCCGCTGCCATGCATCGGGCGACCTTGGTCCGGTCCATGGTCTGGCCCAGTGCCACGTTGACGGCAATGCTGTCGTTGAGCATCAGCACATGCTGGCTGACAAGTGCGTACTGGGAGCGCAGCGAGGCCAGGTCCCATTCGCGCAGTTCATGACCGTCGAGAAAAACAGCACCCTCGCTCGGGTCGACAAAACGCGGCAGCAGGTTGACCAGCGTCGACTTGCCGGACCCCGATGCGCCGACCAGCGCTACGGTCTCGCCGGCTGCCACCTCGAGGCTGAACCGGTCCAGTGCCGGCACGTTGCTGCCAGCGTAGGTGACGCTGACCTTGTCGAAGCGGATCGTGCCACGGGCGTGTTGCAGCGTGAAGTCGCCACCGGTTTCATCGGGCGTATTGGCCATCATGTCCAGGCCACGTTCCATCGCGGCCAGCCCACGGGTGATCGGGTTGGCCACCTCGGTCAGGTGCTTGAGCGGTGCGATCAGCATCAGCATGGCAGTGACGAACGCGACGAAGCCGCCAACCGAAGTGGTGTTGTCGGCACTCTGGATCAGCGCCACCGTGATGACGGTGGACAAGGCAACTGCCGCCAGCATCTGGGTCAGTGGGGTCATCGCTGCGGACGCGGCGGTTGATTTCATCGACAGGCGGCGCAGGCTGTCGCTGAGCTGCGCGAAACGATCCGCCTGTGATGTCTGCGCCGCCTGCAGGCGGATATCGCGGTGCGCCAGCACGTTTTCCTCGACGACGTAGGCCAGCCGGTCGGTGGCGTCCTGGCTGTTGCGGGTGACCCGGTACAGCCGGCGCGACAGGATCCGCATCACAAAGGCGACTGCCGGAAACAGGAACACGACGATCAAGGTCAGTTTCCAGTTCAGGAACATCAGGTAACCGAGCAGGGCGAGCAGGGTCAGGCTGTTGCGCGTCAGTGTCATCAACGCTGTCACCAGCAGTGTCGAGCCGGTCTGCACCTCGTAGACGATGGTGTTGGCCAGCGCGCTCGAGGTCTGCCCGGTAAACAGCGTCAACCTGGCATCGAGCAACTTGTCGAACATGGCCTTGCGCAATACCGTCAGCCCGTAGCTGGTGATCCGGGTCATCGCCAGTTGTGCGGTGAAGCTGCATATGCCGCGCACGGCGAACAGCAGGATCAAGGCCACCGGAACCGTCCACAGTGCCAGCGACCCTTTCTGGAAGCCGCGATCGAGCAAGGGCTGCAGCAGGGCAGGGATCAGCGGTTCGCTCAGCGCCAGGACCAATGTGGCACCGAATGCCGTGGCCCATACCCACAATGGACGGCCAAAGTACGGCCACAGACGGGCCAGCCGCTTGCCAAGGCTGCCGGCTGCGATCAGCATATCGGGCGCGTGGGTGTCAGGCACCGGCGCAGCACCGGGTGGTCATGGCCTGAAGGCAATCCGGGTGTGATTCGTGCAACGTTCGGTAACCGTGTGTTGCAGGCGGGCAAGGCCGCGCCACAGGGGCGGTGATGGGCGTGGTGGTGTGGTGCGTCATGTGCAGACAATGCCTGGGTTTATTATCGGGGTATGGTCCGGGCATCCCCTGGCGCGGGCCTGCAGTTCGGTTTCCTCGCTCCGCAGTTGGCCCGATTCAGGCCGGCCGCGAACCATTTCGCTGACCCAAGGCGCCCATTGGTGACAATAAATTCAATCCTACCCTCCATGATCGCTCGTTCGCTTCGCCACATTGCCACGCTCGCCCGGCAGCTTCTTGTCGTCGTCCTCGCGGCGGCAGTGCTTCCCGCCATGGCCCAGTTGCGGGTCGAGGTTTCGGGTGTTGGCTTGACGCAGCTGCCGATTGCCATCGCGCCGTTCAGAGGCCAGGACGGGATGTCGCAGAAGCTGTCGGCCATCGTGCAGGCGGATCTGGAACGCAGTGGACAATTCCGTGCCACCGATCTGGCTACTTCGCGCCTGGACGAGTTGTCACTCCCCGACCTCAATGCCTGGCGCCAGAAAGGCGCTGACTCGCTGGTAGCGGGCAGTGTGACGCGCCTTGCCGACGGTCGCTTTGACGTGCGATTCCGGCTTTGGGACCTGACCCGGGGCCAGGGCCAGGATCTTGGTGGCCAGAGTTATGCCGTCTCGCAAGCCGATCTGCGCCAGTCCGCACACCGGATTGCCGATTTCATCTACGAAAAGCTCACCGGCGACAAAGGCATTTTTTCGACCCGCATCGCTTACGTGACCAAGGTGGCGGATCGCTACAACCTGTGGATTGCCGATGCCGACGGCGAGAACGCGCAATCGGCGCTGGCCAGTCCCGAGCCCATCATCTCGCCGGCCTGGTCGCCACTGGGTGGACAACTGGCCTACGTGTCGTTCGAGTCACGCAAGCCGGTGGTCTACGTGCATGAAATATCAACCGGAAAGCGCCGTCTGCTGGCCAATTTCCGGGGTTCCAACAGTGCGCCTGCATGGGCACCGGACGGTCGTTCTCTGGCAGTCACACTCAGCCGCGATGGCGGCTCCCAGCTGTACCTGATCGATGCCCAGGGCGGCGAGCCCAAGCGCCTGTCGCAATCGCTGAGCATCGATACCGAACCGGTGTTTTCTCCCGATGGCCGCACCATCTTCTTTGTCAGCGACCGTGGTGGTTCGCCGCAGATCTACCGCATGCCGGCAACCGGTGGGAGTCCGCAGCGCCTGACCTTTACCGGCAGTTACAACATTTCACCCACGATCAGTCCCGACGGCAAGTCACTGGCCTATATTTCCCGCGTCAATGGTGCTTTTCGACTGCACCTCATGGATCTGACCAGTGGCAACAGCATTGCGGTGACCGACACATCGGCTGACGAAAGTCCTAGCTTTGCCCCCAATGGGCGGCTGATCATTTACGCCACATCAAGCCAGGGTCGTGAGAGTCTGACGACCACGACGCTGGACGGCCGGGTCAAAACCCGTCTGGCCGGACAGTCCGGTGAAATTCGCGAGCCGGACTGGGGCCCGCTTCAGAAACAATGACATCAACAGGAGTAAACGGATGAATCGATATTTGCTGGCTTTCGCATGTGCAGCCTTTTTGGCAGGTTGTGGCTCGTCGGTCAAACTTGACGACGTACCCGTCCAGGACAAGACCGGGGTTCCGGTCGCAGGCCAAGGGGGGGCTGCTGGTGCCGCCGGCGCTGCAGGAAGCACCGGCGCGCTTGCGAATTCGGGCGTCGCACCCGTCGACCTGACCAAATCCAGTGCCGGTGCGACTGCACCCCAGGGTCCGCATACCGTCTATTTCGACTACGACAGTTTCATCATCAAACCCGAGTTCCAGTCTGTGATCGAGGCGCATGCGAGATTCATAAAGGCTGATCCGTCGCGCAAAGCCGCCGTCGAAGGGCATACCGACGAAAGCGGCGGCCGCGAATACAACCTGGCCCTGGGGCAGAAGCGCGCCGAAGCGGTGCGCCGTGCACTGGCTTTGCTGGGAGTGCCAGACTCGCAGGTCGAAGCTGTCAGTTTTGGCAAGGAGAAGCCCGCGGTCGAAGGCCATGACGAAGCAGCCTGGGCCAAGAATCGCCGCGCCGAGATCGGCTACCGATGAAGCGCACGCCCTCCCGCTGGCTGGGCAATGCAATGCGTGTGCTCCTGGTGAGCGTGGGCCTGTGGTTTGCCGGCGCATCCCATGCGGCGTTGTTCGAGGACGACGAGGCGCGCAAGGCGATTCTCGAATTGCGCCAGAAGGTCGAGGCCAGCCGGTCCACGTCCGACGGCGCGTTGCAAAAGCTGGTCGAGACCCAGAGCGAACTGCTGCGCAAGTCCACCGAAGATACGGCGCAGCTGCGCCGTGCCTTGCTGGACATGCAAAATCAGATCGAAGGCCTCAAGGGAGAACTGGCGCGCAGCAACGGGCAACGCGAACAGTTCGGGCGCGACCTGTCCGATCTTCAGCGTGAGCTCAAGGACCTGGCGCAGCGCCAGCAGGAACTTGCCCGTGGCGTGGAAGAGCGGGTCAGTCAGCTCGAACCCATCAAGCTGAGCGTCGATGGTCGCGAGATCATGGTCGAACCAGCTGAGCGACGCGCCTATGACAAGGCGTTGGAGCAGTTTCGCACCGGTGATTTCACCGCTGCGCAGTCCGGCTTTCTGAGTCTGATTTCGCGCTTTCCGAAGAGCGGTTATCTGCCCTCCGCGCTATTCTGGCTTGGCAACACGCAGTATGCGACTCGTGATTACAAGGAGGCCATCACCAATTTCCGCATCATGCTCAAGGCTGCTCCGGAGCATGTGCGTGCGCCCGAGGCTTTGCTGTCGATTGCCAATTGCCAGGTTGAACTCAAGGACGTCAATGGCGCGCGCAAGACGCTCGATGAACTGGGCAAGACCTATCCGCAGTCGGAAGCCGCCAAGGCCGGCAAAGAGCGTCTCGCCCGGCTCCGCTGAGCCTCGGGGCATGGCTGTTGCGGTCTGCGTCGGCTTGTTGGCCACCTGATGTCTGTTCATGACCGTGCCGCACGTCCTCACTGACGATGTCGCCGATCTGGCGCGTCGTTTCTCTGGCCTGGAGCGGCTGTTTGGTGTTGGCCCGGCGGCGCGTATCCGCCAGGCCCGTGTCGCCGTTGTCGGAATCGGCGGTGTCGGCTCTTGGAGCGCGGAGGCGTTGGCGCGCAGTGGCGTCGGCCATCTGACGCTGATCGACCTTGACCATGTCGCGGAGTCCAATATCAACCGGCAGGTTCATGCCTTGCAAGCCACCTTGGGGCAG
>Ga0209476_10001354_pt1 | contig 16414 bp, 15 predicted proteins | sample KloWWTrecipitate_FD_187179 | JGI IMG/M metagenome (GOLD analysis project Ga0209476, IMG submission 187179) | Active sludge microbial communities from Klosterneuburg, Austria, studying microevolution and ecology of nitrifiers - Klosterneuburg... | ecosystem: Engineered > WWTP > Aerobic digester... | reverse complement strand
TCCGGTCTCGGCACTCACTCGTCCGAGTCGATGCGCATCGGCAAATGTCTTCAGCGCAAAGGCAACATCGATGGCGATCTCGCCGTGTTCCAATCCGACGGGGCTCATGCAGACCGCCTTCCCGCGGTCGAGCTCCATCTTGCCGCCTTCGATGGGCTCGGGGAGGTGGAGGAACTCCTCCGCCGTCAGTAACCGGGGTACCGCGGGGCTCGCCATCACTCAATCCTACCGCACCGGCGCAAGCGCCCGCGGGTCAGGGGTTCTGGACCTGGAAGTCGGCCAGGGCGGCGGCATCGAAGAGCGGGGCAGAGGCGGTATCGGCAAGCTCGAAGAGCGGGCCGGGGTACACGCCGATGGCAACCACGCCGGCGAGCAAGACCGCCGAGAGTCCCCACAGGACCGGTGTCGCCTTCCAGCGGGATGTTTCGCCTTCAGGGTCGAAGAGGTACATCTGGCGGATGACCATGAGGTAGTAGTAGAGGCTGATGAAGCCGTTCAGGACGGCGAGGCCAACGACCCAGATGAGATCATCGGTGACGGCGCCCTGGAGCATGAAGAGCTTGGTGGCGAAGCCCGCAAAAGGAGGCAGCCCGGCAAAAGAGAAGAGCGCAACGGTGATGACGAGGGCCAGGAAAGGCTGGGTTTCGGCGAGGCCGCGCAGGCTGGCGATGTCTTCGCGGCCGGTCCGGTTGAAGACGGCGGTGAGGGCCGCAAAGAGCGCAAGGGTAGCCACGACATAGCCGGCAATGTGAAGCATCAGCGCGGCCGAAGCATCCTGGCCGACCCCCGCATCGCCGTAGCCGATCGCGGCGATGCTGATGAGCATGTAGCCGACCTGGCCGATGGACGAGTAGGCAACGAGGCGCTTCAGGTTGGTCTGCTGGATGGCAACGAGGTTACCGAGCGTCATGGTGACGGCAGCGAGGGTGGCGACAGCCCAGCGCCACTCCACGGCATCGACGATGAGGGCGCCGGAGAAGAGGCGGAGGATGAGGGCAAAGCCGGCGGCCTTTGAGGCGGTGGAGAGGAACGCGGTAACGGGAAGTGGCGCGCCCTGGTAGGCATCGGGAGCCCACATATGGAAGGGGACGGCGGAGACTTTGAAGCCGACGCCCGTGAGGACGAGGATCATGGCGGCGATGACCGCCCAGTCAGTATCGCCGCCGCGGTCGGCGAGGCCCTCGGCGATGCCGCCATAGTAGGTGCTGCCGGTGACGCCGTAGAGGAGGCTCATGCCGTAGAGGAACATGGCGCTGGAGAAGGCGCCGAGCAGGATGTACTTGAGGCTGGCCTCGCTGGAGAGGAGGTCGCGCTTGAGGTAGCCGACGAGGATGTAGAGCGAAAAGCTGAGGATTTCGAGCGAGATGTAGGCGGTCAGGAGCTCGGTGGCGGCGGCCATGAAGACCATGCCGCAGCCAGCCACGAGCAAAAGCCCATAGAACTCGGCGACGGCTTTCGTCCTGGTACTCATGTGCTCGGCGGACATGAGAGCGACGACGAAGACGATGCCGGCGGCGAGGAGGCGGAAGTAGGTGGTGAAGTCATCGGAGCGGATGACGCCCTGGAAGCTCTGCGGGTCTTTGCCGATGAAGAAGAGGCCGGCGACGAACCAGGCGAGCGCTCCGGCGGCGGTGACGTAGGCGAGCCAATCCTTGCGGAACCTGGGGGCGAAGAGCTCGATCCCGATGATGGCGACGGCCATGCCGGCGGCGATGTATTCCGGGATGAAGATGGTGTAGTCGCGCATCAGCCCGTGACTCCCGGAAGGAGGGTAACCGTCTGGCCCACGCGGTCGGTGAAGGGAGCCCACCAGACGCCCATGATGACGATGGAGGCGATGAGCATTCCGCCGGAGAGGCGTTCGAGCGGTGTGAGATCTTTCAGGTCAGACCACCTGGGGTTGAATGGGCCGAAGAAGACGACGGCGAACATGCGGAGCATGTAGGCGGCTGCGAGTGCGGCGGCAAAAATGGCCAGGGCGCCGAAGACGGGGTAGGAGCGGAAGGTGCCGACGAAGATGTGGAATTCGGCGGTGAATCCGGAGAAACCGGGGAGGCCGACGTTCGCGAGGCCGGCGATGCCATAGAAGATGACCCAGAGCGGCATGACCTTTGCGATGCCGCCGAAGTCCTTGAGGTCGCGCGTGTGGGCCTGGTCGTACAGCGCGCCAATCATGAGGAAGACGAGGGCCGTCATCACTCCGTGGCTGTACATCTGGAGGACGGCGCCGGTGATGCCGATCTGGTTCATGGTGGCGAGGCCCATGAGCACGTAGCCCATGTGGCTGACGGAGCTATAGCCGGAGATGAGCTTGAAATCGCGCTGGGTGAGGGCGGCGGTAGCGCCGTAAACCGCGCCGATGACGCCAAGCACCATCAGCGTGGGCATCCAGAATTCGGCGCCTTCGGGCATCATCTGGATGCCGAGGCGGATGATGCCAAAGGCGCCCAGCTTCATGAGCACGCCCGCGTGGACCATGGAGACGGCGGTTGGCGCGGACATGTGGCCATCAGGCGACCAGGTGTGGAAGGGCCAGAGCGCGGCGAGGACGCCACAGCCGATGACCATGAAGGGGAAGAAGACCTTCTGGAATTCGGGACTGAGGGTGCCATCGGAGCCGGCCGCCCAGAGGCGTTCCATATCGAACGTGCCGAGGTTCGCTTCGTGGAAGACGGCGAAGATGCCGATCCAGATGAGGACGGAGCCGCCGACCAGCATCAGGGTGAGCTTGGCGGCGCCGTATTCCTTGCGCGTGGATCCCCAGACGCCGATGAGCAGATAGAGCGGCATGACCGCGAGTTCGTAGAAGAAGAAGAAGAAGAAGAGGTCGTAGGAGAAGAAGGTGCCGTAGACGCCGGCGAGCAGCGTCCAGTAGAGGATGTAGAAATCCTTGTTGCGGAAATCGAGCTTCCAGCTGGCGAGAGCGCCGGCGAAGGCGACGACACCGGTGAGCAGGGCCATGACGGAAGAGATTCCATCAACGGCGAGGTTGAGCGTGATTCCCCCTTCGCCGAGGAAGGCCGTATTTTCGATCCAGACCCAGCGGAGGCGCATCTGAGCATCGGCGCCATCGAGCTGGTAGGCGGAGAAGATGTAGATGGAGAGGGCGGCAACGATAGCGCCGGTGATTGCGGAGATGTAACGGACAGCCATCTTCTGGTGTCCGGGTGTGAAGATGAGCAGGAGCGCCGCCAGCAGCGGGACTGCAATGGTGGCGAGGACGACATAGCCCTGGCCCTCGTCGAAGGTCATGCGATTAGCCCCTCACCACCAGGCCGACGACAGCCAGCGCAACGACACCGACGGCAATCGCCATGGCGTAGTTGGGCAGGCGCCCGGTCTGGAGATATTTCAGTACACCGCCGGAGTAGCCGGTCACCTGGGCCGAACCATCGACGCCGGTGTCGTTTACCACGTAACGATCGAACCATGAGACGACGTAGCTGAAGCCGAGCATGCCGCGATCGATGCCGGCCTGGTAGAGCTCGTCGAAGTAGAACTTGTTGCGGAGAGTCTTGTACACGCCGGGGGCGCTATTCGCGAGGCTGGTGGAGCGCTCGGTGCTGTTGCCCCAGTACATCCAGCCGGCGAGGAGCACGCCGGTTGCGCCCATCGCAATGGAGGCGGCGGCGAAGGCCCAGTCGATCTCGTATTCGTGAGGACCATGGTGGTGAAGGAAGATGAACTCGGTGATGCCGCCGGGGAAGCCCAGTCCTTTTCCGATTCCGTGGAAGACGACGAACCCGGAAGTGACGGCAAGGAAGGCGAGGAACATGAGCGGGCCAGTCATGACGAGGGCCGACTCGGTGGTGTGGTCGTGGACGTGCTTGTCCATCGGCTTGCCCATGAAGGTGCGGATGAACAGGCGGGTGGTGTAGAAGGCCGTCATGGTGGCGGCAAGGCCAAGGAGGGCGATGGCCCAGAAGCCCCACTTATCGTTGAGGACAACGAAGATCTCATCCTTGCTCCAGAAGCCGGCCAGCGGGGGGATACCGGCGAGGGCAAGAGAGCCGATGAAGAAGGTGGTGCCCGTGATCGGCATTTTCTTCCAGAGGCCGCCGAGCTTGTCCATTTCCTGGTTGTGGTGGGTTGCGTGGATGACGGAGCCGCTGCCGAGGAAGAGGAGCGCCTTGAAGAAGGCGTGCGTCATGAGGTGGAACATCGCGACAGCCGGGTGGCCGGCGCCGAGAGCAACGAACATGAATCCGAGCTGGCCGACGGTCGAGTAGGCGAGCACCTTCTTGATGTCGGTCTGGGTGAGGGCGATGAAGCCGGTGAGGAGGGCGGTGGTGAGGCCGACGATGGTGACCATCAGAAGTGCGCCATCGGCGACTTCGAAGATGGGCAAGAGGCGGGCGGTGAGGTAGACGCCGGCGACGACCATGGTTGCGGCATGGATGAGGGCGGAGACCGGAGTAGGGCCTTCCATCGCATCGGGGAGCCACACGTGGAAAGGCACCTGGGCGCTCTTGCCCATGCAGCCAAGAAAGATGAAGGCGACGGAGGCAAAGAGGTAGTTCTGGCCGACGTGGCCTTCTTCGACCAGGTGGATGATCTCCTGGATGTTGAAGGTGCCGGTGGCCTTCCAGAGCATGATGATGCCGATGAGGAGACCAACATCGCCGACGCGGGTGGTGACGAAAGCCTTCTTGGCGGCCTCGGTGGCGCTGCGCTTTTCCCAATAGAAACCGATGAGGAGGAAGGAGCAGACGCCGACGAGCTCCCAGGAGATGTAGACGAGGAGGAGGTTATCGGCCATCACCAGCATGAGCATGGAGGCGACGAAGAGCTGGAGGAGGGCGAAGAACCAGTAGTAGCGGGGCTCACCCTTCATGTAGCCAATTGAGAAGATGTTGACCATGAGGGCGACGGTGGTGATGACGCCGAACATCACGATCGTGATGGGGTCGACGAAGATGCCCATGCGGAGATCGAAGGACTCGCCGATGCTGGACCACTCGATGTCTTTGACGACGGGCCCGAGCTTGCCGGGGGTATCGAGGAAATCGACGAGGACAACGAAGGAGAGGAGGAAAGACGACAGGATGGCGGCAACACCGAGGTAGTCACCACCACGGGGGAGGTAACGTCCGCAAATGGCGATCACAAAGAACATCCCCGCGGGAATCGCAGCGAGCAGCCAGGCCTCTTCAGCACCCATGAGTCTTATCGGCCCCTTCTACCACTTCATGATTGCCGCTTCGTCCACGCTACTCGTGGCACGGTTCCGGAACAGGCGAATGACAATAGCCAGGGCCAGTCCTACTTCCGCGGCGGCGACGGTGATGATGAACACGGCGAAGATTGCGCCGAGGATTGCATCGGGATCGAGATAGGCCGCGAACGCGACGAAGTTGAGGCTCACCGCGTTGAGCATGAGCTCGACGCTCATGAGGATGAGCACTGCGTTGCGGCGCGCGAGGACGCCATAGACACCGAGCGAGAAGATGATTGCGCTGAGGATGAGGTAGTTTTCGAGCGGTACCATCGCTACTCCCCTTCCTCCTGCCGGGCGAGGATGATGGCCCCGATGAGGGCTACCAGCAAGAGCACCGAGGCGAGCACAAACGGGACACCGAAGCCGGTGAACATGTTCTTGCTGACTGCCTCAATGGCGATATTGGTGGGCTCATCGACATCGCCGGGGGCCCACGTGGTTTCGAGGACGACGGCGATGAGGATGGTGACGAGCGAGATGCCGAGGAGCAGGGCGAGGGGCATCTGCGGGCCGTTGACCTCCTCCGGGCGGCCGGATGGATCGGCGCGGGTGAGCATCAGCGCGAGGAGGATGAGGACGGTGACTGCGCCGCCATAGATGAGGAATTGGACGAGAGCAAGGAACTCGACCGTCATGAAGATATACATGGCGCCGACGCCGACGAGGCTCCCGATGAGGAAGATGGCGGAGTGGAGAACCGAGCGGGAGAAGACGACGCCGGCTGAGAGGCCGACAATCGCTGCCGCGAAGATCCACCAGAGGACTTCAGTTGCCATTTAGCCAGCTACCTCCGGGACCGTGCCGCCGAGCTCCTTGATGGTGGCGAGCACGTCATCGGGGATGGGTTCGCCCTTTTCGAGTGATTCTTTTGCCTTGCGTTCGGCGCGCATCCGGCGGGCGCGGACCTTTTCGTAGGAGTTGGAATCGCCCTTCGGGCCGATGCCAAGGCCGGGAGGCGGAACCCATCCATCGGCATCGGGGGCGATGCCGCCGGCCGCGGGGGCCGCGCCAGCACCGGCGGGGCCGGCAAGGGTGGCCCAGATGCTGCCGCCGGGCGCGAGATCGCTGCCCATGTCATAGAGCGTCTTCGCGATGTCGTCCGGGATAGCTTCGCCGGCGGCCGTGAGTTCGTTGAACTTGCGCTCGGCGCGCATCCGGCGGGCGCGGACCTTTTCGGCGGAGTTGGGATCGCCCTTGGGGCCATCGCCGATTCCGGGCGGGAAGCGCATCGATCCATCGGGGTTGGTGCCCGTGAGGGGAGCGGAAGCCGCGCCCGCACCGGCGGGGCCGGCAAGGGTGGCCCAGATGCTGCCGCCGGGCGCGAGATCGCTGCCCATGTCGTAGAGCGTCTTTGCGATGTCGTCCGGGATAGCCTCGCCGGCGGCCGTGAGTTCGTTGAACTTGCGTTCGGCGCGCATCCGGCGGGCGCGGACCTTCTCGGCGGAGTTGGGATCGCCCTTGGGGCCATCGCCGATTCCGGGTGGGAAGCGCATCGATCCATCGGGGTTGGTGCCCGTGAGCACGACGCCTGAACCGCCGCCGCCGGGGCCGCCCGCGGCAGAGGCCTCGCCGGGCTTCATGTTCCGGTACTTCTCGACTGCGTCGAGGATCTCCTGTGGGACCGGTTCGCCGCGATCCTGGTATTCCTTCGCCTGGCGTTCGGCGCGCATGCGCTTGGCGCGGAGTTTGGATTCGGAGAGGATTTCGACCTCTTCGCCCGCGGCGGCGGCCGCGCCGGCCGCTTTGGCGGCGACCTTCTTGACTTCGGGCTCGCGCTCCTGGATGGCAGCGGGGAGGCCCTGGGCGATGCGCTCGAGCTGCCGCTGGCGGTCATCGGGGAAGCCGCCGGCGAAGGCGGCCCCGGGGGCCTCGCTTCCGTTCACGGTGCTTTCGAGCGCGGCGATGTTGTCCTGTGGTCGGAACGGCTCGGCCAGGAGGCCGGAGCGCGAGAGCTTCGTCAACTCATCGAAATCCATGTGGAGATCGCGGCGGTCGTAGCTGGCGTGTTCGTGGCCCGCCCAGGTGTTGTCCATCACGATGGCTTCGAAGGGGCAGACTTCGACGCAAATGTTGCAGCGCATGCAACGGCCGTAATCGATCCAGAACTTTTCGACGATCTTGCGCCGGTTGCTGGTGCCCTCGGCGTACTTCGGGTTGTCCTGCATCACGGCGGTCATGCAATCGACCGGGCAGTTGCGGACGCAAACGTTGCAGCCGGTGCAGAAGGGCTCATCGTGGTCGAAATCCCAGGTGAGCACGGGAAAGCTGCGCTGGCGCGTTGGGAGCGGGTGGCGAACCTCGGGGTATTGGACGGTGACAGGCTTGCCAACGAACGTGGCGAAGGTGACACCGAGGCCTTTGAAGATACCTTTCATTGGCTAGCCGACCCCAGGGTGCGATAGGTACCGACCAGGCCCTTGGTGGACCGGGTGGCGGAGTGGCGAATGATAAGCGCGACCAGGGCGATGGCGCCGATGCTGCTCGTGAGGGTGAGGAGCTCCTGTGGCCAGTCGTAGAAGAGGATGATGCCGTTGACGATGAGCTGGAGGAAGGAGAGCTCGAGAAGGACCTTCCAGCTGAAGTTCATGAGTTGATCGATGCGGAGGCGGGGCACGGTCACGCGGATCCACATGATGGTGATGATGAAGGCGAGGCTTTTAACAAGCGTGGTGGCGAGCTGCAGCCACCATGGGGCATCGACTCCGAAGGGCCAGGCCCACCCGCCGAGGAAGACGACGGAGCCGAAGACGCTGAAGCCCCACATCGAGGCATACTCGGTGAGCTGGAACATGCTCCAGCGGATACCGGAGTACTCGACGAAGTAGCCGCCGACGATTTCAGATTCGGCGACGGGGATATCGAAGGGTGCGCGGTGGAGCTCGGAGAGCATGGCGGTGATGAAGATGAGGAAGGCAAGCGGCTGGAGGAGGACATAGGGGCGGTCTTCCTGGAGCGCTGCGATGGTATTGAGGTTGAGGGTGCCGGTGCCGCCTTCCATATCGGCGCCGGTGATCATGACGACGCAGAGGAGGCTCACGACGAGCGGGATCTCGTAGCTGATCATCTGGGCGGCGGCGCGGACGCCACCGAGGAGCGCGTACTTATTCCCCGAGCCGAGGCCGGCCATCATGATGCCGACGATGTTGAGGCCGAGGACGGCGAACACGTAGAAGAGGCCGAGCGCGAGGTTTCGCACGCCCCAATCCTCGGCGAAGGGCAGCACGGCGAGCGTCATGAGGACGGGAACGAAGGTGGCGTAGGGGGCGAGTTCGAAAACCCAGCGGTCGGCGTTGGCCGGGCGCAGGTCTTCCTTGGTAATGAGCTTGATGGCATCGGCGAAGCCCTGGAGCACGCCGCCGGGGCCGGTCTTGCGGGGGCCAAGGCGCTGCTGGAAGCGGGCGACCACCCAGCGTTCGCCCACGGTGAGGTAGACGACGACGAGCGTCATCACGCCGACAACGATGAGGATGCGGATGATCGCATCGACCCACGACGGAAGGCCGAACAAGGGGTCGGCAAAGAGCATCATTTGTCCACCTCGCCGAGGACGATATCGAGCGACCCGAGGATGATCACGGCATCGGCGACATAGTGGCCGACGACCATCTTCTTGAGGGCGGAGAGGTTGCAGAAGGAGGGCGAGCGGAGCTTCATGCGGTAGGGCTTGTTGCCGCCCTTCGCGAGACCGTAGACGCCGTATTCGCCTTTGGTGCCTTCGGTGCGGACGTAGCATTCGCCCTCGTCGATGCGGAGGGTCTTGGGCAGGCCGGGATTGAGGACGAGGCCGCCGGGCATCTGCTCGAGGCACTGCTCGATGATTTTCGTGCTCTGCCAGGCTTCGGCCATGCGCACGAGGAAGCGATCGAAGACATCGCCGGACTTGCCGACGGGGATATCGAACTTGAGGCGGTCGTAGACGCTGTAGGGCTCGACCTTGCGGATATCGTAGGGGAGGCCGGTAGAGCGCAGGCAGGCGCCGGAGAGGCCCCAATCGATGCCCTGCTCCTGGGTGACGGGGGAGAGGCCGCGGCAGCGTTCGACGAAGATTTCGTTGCCGGTAAGCAGGCCATCAAAGTCTTCGAGGCCCTGGCGGATGGAGCCAAGGAGCCAGCGGATGCGTTCTTCGTAGTTCGCGGGCAGGTCCATCTGGACTCCGCCGGGGCGGAAGTAGGTGGGGAACATGCGGTCGCCGGAGACTTCTTCGATGAAGTCGTAGATGCGTTCGCGTTCGCGCCAGGCGTAGATGAAGCTGGTGCCGAAAGAGCCGACGTCGGCGCCGAAGGCACCGAAGAACATGAAGTGCGAGAGGATGCGGGAGAGCTCGACCATCATCACGCGGATGTACTCGGCGCGCTCCGGGACCTCGATCTGGCCGAGCTTTTCGACGGCCATGCAGTAGGCCATTTCGCAGGCCATGCCGGCGAGGTAGTCGGTGCGGTCCCACCAGCCCATGGACTGGCGGTAGTCGTGGTTTTCGGTGAGCTTTTCGAGCCCGCGATGGAGGTAGCCGATGTAGGGCTCGCAATCGACGACCATTTCGCCATCGACGGTGAGGACCATGCGAAAGACGCCGTGGGTGGCCGGGTGCTGGGGCCCCACGTTGATGGTCATATCGACTGTATTGAAGGAATCGCTGGTTACGAGGCGTTCTTCGGGCCAGACAGTCATGCGGCGCCTCCCGTGGAGGGTACAAGTCCGGCGCGGCAGGTTGGGGTGGTGGTGCGCATTAGAACTTGAACCCCGGGTCGCGGTCTTCGATGCCCTGGGCGATCTCCATTTTCTGGAGGGGGTGCGCCTTGAGCAGGGGATGAATGCGGAGATCCTCATCGAGGAGGAGGTTTTGCAGGTTCGGGTGGCCATCGAAGACGAGGCCGAGCATTTCGGCGGCTTCGCGTTCGTGCCAATCAGCGGCGGTGTACAGGGCCGTGAGCGACGGGATGTGCGGGTTCCCGGGAGGTGTGGGCACCGTGACCTGGATAGCGTGGCCGTGCTTCATGGAGAAGAACTGGTATTTGCAGATCAGCCCGGCCTCTTCCATATCGATCCCGACGACGTTGCGAAGGTAGTCGAAGCCCAGCTCGGGCGTGTTCTTCAGGCCTTCAACGAGGGCGAGGAAGTTCGCCGGATCGACGGTGATATCGGCGTCGGTGCGCGTCTCGCTGGCGGAGAAGGGGATCTTCGGGAGGTGCTTATGTACCAGCGCGGATACCCCGGGGTAGGCGGGGGCGGTTTCGTTGCTCATCCGACCATCCGCTTTTCTTCCATGATCTTTTCCTGGAGGCGGAGGAGGCCATCGAGGAGGGATTCGGGCCGGGGCGGGCAGCCGGGGACGTAGATATCGACGGGGATGATCTTATCGACACCCTGGAGCACGCGGTCGTATTCGGTGTAGGGGCCGCCGTTGGTGGCGCAGGCGCCCATGGAGATGACGTACTTGGGGTTCGGCATCTGCTCGTAGAGGAGCTTGATTGCGGGGGCCATCTTCTTGGTGACGGTTCCCGAGACGATCATGACGTCGCTCTGGCGGGGGCTCGGCCAGGGGACGATACCGAAACGGTCGAGGTCGTGGTTGGCCATGAAGGTGCCAATCATCTCGATGGCGCAGCAGGCGAGGCCGAAGGTCATGGGCCACAGGGAGCTTTTGCGGCTCATGGCGATGACCTGGTCGGCGCCAGTCTGGATGACGCCGGGGAGGACGATGCGGTAGGCGGCATGAGTTTGCGGGAGTTCGACGGGCTTGAGGCGCTCGGCCTCGGCGCCGAAATCGGGTACGTAGGGGGTGAGCACGGAATCGCTCATGACTTCCACTCCAGGACGCCGCGCTTCCAGGCGTAAACGAGTCCGAGGCTGAGGATGAGGATGAAGGCGATCATCTGCCAGAAGACGAATTCGGGGAGGGCAAGGTAGGTCATGGCCCAGGGGAAGATAAAGACAGTCTCTACATCGAAAATCAAAAAGAGGATGGCGATGAGGTAGTAGCGGACGTGGACCTGGGACCAGTTGCGGCCGATGGGGAGCATGCCGCATTCGTAGCTGACGCCTTTTGCCTGTTCGCGGGCGAAGGGGGCGAGGAGGCGGGCGCCGATGAGGGCCGTGAAAACCAGGATGAACCCGGCGATGGCGGCGATCATTATGGCGGACCAGGAATCGTAGAAACTCATAGTGGGCGCCTTTTGATGGTGCTGGCCACGAAAAAGCAGAGCCCCGGCACGCGGGGTGACGAGAAGGCTCTGCAAGTCATGGGCGAGCGTGCTCCCCTGAAGTGACGGGCGCCAGCGAATGGCGGCCTGCCGGTTGTGATGAAGCACACAAACGATAACTGGGCAGGGGTGGGAGGGCAAGGGCAGGGAAAGAGGGGCCGGGGTCAGGATCGATACCCAAGGCCCCACACCCGCAAGAGATCGCGCATCCCGTCAGTCCACTCGGATCGAAAGTCGACTCGCTGGAACTGCGAGAGCGTCGAGGAGATGCGATTCGCGTCGCAGTCCTTCAGCAAGACCGGAATGATGCGGTCCGCGAACCGTTGCTCATTCAGGGCGAACAGCAGTTCTCGTTTCACCCACGTCGAGTCAGCTGCTGATGGCGAAAGCACAAGGACGAACCAGTCACAACGGCCGAGCGCGGCGCCGATCTCGTCGTGCCATTGTTGTGCGCCGACCAGCTCACGGCGGCTGTACCAGTGTGCGATGCCGTGACGCGTCAGCTCTTCGCTCAGCCGGTCGACCTGGCTCCTGTCACGGTCGGCATGGGAGATGAAGACCTCGGCGGGCTGCCGGGGCCCGTCACGCTGCGTCACGGATCCTGTTGAGCGCGTCCACGATCGGCCGGGTACGGCCCTCGTACTTGAGTACCTGGAATCGCCGGAGAATCCATGGCAGGTCAGGGGTCGGGCGCAGTTCTACCGGGATAAGCCGACCTTCGAAGCGCGGATCACCAAGTGCGTACTCGATCTCCCATCGGATCCAGTCCGAATTCATCGCTTCGGGCGATACCAGCAGGACAAGGGCCTGGGCCTTGTTGAGCGCCCGCCCGATCTCGAGGGCGAAGTTGTCGCCTCCCCGGGCCTGAAGCTCGGGATCCCATACCTCAAAGCCTGCCTGCGTCAGTGCCTGCCGGACTTTCGATGCGATGGCGGAGTCGCTGCTCGTGTAACTCAGGACCACCCTCATGTGCACCATGATACGCGATGGAGGCAATTGTTCGTCCAAGGTCGCGGGCAACAGCCTTATCCGCTGGCGGGCATTCACGGGGATCTATTCTGGCTGCGCGGCAGTCAAGGTACGAAGAGTTATGCGGCGGACGACGGCCGCACCGGCCGGAGCGCGCCCTGCCGATCCTGGGAGAGAACACGACCCGGTGATGGAGTACGATGCCCCTGCGAGGCGGGTTTCGCCTCAGCCTCTTTTGCCAGGCCTTCCCATGCTGCCCCGCATCCAGTACGCCCAGGCGCCAGGCCGCGTGTCCATCGCGTTCTGGTCCATCGGCGATGGGGCGCCTCTGCTGGTGATGTACCCCCCGGGCTTCAGCAACATCCAGTATGAGTGGGAGATGCCCGATTCGGCCCGCGCCTACGATAGCGCCCGGGAATGGGCGACGGTCATTCGCTTCGATCACCGCAACACCGGGCTTTCCGAGCGGGGAGTGGCCGATGTTTCGCTGGAAGGGTTCGCGGCCGATGTGGAGGGTGTGCTGCAACGCCTCGACCTGCCCCGCGTGCATATCCTGGCGGGGACGGATTGTTGCAAAGTGGCTATCCAGTTTGCGGCGCGCAACCCCGGGCGGGTGGCCTCGCTCACGCTCTTCCGGGCGAACCCGGGCCCGGGCGGTTCGGCGGCGGCGGTCGAGTGGGCCGACCTGGCGAAGGTTCGCGATCGCGATTGGCGGCTCTTCACCGATCTGCTGGCGACCGCGGTGAACGGGCTGGAGGATGGCGAGCAGACGGCCCGCGTTGCCCGCTTTGTCCGCGAAAGCATGGACCGCGAGGAGTTTGTGGCGGCGTGCGATTCGCTGGCGGCGGCCGATGTGCGGCCGCTGCTGGGGCAATTGGCGTGCCCGGTGCTGGTTATCCACCGGATGGATTCGCCGTTCTTCCAGCTTGAGCGGGCGCGCGGCCTGGTGGCGGCTATCGCCGATGCACGGCTTTCCGTGCTGCCGGGCACTTCGCCGTTCCCGTGGGATGAGCCGGTCGCGGCGGCCGTCCGCTCGTTCGTGCTCGAGGTGGCGGCGGCGGAAAACCGGGCGCGGTTTGGTTTGCGCGGAGGTTCAGCGTTCCGAACGATCCTGTTCACCGATATCGAACAGCAGAACGAGTTGATGCGGAGCCTGGGCGACGAAGGCGGGCGCCAGGTGTTGCGCGAACACGAGCGGATCACGCGGGAGGCATTGCGAGCGCACGGCGGCGAGGAGGTGAAGTCAATGGGTGGAGGATTCCTCGCGTCGTTCACTTCGGCGCAGCGGGCGCTCGAATGCGCGGCGGCGCTGCAGCGGGCCCTGCACGCCGCGCGGCTGGGTGCCGATAGGCCAGCCCCGCTCGAACACGGGCTGCGCGTGCGGGTGGGGGTGAACGCGGGCGAGCCGATCGCCGAGGACGACGACCTGTTTGGGACGGCGGTGATTGCGGCGGCGCGGATCGCTTCTCTGGCGGCGGGCGGACAGGTGCTGGTGGCGAACGTGGTGCACGAGCTTGCGGCAGGCAAGGGGTTCGCGTTCAGCGACCGGGGCGAACAAGTGCTGCGCGGGCTGGAAGACCCGGTGCGGCTGTGGGAATTGCACTGGAGCGAATGAATGGGCTGGCGGTTTCTTACCCTCGCACTTGGTACGCTCGGCTGCATGATGCGCAAGAGGGCCGCTTTTGCGGCGGCGGCACTGGTGCTGATGGTTTTCGCGGGTGGCGGGAGTACGGCGCCGGGGGTGCGCGCGGCCGTTCCCTCGATCGCGTGGGAGCCGTGCGGCCGGATCGAGTGCGGGACGCTGGAAGTGCCGCTCGACTACGCGGAGCCAGGGGGCCGGATGATCGAGCTTTCGCTGGTGCGCGTCGCGGCGCGCGAGCCATCGGAGCGGATCGGCGTGCTGCTCGCGAATCCCGGCGGACCGGGGGGATCGGGGAACGACTTCGTACGGGTGTGGGCAAACGCGCTTTCGAACGACATCCGCAACCGCTTCGACATCATTGGATTCGACCCGCGGGGCGTCGGCGAAAGCACGCCGGTGGTCTGTCACGACCACCTGCAGGAGCTGGTCGCAGCTGACCCGGACCCGGATACCGAGGCCGAGTGGGATGCGGCAAAGCGCGTGGCCGAACGCCTGGCGAAGGACTGCGCCGCAAGACATGGCGATCTGCTGCCACACGTTGGCACGCGAAACGTAGCCCGGGATATGGACCGCATCAGGGAGTCGCTGGGCGAGGAGCAGATCACGTACGTGGGCTACTCGTATGGGACGACGATCGGCTCGGTATATGCGGACATGTTCCCATCGCGGGTGCGGGCGATGGTGCTCGACGGTGGAACGGACCTCTCCCTGAGCGTGAATGACGGGATCCGGACGCAGATCATGGGCTTCGAGCGGGCGCTTGAGGCCTACCTGGCAGATTGCCGGGAAGACCGGTGCGCGATTGCGAAAGACGGCGACCCGCGCAAGGTTGTGGAGGAGGTGCTGGCGAAGGCCGAAGCGTCGCCCATCCCAGCGCCACGGGCGGACCGGCCGGCGGGCCCGGGCGAAGCCGAACTGGGGATCATCTCGGCGCTTTATAGCAAGTTCACCTGGGGGGCGCTGACGGCAGCACTCGAGCAGGCGCGCAAGGGCGATGGGAGCGGGCTGGTGGAACTCACCGATGCCTACCTGCAGCGGGAGCCGGACGGTTCGTACCCGAACCTTATCGAGGCAAACATCGCCGTCAATTCGGTGGATGGAGAATGCTCGAAGGACCCGGAGGCAGGGAAGGCGCTGGGCGAGCTGGTGGCGAAGGATGCGCCAACATTCGGGCGATCGGCGGCGACTTCGGGGCTGGTGTGCGCGTACTGGCCGGCGAAGGCAGACCCGCTGACCGCGCCGCGGGCGGCCGGCACGCCGCCGATTGTGGTGATCGCGACGACGAACGACCCGGCGACGCCCTATGAATGGGGCAAGGCACTGAGCGAGCAGCTGGAAAGCGGCGTGCTGGTGACCTACCGGGGCGAGGGGCACACGATTTACGCGCAGGGGAGCGGGTGCATCGACGACCTGGTGGATGCGTACCTGGTGGGGCTGGCAGTCCCCGCCGAGGGATCGGTCTGTGGGCGAGGGGCGCCGCCGCCGGTCAGCGCGGATCAGGAAGACTCAGCAGGGACGCTCTGGTACTGGGTGGTGGGCCTGGCGCTGTTCGCGCTGGCGGTGGTGTTCCTTGCCCTGGCCTTCGTGAAACACCGGCGCCAGGCGGAGGCCCGGGAGCGGGCCATATCCTAGACTTGGAGGGCAGGAGCGGGCCGGGGGAAACGCGCTAGTGGTCGAAGCCAGCACGCCAACAGCCCCGGAGCGCACCGCGCGAGCGCCGCGCGTGTTCTTCGGGTGGTGGGTGATCGCCGCCGGCGGCGGGCTTCAGATGATGCAGGCGATGTTCCTGGGGCAGGCCTACGGGGCCTATGTGGTGTTGCTTCGCGAGGAGTTCGGCTGGAGCAAGACGATGCTTTCGGCGGCATCATCGCTGCGCGAGGCGGAGAGCGGGATCCTCGGGCCGGTGCAGGGCTGGATGCTGGACCGGCTGGGCCCGCGGACGGTGGCGCGCGTGGGCGTGGTGATTATGGGCATCGGCTTCATGCTCTTCAGCCGGATGGATAGCCCGCTGACGTTCTACGGCTCGTTCCTGGTGATGTCGATCGGGGGCAGCCTGGCGGGCTATATGACGGTGACGTTTGCGGCGGTGCACTGGTTCGAGCGGCGGCGGGCGACGGCGATCAGTCTGACTTCGACCGGGTTTGCACTGGGAGGGATGGCTGTGCCGGTGACGGTGCTGCTGCTCGAATCGCTCGGCTGGCGGGACACGGCGATGCTTTCGGGCGTGGTGATCATCGTGCTGGGGCTGCCACTCACGCGGGTGCTGCGCCACCACCCGCAGGATTACGGGCTGCTGCCAGATGGCGACCGCGAGGAGGCGGCCCGGGAACGGGCGGGGCCGCCGCCACGATCGACGGCGGAGGATTACACGCTGGGCGAGGCTGT